>Ga0209635_10004605_pt1 | contig 10856 bp, 6 predicted proteins | sample DeeMarSWOR230_32_FD_187463 | JGI IMG/M metagenome (GOLD analysis project Ga0209635, IMG submission 187463) | Marine sediment microbial communities from White Oak River estuary, North Carolina - WOR-2-30_32 (SPAdes) (version 2) | ecosystem: Environmental > Aquatic > Marine > Intertidal zone >...
CACGAAGGGCGATTTAACCGTAAATAGCCTGGACGCTTTGTTGGATGCACTATCCAACGCGAAAGCGGGGCAGATCGTCTTTGTCCCCGCCGACACTCAGATTGATCTGACCGCCCGTATTTACATCGAGCAGCTCGTCCCCGAAGTTTCCGAAGGCGTCACACTGGCCGGGGATCGCGGGCATCACGGCCGACACGACCGGTTCCACGCCGGGGGCCGTGGACCGTGTGGGCACCTCGCTCGCCTTGCTGCCCGAGTTCGAAGACGACCCCGACGCCATGTTCGTCCTCTGGAAGGACCACACCGCGGTGGGCGAGGCGGAGGAGCTGAACGAGGTCGCCCGCAGCTGGGGTGGTGAGGACGTCACCAAGTACGTCGGCGGCGTCTACTCCTCCGAGTGGTTCTGGTCGAAGATCCTCCACATCCTGCGCGGCAACCCGCGGGTACGCGAAGCGGCTTTCTCCTGGGTCGAGCACTGCGACTGGATCACCGCCGTGCTGACCGGTACGACCGACCCGCTGACGATGAAGCGCAGCCGCTGCGCCGCCGGGCACAAGGCGATGTGGCACGCCTCCTTCGGCGGCCTCCCACCACAGGACTACCTGACCCGCGTCGATCCCCTGCTGGCCGGCCTGCGCGAGCGGCTCTACCGCGAGACCTGGACGTGCGATGTCAGCGCGGGCACGCTCACCCCCGAGTGGGCGGAGCGGCTCGGTCTGCATACCGGCGTCACCGTCGGGGTCGCCGCCTTCGACGCGCACCTGGGCGCCGTCGGGGGCCAGATCGAGCCCTACGTGCTGTGCAAGGTCATGGGCACCTCGACCTGCGACATGCTGGTGGCGCCGCTGGAGGAGATGGGCGACAAACTGGTGCGGGGCATCTGCGGCCAGGTGGATGGCTCGATCCTGCCGGGCATGTTGGGGATGGAGGCCGGGCAGTCCGCCTTCGGCGACGTCTACGCCTGGTTCCGCGACTTGCTGGCCTGGCCGTTGGAGCACCTTGGGAAGGCGGCGGGGGTTGGCGAAGACACCCTGCACGACCTCGCCGAGGGCATTATCACCGCCCTCTCCGAGGCGGCCGCCGCGCTGCCGCCCGATGCGACCGGCGTAGTGGCGCTCGACTGGCTGAATGGCCGCCGCACGCCTTTCGCCGACCAGGCGCTGAAGGGTGCACTCGCCGGCCTGAGCTTGGGCTCGGACGCCCCGCGCGTCTTCCGAGCACTGGTCGAGGCCACCGCCTTCGGCGCCAAGAAGATCGTGGAGCGCTTCCAGGTCGAGGGCGTGCCGATCCGCGGGGTCATCGCTCTGGGCGGTATCCCCAAGAAGTCTCCCTTCGTCATGCAGACGGTGTGCGACGTGCTCGACATGCCGATCCGGGTGGCGCGCGCCGAGCAGACGTGTGCCCTGGGGAGCGCGATGGCGGCCGCCACCGCCGCCGGGCTGCACGCCGATATCCCTGCGAGCCAGGCGGCGATGGGCAGCGGGTTCGAGACCGAGTACCGGCCCGACCCAGAGCGGGCCAGCCAGTACCGGGAGCTCTACGAGCGTTACGATCGGCTCGGCCGCTTCGTCGAGCAGCGTTTCACGCCACGGGGGTCGTGATGGATGACTATCGGGAGCTGAAGGAGACGGCCTGGTCGTGCAACCAGGAGCTCCAGCGCCGCGGGGTGGTCCTCTACACCTTCGGGAACGTCAGCGCGGCCGACCGGGAGCGTGGCGTCTTCGCCATCAAGCCCAGCGGCGTGCCATACGAGGATCTCCAGCCGGCGGACATGGTGGTGGTTGACTTCGAGGGGCAGGTCGTCGAGGGCCGCATGCGCCCGTCTTCGGACACCCCGACCCACGCCGTGCTCTACCGTGGGTTTCCCGGCATCGGCGGCGTCGCGCACACCCACTCGACCTACGCGGTCGCCTGGGCGCAGGCGCGGCGCCCGATCCCGATCCTGGGCACCACCCACGCCGATCTGCTCCCAGAGGACGTGCCCTGCACGGAGGTCATGACTGAGGCGGCAGCGCAGGGGGACTACGAGACAGCCACGGGCCAGCTCATCGTCACTTGCTTCCGCGACCGCTCCTGGGAGCGGGTGCCGATGGTACTGGTCGCCGGGCACGGCCCCTTTGCCTGGGGGCGGACCCCCGAGCACGCGGTCTACCACTGCGTCATGCTCGAGGAGCTGGCCCGCACCGCCTGGCTCACGGTCGCGCTCGACCCGGCTGCCGGACCCCTGGAGCCCTGGCTCGTGCGCAAGCACTTCGAGCGCAAGCACGGCCCAGATGCCTACTACGGACAGGAGAAGCCACGCCATGACGGGTGAGCTGAAGAACGTTCCCCAGGTGCACCCCGGCATCGTCGCCGTCAGCCGCGACTGCTTCCCCATCGAGCTCTCGCGCCGGCGGCGCCGCGCGGTCGTGGAGGCCTGCCGCGCCGGCGACCTGGAGATCGCCGAGATCGAGACCATCGTGGAGAACGAGCGCGACGTCGTGAAAGCGCTCGAGGAGCTCGACCGCGCCGGCGTCGACGCGCTGGTCGTCTACCTGGGCAACTTCGGGCCGGAGGGCCCCACGGCCCTGCTCGCCCAGCGCTTCGCGGGCCCCGTCATGTTCGCCGCCGCCGCCGAGGAGAGCGGCGACGACCTGGTGGACGGCCGCGGGGACGCGTACTGCGGGCTGCTGAGCGCTTCCTACAACCTGGGGCTGCGCTCGCTGCGGCCACACATCCCGGAGTACCCGGTCGGGTTGCCCGGCGAAGTCGCCGCCATGATCGCGGAGTTCGTACCCGTCGCCCACGTCCTGCTGGGGCTGAGGCACTTGAAGATCTTCAGCTTCGGGCCGCGCCCCTGGGACTTCTTCGCCTGCAACGCCCCCATCAAGCCGCTGTTCGACCTGGGGGTCGAGATCATGGAGCAGAGCGAGCTCGACCTGCTCGACGTGTTCCGCTCGGCCGCAGGGCATCCCGACGTCGCGAAGGTCGCCGCCGACATGGCGGAGGAACTCGGCGAGGGCAACCGCTTCCCCGACCTGCTGGCCAAGCTGGCGCAGTACGAGGTTGGGCTGCTCGGCTTCATGGAGCGCAACCTGGGGGCGAGCCGTTACGCCGCCTTCGCCAACAAGTGCTGGCCCGCGTTCGAGCCGAACTTCGGCTTCGTGCCCTGCTACGTGAACTCGCGGCTCGCCGCGCGCGGTATACCCGTCGCCTGCGAGGCCGACATCTACGGCGCGCTGAGCGAGTACCTGGGCGCCTGCGCCACCCAGATGCCGGTCACGCTGCTGGACATCAACAACACCGTGCCGGCCGACCTGGCCGCCGAGGCGGCGACACAGACGGCGGGCTACAAACCCACCGACCTGTTCATGGGCTTCCACTGCGGCAACACGCCCGCCAGCTGCCTGGTGGACCGCGAGATGCGTCACCAGCTGATCATGCACCGGCTCATGGAGCCGGGTAAGCAGCCCGACATCACGCGCGGCACGCTGGAAGGGCGGATTCGGCCCGGCCCCGCCACCATCTACCGGCTGCAGGCCACGGCCGAGGGCGAGCTCAAGGCCTACGTCGCCGAAGGCGCGGTGCTGGACATGCCGACCCGCACCTTCGGGGGCACCGGGGTGCTGGCAATCCGAGAGATGGCCCGCTTCTACCGGCACGTGCTGATCGAGAGGCGCTTCCCACACCACGCGGCGGTGGCCTTCCAGCACGTCGGCCGCACGCTCTTCGCCGCCCTGCGCGTGCTCGGGGTGGCGGACATCTCCTACAACCGACCGGAGGGGATGCTCTACCCCACCGAGAACCCCTTCTGAGCCGATGCCGGTCCCGGCGGAGATACCGGTGGCGGACGGGGTGCGCGGTCTGATCTTCGACTGCGACGGCACCCTGGCCGACACCATGCCCTATCACCTGGAGGGGTGGCGCCAGGCATTCGCCGGCACCGGAGTGCGGGTGCCGGAGGAGTGGCTGGACTCGCTGAAAGGCACGCCGGAGAAGCGCGTCGTGAGCCTGGCTAACGAGCGGTTCGGACTCGCCCTCGACCCGGCCGCCACGGTCGCGGCCAAGCACCGAGTCTACCGGCGCCTGCTGGAAGGCGTGCGCCCGATCGAGCCAGTGGTCGCCATCGTGCGCGCCCACCAGGGCCGGCTTCCCATGGCGATCGCTTCGGGTGGCACCCGCGAGCACGTGGACATCATCCTCGAGCGGCTCGGGCTGGCGGACGCGTTCGCCGTCGTGCTTACGGCCGACGATGACGACATCGAGCACAAACCATCGCCGCAGATCTTCCTCGAAGCGGCACGCCGCATGGGTGTCGAGCCGGCGGCCTGCCAGGTCTTCGAGGACGGCGACATCGGACTGGAGGCCGCGCGCCAGGCCGGCATGACGGCCACCGACGTGCGGCCCTACATCCTCAAGGAGCGCCCGAGATGAGCCGAGCTTCCCTGATCACGAGCCTTCTTCTGGCCGTCTCTGCGACGGCCTGCGACCGGGCCCGCGCGCCCGACTATCCCGTGCAGCCTGTCCCCTTCACCCAGGTCCGCTTCGCGGACGAGTTCTGGGCTGCGCGCCTCGAGACCAACCGGACCGTGACCATCCCCCATGTGTTCGCGAAGTGCGAGGAGACCGGGCGGATCGACAACTTCGCGATCGCCGGCGGGCTGATGGAGGGCGAGCAGCGGGGGGCCTATCCCTTCGACGACACCGACGTCTACAAGACCATCGAGGGAGCCTCCTACTCCCTGATGCTGCAGCGCGATCCGGTACTGGAGGCCTACCTGGACAGCGTGATCGCGCTCATTGCCGCAGCCCAGGAACCGGACGGTTACCTCTACACCGCTCGCACCAACAACGCCGAGCGGTTGCGCGGCTGGTTCGGGGACGAGCGCTGGGAACGGCTCGAACGCAGCCACGAGCTCTACAACGCCGGCCATCTCTATGAAGCGGCCGCCGCCCATTACCTGGCCACCGGCAAGCGCAACCTGCTGGAGGTCGCCCTGAAGAACGCCGACCTGATCGACCGCAGCTTCGGTCCCGGCAAGCTGCAGAAGCCGCCGGGACACGAGGTGATCGAGATGGGGCTGGTGCGGCTCTACCGGGTCACCGGCGAGCGGCGCTACCTCGACCTGGCCAAGTTCTTCATCGACGTACGGGGCCGGCCGCTCGACGGCCGGAATCTGGGCGGGGAGTACAACCAGGACCATCAGCCGGTGGTCGAGCAGACCGAGGCGGTCGGGCACGCCGTGCGCGCCAGCTACCTCTACGCGGGGGTCGCCGACGTGGCGGCGCTGACCCGCGAGCGGGCGTACGTGCGGGCGGTGGACCGGATCTGGGGGGACGTGGTCGGCCGCAAGCTGTATGTGACCGGTGGCATCGGCGCGACCGGGGGGAACGAGGGCTTCAGCGAGCCCTACGTGCTCCCCAACATGAGCGCCTACAACGAGACCTGCGCGTCGATCGCCAACATCTATTGGAACCACCGGATGTTCCTGCTGCACGCCGACGCGCGCTACATCGACGTGCTGGAGCGCACGCTCTACAACGCCCTGCTCTCCGGGATCTCGCTGGAGGGGAATACCTTCTTCTACCCCAACCCGCTGGAGTCGGTGGGCCAGCACGGCCGTACCCCCTGGTTCACCTGCGCCTGCTGCACCGGCAACGTCACCCGGTTCATCGCCTCGGTGGCCGGCTACGCCTATGCGGCGGCCGGCCGCGACCTCTACGTCAACCTCTACGCGGGGAGCCGGGCAGACGTAGAAGTCGCCGGCGGCGCGGTGCAACTCCGACAGGAAACACGCTACCCGTGGGACGGCACGATCAAGGTCACGTTGGAACCGGAGGGCCGCTCGCGCCGCTTCACCCTGAACCTGCGCATCCCGGGCTGGGCGCGGAACGAACCGGTCCCCAGCGATCTCTACCGCTACCTCGATGAGCCGCCCGAGGTGGCCCCCACCCTGCTGGTCAACGGCCAGCCGGTCGCGCTCCGCCTGGAGAAGGGCTACGCAAGGATCAGCCGCACCTGGCGGAGCGGTGACACGATCCAGCTCAAGCTGCCGATGCCGATCCGCCGCCTGGCGGCGTTCGACAGCGTGAAGGCCGACCGCGGCCGGGTCGCCCTGCAGCGCGGACCCGTCGTCTATTGCGTGGAGTGGCCCGAGGGGCGCGACGGGCACGTCCGCAACCTCTTGCTGCCGGACGATGCCGCGCTGGGTGCCGTCTTCGAGCCCGACCTGTTGCACGGGGTGACGATCATCCGCGGGGTCGCGCGCGCCTACCGCAAGGTCGCGGGATCCGACGAGCTCGCGTCCAGCGAGGTGCCGCTTACGGCCATTCCCTACTACGCCTGGGCCCACCGGGGGCGCGGGGACATGGCGGTCTGGCTCGCCCGCGAGGAGGACGCGGTACGCCCGCTCGGCTACCCGACCCTCGCCTCGCAAAGCCGCGTCACTGCCTCGTTCGGCCGGAATCCCGAGGCCGTGAACGACCAGCTGGAACCGCGCAGCTCCATCGATCACGACGTCCCCTTCTACCACTGGTGGCCGCACAAGGGGACCAGCGAGTGGATCCAGTACGACTTCCCGCAGGTCTCGGAGGTCTCGACCGTCGAGGTCTACTGGTTCGACGACACCGGCATCGGTGAGTGCCGGGTCCCAGCCTCCTGGCGCGTGCTCTATTTGGAGGACGGCGTCTGGAAGCCCGTTTGGACCGAGGAAGCCTACGGGGTCGAGAAGGACACCTGGAACCAAGTCGTTTTCGAGACGGTGCGCAGCCCGGCCGTGCGGCTGGAGATCCGCTCCCGCGAGGGCTGGGCGGGCGGCATCCACGAATGGCGAATCCAGTGAGATATCGAGCCATGAACCGAATCGCCTTCCTCGTGCGGTGCGTCCGAGGTCCGCTGGCCATCCTGCTCCTGACGGCGGCCGCCGGCTGCGCGAAGGGGCCGCCGCCCGCAGAAGTGCCCAACGCCTCGTTCGAGTCCCCGGATCCCGACCGCCCGGCCGAGCGACCCGCCGACTGGCAGCCCTACCGCTGGCGGGGCCAGGGCGAGCTCGAGTACGCCGAAACCGGCCACACCGGGGCACGCAGCGTGACGATCGCCTCCAGCGAGGGGGCCGACTTCGCCTGGGGAGCGGCGGTACCGGTGCGGCCCTTCTCCCGCTACCGGCTGTCGGGCTGGATCCGCACCGAGGACCTGACCGCGACTACGGGCGAGGGGGCGTTGATCAACCTGCACGGGCTGGAGGGTGCACGCTCGCAGGCGCTCACCGGCACCCAAGATTGGACGCACGTCGCCTTCGAGTTCGACACGGGCTACAACGACGCTGTCCAGGTGAACTGCCTGTTCGGCGGCTGGGGGCAGGCGACCGGCCGGGCCTGGTACGACGACCTCTCGCTGGAGTTGCTGGCCACCCGTGAGCCGCGCCCCGACGTGACGATAGATGCCGCCCGCACCGGCCAGCCGATCTCGGAGTACATCTACGGCCAGTTCATCGAGCACCTGGGCCGCTGCATCTACGGCGGCATCTGGGCCGAGATGCTCGAGGACCGCAAGTTCTTCTACGCGCCGGGCAGCGACGACTCGCCGTGGCGCGCCCTCGGCGACCCCGCCCGGCTCGTCATGGACAGGCGCGCGCCGTACGTGGGTGCACAGACGCCGGTACTCAGCCCGGCGCCGGAAGGCGAGAGCGCCGGGCTCGTCCAGGCGGGCCTCGGCCTGGAAGCGGGGGTGAGCTACGAAGGGCGGATCGTGCTGCGCGGCGAGGGCGGCGCCGCCCCGGTCTCACTCAGCCTGGTCTGGGGTGACAGTCCCGCCGACCGGCAGACCCTGGGCATCGACCGCATCCCTACCACCTGGGAGAAGATCCCCCTCCACTTCACCGCTGGCGCCTCGACCGACGACGGCCGGCTGGAGATCACCGCCGGTGGCCGCGGCCGACTTCACGTGGGGACCGTCTCGCTGATGCCGGCCGACAACGTCGAGGGCTTTCGCGCCGACGTGCTGGCCCTGCTGCGCGAGCTGGACGCGCCCGTCTACCGCTGGCCGGGCGGCAACTTCGTCAGCGGCTACGACTGGCGTGACGGGATCGGCGACCGCGACCGTCGTCCGCCGCGCAAGAACCCCGCCTGGCTGGGGGTCGAGCACAACGACGTGGGGCTGCACGAGTTCCTGCGCCTCTGCGAGCTGATCGACAGCGAGCCGTACATCACGGTGAACACCGGCCTGGGCAGCGCCGAGATGGCGGCCGACGAGCTCGCCTACTGCAACAGCCCGGAAGACACCCCGCTGGGCCGGCTCCGCGCAGCCAACGGCCACCCCGAGCCGTTCGAGGTCAAGTGGTGGGCGATCGGCAACGAGATGTACGGGGATTGGCAGCTCGGTCACGTGCCGCTCGAACAGTACGTGGAGAAGCACCGCCGCACGGTCGCGGCCATGCGTGCAGTCGATCCTTCGATCCGGGTCGTCGCGGTCGGCGATGTCGGTGAATGGGACGAGCTGATGCTGGCACGGAACGCCGACGCCATGGATCTCATCAGCGAGCACTTCTACTGCCAGGAGCGTCCCGGGGTGATGGGGCACGCCGCCTGCGCGGCCGAGCGCGTGAAGCGGATCGGCGACGCGCACCGGCGCTACCGCGAGACGATCCCCGCGCTGGCGGGCCGCGACCTGCGGATCGCGCTCGACGAGTGGAACTACTGGTACGGCCCCTACCTCTACGGCGAGCTGGGCACCCGCTACTACCTGAAGGACGCGCTCGGCGTCGCGCGCGGCCTCCACGAGTACTACCGCAACAGCGACATCTACTTCATGGCCAACTACGCCCAGACGGTCAACGTCATCGGGGCGATCAAGACCACCAAGACCGAGGCCGCCTTCGATGCGACCGGCCTGGTGTTGAGGCTCTACCGGCGGAACTACGGCAGCATCCCGGTGACGCTGGCGGGCACGCCGGAGCCGCTGGATGTGGCCGCCGCCTGGACGGCCGGCCGCGATACCCTCGTGATAGCCGTGGTCAACCCCACCCGCGAGACCCTCCGCCTGCCAGTCCGCATCACCGGCGCACGTCTGACCGGCGGCGGCCGCGAACTGCTGCTCACAGGACCCGACGCCATGGCCTACAACGAGCCGGGCGGCCGCACCGATATCGTGACGACCGAGACGCCCGTCCGGCGCCTTCCCAGCCGCCTGCGCGTGACGCCGCTGAGCGTCGTGCTCTACCGGCTGGCCGCCCTGCCGGCCGCCGACGACCCTAACCTCCAGAACGGCGACAGGTGACCATGCATCCCGTCGATTGGCTCGTCATCGCGCTGTACTTCGGCATCCTGCTGGCGATCGCCTGGTGGGTGATCGGCAAAGCCAAGGACACGCCCGACGACTACTTCCTGGCCGGCCGCAACCTGGGCTGGTTCATCATCGGGGCCTCGATCTTCGCCTCCAACATCGGGTCGGAGCATCTGGTGGGACTGGCCGGCTCGGGCGCCACCGACGGCGTCGCCATGGCGCACTACGAGCTGCACGCCTGGTGCCTGCTGGTGCTCGGTTGGGTGCTCGTCCCCTTCTACATGCGCTCCATGGTCTTCACCATGCCCGAGTTCCTCGAGCGGCGATTCTCGCCCACCGCCCGCTGGATCCTCTCGATCATCTCGCTGGTCGCCTACGTGCTGACCAAGATCGCGGTCGGCATCTTCGCCGGCGGCATCGTCTTCGGCACGCTCTTGCCCGGGCTGCGGCTCGACCTCGGCTTCGCCGTGCTCGACTCCTTCTGGATCGGCTCGATGCTCGTCATCGTGATGACCGGGCTCTACACCGTGCTGGGCGGCATGCGGGCCGTCGCCTACACCGAGACCCTCCAGACGCTGGTGCTCGTGAGCGGCTCGGTGCTCGTGACCGTCTTCGGCCTGATCAAGCTGGGCGGCTGGGTGGAGCTGCGCGCGGTGCTCGGCTCGGACATGTTCAACCTCTGGAAACCGCTCATCCCGGCCGGCATGGAGGGGACCTGGGCCCCGGTGAAAGAGGCGGGGCGGATCGCCTGGTACTTCAACGGCAACTACCCGTGGCTGGGCATGCTCTTCTGCGCCCCGGTCATCGGGCTCTGGTACTGGTGCACCGACCAGTACATCGTGCAGCGCGCGCTCGGCGCACCCAACGAACAGCAGGCCCGGCGCGGCTCGATCTTCGCCGCCTTCCTGAAGCTGCTGCCCGTCTTCATCTTCATCATCCCCGGCATGATTTGCTTCGCGCTCGCCCTCTCCGGGAAGGTACCGGCGCTGGCCAACCTGGTGGGTCCCGACGGCCACGCCCTGCGCGCCGAGAGTCAGGCCGCGTTCCCGCTCATGGTCGCTCACGTACTGCCCTTGGGGGTGCGCGGGATCGTCGTGGCCGGGCTGCTGGCCGCCCTGATGAGCTCGCTGGCCGGGGTCTTCAACGCCAGCTCCACCCTCTTCACCATGGACTTCTACCGGAAGGTCCGCCCTAAGGCCTCCGAGCACCGGCTCGTCTGGATCGGCCGGGTCGCGACTACGGCCATGGTGCTGATCGGGCTCTTCTGGATCCCCGTCATCCAGGGCGCTAAGGGGCTGTACGACTACCTGCAGACCGTGCAGGGCTACCTCGCCCCGCCCATCTTCGTCGTCTTCTTCCTCGGCGTGTTCAGCAAACGGCTGAACGCTAAGGGCTGCCTGGCCGCCCTGATCACCGGGTTCGTGCTCGGCGTGTTCCGTCTGGCGGTCGACACGCCCGTCAGCCTCAAGCTGGCCGGCTTCGAGAGCGGCTACGCGCCCGGCTCACTGCTCTGGATCATCAACAACATCTACTTCCAGTACTTCAGCCTGCTCATCTTCCTGGTTTGCGTGGTCGTCATGGTAGCGGTCAGCTACAT
>Ga0209635_10004606_pt1 | contig 10856 bp, 10 predicted proteins | sample DeeMarSWOR230_32_FD_187463 | JGI IMG/M metagenome (GOLD analysis project Ga0209635, IMG submission 187463) | Marine sediment microbial communities from White Oak River estuary, North Carolina - WOR-2-30_32 (SPAdes) (version 2) | ecosystem: Environmental > Aquatic > Marine > Intertidal zone >...
GGTCTACGATGTAACCTTCAGGAATTTGAATGCTGTTAAAGCTGAAGCGTTACGCCGGCTTGAGCTTTTGGAAAAGGCGACATCACCACTGCAGCTTCCTAAATGCCCCTCATGGATGTGCTCTTACTGCGACTACAGGCTTGAATGTGGCGAAGCATAATAGGAAAATCGTTGGTAGAGAAGCGGAGCCCGAAGGATTGAGTTTTCTTCAATACATCAAATTATTGAGGAAGCAAGTCAAAAATGCTCAATAAAGGCACGGCGTATAACAGAGCGTATCTGGCTACGTGCTTATGGCACTCCGCCCAGATTGCCCGCTGCGCTCGAAACGTCACAAGCGCTCAAGACGTTAGGCGAAATTCATTCCGCCCATTTCCGATCGACCAGATTGCTCAGGGATCAGAATGATTGTTCCGTTGTTGAATAAAAAGTTGGTAAAAAATCAAAAAAGATATATTCTTTATAGGTGGATACTTATAAGAAGGTCTAAAATAATTGTGCTTTAAACACAAAAGGGGGGAACAAAATGGGAGTAAGCTTGAAAAATCAAATCTTCCGAGGGATCGTGATACGGTTTAACGCAAGATCTTTTGTTTTGGTCGCTATGAGCATATTGCTATGCGCCGGCATTGGTGGATGTGCAGGTACAGTTCCAAGTGCATTTGCGTTGCTTTCGCCGGCGAGTGGTGCAACCGTTCTCTCGTTGACACCCACACTTGCCTGGACAGATGCATCTGGTGAGACCAGCTACACTATGGAGATAGATAACGAAAACACATTTTCCCCACCCCTGGTGTACCAGAACACGGGGATTGCTGCAGATACAACGAGTTTTGTAGTTCCAGGTGGCGTTCTTGCTAGTGGGACGACATACTACTGGAGGCTTATTGCCATAAATTCCGTCGGTTCAACAACTGCATCAAACGCGCCATTCTCGTTCACGGTTTTGAGTAGCGGTGCGCTAGTTCCTGCATTTGGAACAGCCGGAGCTGTCACTAGCAATCCCAGCACGGGTTATGATGTGGCACAGGGTATAGCCATAGATTCAAATTATATTTATGTGGTCGGTTATGATTACAGCCCTGGAAACTGGCAATGGCGAATAGAGAAAAGGAGTCTAACAGACGGAAGCTTAGTTCCTGCATTTGGAACAGCCGGAGCTGTCACTAGCAATCCCAGCACGGGTTATGATGTGGCATATGGTATAGCCATAGATTCAAATGCCATGTACGTGGTCGGCTATGATTACAGCCCTGGAAACCCGCAATGGCGAATAGAGAAAAGGAGTCTAACAGACGGAAGCTTAGTTCCTGCATTTGGAACAGCCGGAGCTGTCACTAGCAATCCCAGCACGGGTTCTGATGTGGCATATGGTATAGCCATAGATTCAAATGCCATGTATGTGGTCGGTTATGATTACAGCCCTGGAAACCCGCAATGGCGAATAGAGAAAAGGAGTCTAACAGACGGAAGCTTAGTTCCTGCATTTGGAACAGCCGGAGCTGTCACAAACAATCCCAGCACAGGTTCTGATGTGGCATATGGTATAGCCATAGATTCAAATGCCATGTATGTGGTCGGCTATGATGAGAGCCCCCCTGGAAACTCGCAATGGCGAATGGAGAAAAGGAGTCTAACAGACGGAAGCTTAGTTCTTGCATTTGGAACAGCTGGAGCTGTCACAAGCAATCCCAGCACGGGTTATGATGTGGCACAGGGTATAGCCATAGATTCAAATGCCATGTATGTGGTCGGTTATGATTACAGCCCTGGAAACTGGCAATGGCGAATAGAGGAAAGGAGTCTAACAGACGGAAGCTTAGTTCCTGCATTTGGAACAGCCGGAGCTGTCACTAGCAATCCCAGCACAGGTTCTGATGTGGCATATGATATAGCCATAGATTCAAATTATATGTATGTGGTCGGCTATGATGAGAGCCCCCCTGGAAACTCGCAATGGCGAATAGAGAAAAGGAGTTTAACAGACGGAAGCCTAGTTCCTGCATTTGGAACAGCCGGAGCTGTCACTAGCAATCCCAGCACAGGTTCTGATGTGGCATATGGTATAGCCATAGATTCAAATGCCATGTATGTGGTCGGTTATGATGAGAGCCCCGGGGTTGGAAACTGGCAATGGCGAATAGAGGAAAGGAGTTTAACAGACGGAAGCTTAGTTCCTGCATTTGGAACAGCCGGAGTTGTCACTAGCAATCCCAGCACGGGTTCTGATGTGGCAATTGGTATAGCCATAGATTCAAATTATATGTATGTGGTCGGCTATGATGAGAGCCCCCCTGGAAACTGGCAATGGCGAATAGAGAAAAGGAGTTTAACAGACGGAAGCTTAGTTCCTGCATTTGGAACAGCCGGAGCTGTCACATACAATCCCAGCACGGGTTCTGATGTGGCAATTGGTATAGCCATAGATTCAAATGCCATGTATGTGGTCGGTTATGATAGCAGCCCTGGAAACCCGCAATGGCGAATAGAGAAAAGGAGTTTAACAGACGGAAGCTTAGTTCCTGCATTTGGAACAGCCGGAGTTGTCACATACAATCCCAGCACGGGTTCTGATGTGGCAATTGGTATAGCCATAGATTCAAATGCCATGTATGTGGTCGGTTATGATAGCAGCACTGGAAATTGGCAATGGCGAATAGAGAAAAGGAGTTTAACAGACGGAAGCTTAGTTCCTGCATTTGGAACAGCCGGAGTTGTCACATACAATCCCAGCACGGGTGATGATGGGGCACATGGTATAGCCATAGACTCAACTGCCATGTATGTGGTCGGTGATGATAGCAGCCCTGGAAACCCGCAATGGCGAATAGAGAAAAGGAGTTTAACAGACGGAAGCTTTGTGGCAGCATTTGAAACAGCCGGAGTTGTCACATACAATCCCAGCACGGGCTCTGATGAAGCAATTGGTATAGCCATAGATTCAAATGCCATGTATGTGGTCGGTTATGATGAGAGCCCCGGGGTTGGAAACTGGCAATGGCGAATAGAGAAAAGGAGTTTAACAGACGGAAGCTTAGTTCCTGCATTTGGAACAGCCGGAGTTGTCACTAACAATCCCAACACGGGTGATGATAGGGCATATGGTATAGCCATAGATTCAAATGCCATGTATGTGGTCGGCTATGATGAGAGCCCCGGGGTTGGAAACTGGCAATGGCGAATAGAGAAAAGGAGTTTAACAGACGGAAGCTTTGTGGCAGCATTTGGAACAGCCGGAGTTGTCATTAGCAATCCCAGCACGGGTTCTGATGGAGCACGGGGTATAGCCATAGATTCAAATGCCATGTATGTGGTCGGCTATGATGAGAGCCCCGGGGTTGGAAACTGGCAATGGCGAATAGAGAAAAGGAGTTAAATAGCCATATACTTTTGTACAGAGGCGGATTTATTTGGCGAGGGGGGGACACCACCAACAAGGCACTGGACCTCCAGCACTTCGCTCCTTGACTCACCTTCGGCTCAGTCACTTAATAGTAGATAAAAAGTTTCGCTACGCTCCGCCCAGATTGCCTTGGGGAATTTCCCATGTTCACAAACTGTTATATGACATTCGGCTTGGAAGTTGGGCACATTTGAGAGTATAATCTTCGTAGGAGGTGTTGATATGGCAGTGCAAATCTTTACCGCAGTTCTTCATAAAGAGGAAGATCTATACGTTGCGGAGTGTCCCGAAGTTGGGACAGTTAGTCAGGGGTACACCGTTGAAGAAGCCATCGCCAGTCTCAAAGAGGCGACAGAGTTATACTTGGAAGAATTCCCCCCACCAGAAATCACTCGACCTTTGGTAACGACTTTTGAGGTCGTTGTCCATGCCTGAACTGCATCGAGTGTCAGGGCAAGAGGCCATCCGAGCGTTGGAAAGGTTGGGGTTTGTGCAGATACGTCAACGTGGTAGCCATGTTGTACTCAAAAAGCAGACACCTGAAGGTGAAGTAGGCTGTGTTGTGCCACTACACCGTGAACTAGCGATTGGGACACTACGCAGCATGCTGAAACAAGCTAAAGTCACGCCTGATGAGTTCCTGAAGAACCTTTAGCAATTGATGATCGAACGTCAGATAAAGCGGACTTTGTGTTTGCTTGATTTCGTCGGCCTGAAAATTGAAATCGAAGAGGTACTCGATAGGAAAATTGATTTGTTGGGGTACAGCACGATTAAACCGGCCGTTAAAGAAAAAGGATATTGAGCGAACAGGTAGTTATCTTGTGATAAAATGAAAAATTGGATAGGTGAGCAATGAACTGGCTAGACATAGTCATAATAGTTTTTGTAGTTTTATTAGGTTTTGCAGGCTTGCGGCAAGGAATGATCAGGACAGTATTTGGTATCGCTGGGTTAATAGGTGGCATATTTCTAGCCGGGCGTTATTACGACAGGCTTGCAGCATTGCTTTTCCCGTCCGGTGCTACCTGGGCCAATATAGCTGCCTACGCCATTATCGCAGTAGCTACTTTGGTTGTAGCTGGTGTGATTGGCTGGCTCTTAGCCAAGCTGGTTAACTTCGTCGCACTTGGTTGGCTGGATAGACTTGTGGGCCTTATCCTTGGCATCGTTATAGGAGGACTGCTATGTGCCGCCATCCTCGCTATAGCCGTTAAGTATTACCCGGGCATGGAGGCAACTATCAATCAATCGGTAATAGCCAGATTCCTAGTGAGGGGATTCCCCTTGTTATATTAGCACCTCTGCTTGAGGAATTCGATTTCATTCGCGACTTCTTTTCATTATCCGGGTAGATTTATTAAGAGCTAGCGTATAATTTACTCCCCAAGAACTTCGTCTAATACCTTTTTGAGTTCCTTCTTAGGCCTGTAACCAAGAATTTGCTGAACAGGCTGACCGCCTTTAAATATGAGCATAGTGGGAATGGCGGCTATTCCGTACTTGACAGCCAAAGGACCATTCACATCCACATCTACTTTAGCGAAGTCTATCTTGCCAGTATATTCTTTCTCTAATTCCTCCAGAACAGGAGCGGCAGCCAGGCAAGGACCACACCATTGCGCCCAAAAATCTACCACAACTGGCGACTTCGATTGCAAAACAACATTTTGAAAGTTATCCTCACCTATTATTGATTGCATCATGGGTTTGACCTCCTTATTTAAAATACTATATCTAAAGAAAAAAAGTTAATGGCGTTTCTCGTTGTCTGTTCAGCAATTGTAGCTTCAGCAATTCCTTTAAGTTGAGACACAGCCTCCAGATCTCTTAAAACGTCAGCGGGCTGGGACTCATACCGTGCTGCCCTTCCATAAGTGACAGGGCAATCTGTCTCCAGAAGTAATCTCTGCAAAGGTGCTTCTTTGACTGCCCTTCTATGCTCTTCATGATACTCCGCAGCTGGCGTGGCAGAAACAAAATAGCCACCATCAATTATACCCCTAAGAACACTGGAAAAGCCAGTGAACCAGTGAAAAACAGCTTTATCTATGCCGACATCCTGAATAAGGTGTAGTGCATCCTTCCAGGCATATCTACTGTGAATTATTGCTGGCTTATCATATTTCTTAGCTATATTCAGGAGCCGACCGAGAACCTCTTTCTGCAATTCCTTGGACGCTGCCTTCAACACCCTCTTGTCATAGTCCAGACCTATTTCACCAACAGCAACCGCTGAAGCAATATTTTGCTCAATAAATCGCAAATTATCATCTATCTCAACGGTTCCCAGATTACCTAGCTCCCAGGGATGTAAACCTAAAGCAGGATAGACAAAACGGCGATGTTTCTGCGATATCTCCAATGTTTTTATGTTCGATTGGTTGTTCGACCCCACAGCTACTATGGCAATAACGCCTGCTTTTTTAGCTTCCTCAAGCATCAAATCCAAGTTTTTCAATTCGTCAAGGTGGGCATGAGTATCGATGAGCTTGTACACTAGATTTTCTTCTCTTTAAGCATGGCCTTATAGTACTTAAGCCCCGCCTCAGTCGGCTTGTAGCCGTAGAGGGAGAACCTGTCTTCTCGTTCCCTGGTAATTAAATTTGCCGACACCAATGCCCGTAACATTGCCTCGCCAAAGTACCCAGCCAAGTTAAGATGATGGTCAGGAACTGCTTTTTTGGTCGCTTCATATTCTCGGCAAATAGCGGCCAAGAGCTTTGCCGGCTCCCTTTCCAGGTTCTGGAGGAGAGCTTGCATAGTCTCTGTCTGCTTTACTATGTCAACAAAATCTTCGAAAGCACCCATGTCCGCTAACTCTTAATTCTAAGCCAGATGTCCTAAAAAGTTTCTTTACGTATAAAATAGAACCTTTGTGTTGATTATTAAAACCCTGTTTTGTTCGTAAAGTCCTTTTGTGTCCCAAACCGTTCCAAGCAATTTAACAGCAAAATAACGCCAAAATGCCACGCCTTTCCTCCCCTACAACGGCAATAACAATAATACCATAGCAATAAAAATGACGACAATGACACCAACGACACTATCCATTTAGACGTGAAACGAAAATCTGGTCTATCTTTACCTGCCCTTGGAATATGTCTTTTTTATTGAGGAAATATGATGCTTCTATTGTGGTTTTATGGGCACAAATGGCTTGAACCTCGAAGCTAAATGGGTGGATATGTGGTAATAATTGAAGCTAATTACACATTACTTCGCTCCACTGTAAAACAGAGAAAGAACAGAGTAGAACGAAGATCAACTTGCAAATCAGCCGCCCGAATGGAGCGCAACGGAATGAGGATCGGCTGCATTTGTCTTGTTATCTGCTTTACAAGGTTTGCTTTCAATGATAATTCTAATAACACATATCCCAACTCGGGTGAGCTTCGTGAATTAAGCTCAAAATCGAATCTCTGGCCTCCGATGTAAAATAGGGCTCAGGACAAATCCGATCCCAATCTTCATTTAATAAACCAAAATCAACATGCGCTCCATGACCTAGACCGACAGGGTCATAAAGATAACCGATGATATCGCCCTGCGAGACGGTCTGCCCCTCTGAAACCACGATGTTGTCAAGCTGGGTTTCTCCATCTGACTTGTCGGCTGACATCGGTTCAAAGGCGTACAATACCGAATAAGCATCATTGTATTTAAGTCGGACGTGTACCAGCCAGTGTGAGGTTGTTGGGAGCTGCCATAATTCTATGTAATCGACCGATCCCGAGCAGACAGCCTGAAATGGTACAAAATTTCGATTCGGCATAAAGTCAATACCAAGATGTTCGGCACCCCATGGGGCGCTTGCCGATGAACTGAATGCCCGATCTATGGGTTCTAAATCCGTGCTATTCACATATGGTGTTATCATAGAGATGGTGGTGGAGAGCGTAATAGAAGCAGTAGCAGGTGCCGACACATTCCCGGTATCGTCCTTAAACCAAACGTAGATAGTTTTCGTTCCGTCACCACTGCTCAAAATAAAGGATACATCGGCCGAATATGATATTATGGATGTTACCGATGTCCAACCCGGTGCTGTTGCTGATGGTATTGTTGAGGTCTCAGAAATGTAATATCCCGTAACCCCTATATTGTCCGTAGCTGCTATTGATAACGCAACCGTAGTATATGATGTACTCGTTGCTCCATTATTTATCATGACAGAGACATTTGATGGAGCAGTGGTATCGAGCGTAATAGAAGCAGTAGCAGGTGCCGACACATTCCCGGCATCATCCTTAAACCAAATGTAGATAGTTTTCGTCCCATCACCACTGCTCAAAATAAAGGGTACATCGGCTGAATATGATATTGTGGATGTTACCGGTGTCCAACCCGGTGCTGTTGCTGATGGTATTGTTGAGGTCTCGGAAATGTAATATCCCGTAACCCCTATATTGTCCGTAGCTGCTATTGATAATATAACCGTAGGAGCTAATGCACTCGCTGCTCCATTATTTATCATGACAGAGACATTTAATGGAGCAGTAGTATCGCCACCACAACCACATGAAATTAGAGCCGATGCCAGCAAAATACATAATACTACACCGCATATTTTTAGACTAATCTTCATGATTCTTTTCTCCTTCCCCTTCTAACAACACATATCCCAACCCGGGTGAACTTCGTGAAGCAGCCTCAAAATGGAATCTCTGGCCTCTGGAGTGAAATAAGGCTCCGGACAGATTCTATCCCCATGTTTGACTAAACCAAAATCGACATGGGCGTTTTGTGGATCTGGTGCGGTGTAAAGATACCCGATTATGTCGCCCTGAGAAACTGTCTCCCCCTCTGAAACCAAAATGTTGTCAAATTGGGTTTGTCCATCGGACTGATTATCGCCAAAAGGTTCGAAGCCGTAATGAACTGAATAAACAGAATTGAATCTGATATTGACTTTAACCTGCCAGTTTGAGCCTCGGTGGTTCCATAGCTCTACGCTGTCCACCCTTCCCGAACAAACCGCTTGAAAGGGCTTCAAGTTACCAGTTGGGAAAAAATCAACTCCGCTATGTTCAAAACCCAAAGGACAATCATTACTGGAACTAAAGGGGTCCACCCACATCACATCAGTCTCATTTACGTATGGGGTGATCATGGAAATGTCTTCACCATCGCCGCAGGAACATGCTGTTAGAGATAGTGCTAATAGAATACTTAATATTACTGTCCCCATAGCTCTCAAGCTACTTTTCATGACACTTTCCTCCCATAGATTACTCGTGCCTTCTCATTCCTGGTCTTTTATTGATACTCGGCAATAGATTGCTGCCTTCATTGCTTTCGTCTCATTTTCCGGTTCTTTATATGTTCAACTAGTGCCACCGTTAAAAGGATTAAGGCTCCATAAGAGAAAATGAAGATAAAGGCCTCATGGTGAAGGCAATCATCCCACTCCCACCAAACGCCAGAATGCAATCCCTGGTCAAGAAAGATAGCGATGCTTACAAGGAGGCTAGTCAGTCCTAAGAATAGCCATAACTTAGTTATGTCTAAAATCTCCTTAAGTCATTTTCTTTCTGGGTATATCCCAATAGGGCGATTTACATTTAGGACATATCCGAGGATATTCTTGTTTGCGAGGCCACTCATGCTCGCAACTGCCTCTCGCCTATAATAAGCTGCTTTGCCACCTGAGTCGAGTTTATTTAGCTGGCTACATGCATAAGTGAATTATATAATCTATAGTGCTCTTAGAATAACACCTGCGGGAATAGATTGTATTAGAGTAACACTTCTTCAAAGGAAAGTCAATATCCCTTAACGGCGAAATAACGCCAATTTAACGCCAAAATCAGCCATGAAGTTAAACGAACACTAGAATTTAGCTTTGTGGGACACTGGCTCAACCGATAGAACCGCTAACCCTTAATTTTAACAGTAATGAAGAGGTCACCTGGAGTCTGCCCTTCCAATCCCATTCCCTTCAGCCTTACCTTCGTGCCCTGGGTAACCCCTGGTGGAACTTTGACTATAAGTTTTTTCTTTTCCTTGCCTCTCTTATATTTTATTTTCTTATCAACACCGGATGCAGCTTCTTTCTGAGAGAGATAGATTTCATGGTACAAATCCTCCCCCTTGCTCTGCCAGGAGAGTTCTTGCACACCTAGCATTCTCTTAAGGGTAAACCTGATGACCTTGCCGAAAAGCCGTAATAATAAAGGTGGTTTATACTCCGAAGTCGATGTGGACCAACCTCTTCCTGATGGTTGAGCTGAGGAGGTGAAAATAAAACCTCGGCCACCAAAGAACAAATTGTCCACAAATCCCTCATCGAACCTCAAACCAGCTTCCTGAAACATCCTTGCCAGCTCTTGAAATAAATAGGGATTGGTAAAGGCATCCGCAAACACTCGCTCCTGGCTGTAATAGGGCCCACCAGCATATTGAGCACCATATCCAGCAAAGCCGGCCTGCCTCATCCTATCATATTCCTGCCGCTTCACTTCGTCGCCCAACACGGCATAGGCCTCGTTGATTTCCTTAAATTTTTCCCCGGCCCACTTCTCATTTCCTAAATTTTTATCGGGATGATATTTCATGGCAAGCTTTCTGAAGGCACGTCTTATTTCCCCGTGACTAGCCCCCTCAGAAACACCCAGAATAGTGTAATAATCCTTCGTACCGCTATACATTTGCCTGAAAAGACATTTTAGCGATTAAAGCTCGCTGCGGCAACTAAAAAAGTTCCTCTCCCTCGATGGGAGGGATTAAGGTGAAGGTGAAAATATCTGCTTGCAAAAAGGCAGGATGACTTTAAAAGTCATCCTGCCCTCTTAATTTCTTGGTGGCGGGGGTTGGATTTGAACCAACGACCTGTGGATTAGTATCCCAATTGGCGCACACGCCAAATCAATCCCTTTGACAATACAGCAGATGCGATATAATCATTCAAAAAATTGTAACATATGCTCGTAATTAACAGGATTTTAACACAAATAGCTTAATATACTCTAAGGCAGAGATGTTGGAAAAACTGAATTGTTACGTGGCAAAAGTTAGCATCTTTTTAGTTACGGTAGCCTTAATTGCCGGGGTGGCAGGCTGTGATTATACTCCTTCCCAAAACCTGGAAATACGGACTTGGTATGATTTGGATGCCGTCAGGAACAATTTGCGCGGTCATCACATTCTGATGAACGACCTCGATTCCACTACTGACGGTTATGAGGAGCTGGCGAGCCCGGCAGCCAATGGGGGAAGGGGGTGGCAGCCAATTGGAACTTGTCTCCCTCCAAATGACTTTAGGGGCCTTACGGGCACTTTCAACGGGCAAGGATACGAGATACGCGACCTATTTATCAACCGCCCTGACGAGGACCTTGTTGGGCTTTTTGGTGTTGTCAATATGGGAGGAGTCGTCAAAGATATCGGCGTGGTGAACGTCACTGTGAGTGGCAATTCCCTCGTTGGCGGTCTGGTAGGAGTTAATGTTGTT
>Ga0209635_10004607_pt1 | contig 10855 bp, 9 predicted proteins | sample DeeMarSWOR230_32_FD_187463 | JGI IMG/M metagenome (GOLD analysis project Ga0209635, IMG submission 187463) | Marine sediment microbial communities from White Oak River estuary, North Carolina - WOR-2-30_32 (SPAdes) (version 2) | ecosystem: Environmental > Aquatic > Marine > Intertidal zone >...
AACCAATACCGAACAGACAGCGCCTGAACTAACAGAAAACACAGAAGCATCCCTGCCCAGCACAGAACTGGCAATCATCGTAGCAGTTGCAGTCACCTGCATCATAGGCATAGTTAGTTTCTTGACACGAAGAAAACGAAATAAACTCGTTTTAGCATACACATAGTGTTCTATACTCTATATGGTTCCTTCCTTTCCTTTTCCATATAGGATATAGGTAGTACCTAAACCGTGTATACACCTCACAGGCCGTTCGTCGTTGGTAGTCGTTTGGCCCGTCGTTAGTCGTTTCGGTTGCCCCCGTCGCCGTCCGTCGTTCAGGTCGTCCGTCGTTGGTTGGTCGAGTTAAATTTTAACCCCCACATTTTACATTGTTAATTTCCAGAAAATGATATTTGTTAGATGATTTTTGTTGTTCACGAAGAGTCTAAACCCGCTAACCCAAATAATATCCAAACCAACTATTTGGTAAACACATAATAAAGAGACCTGAATAGCACAGCATTTAATCACCAAAATCTCTTATTTCACTTAACCGCAACAACCAAATAATACTGAACTAATATGCAGTAGAAGCAGGAAGGAGATGCTGATGGCAGATTATAAAGTTAAAGATCAGAAATTGGCTCCTCAGGGAGCACTGCTCGTTGAGTGGGCAGCAAAGCACATGCCAGTATTAGTCCAGGTCAGAAGCCGGTTCGAAAAAGAAAAACCCCTAAAAAACGTCACGGTGGGTGCATGTCTTCATGTGACCAAGGAGACAGCTGTTCTTGCAGAGACTCTTAAGGCTGGAGGCGCAAAAGTTGCCCTGTGCGGATCCAATCCCCTTTCTACCCAAGACGAAGTGGCAGCATACCTTGCCGAGAAAGGAATAAACGTGTATGCTTGGCGCGATCAAGCAACCGACGAATATTTCTGGTGCATAAACAAGGTACTCGACTATAAGCTCCAAGTTACGTTAGATGACGGAGCTGACTTGGTGGGCACTCTCCACAAGGAAAGAACGGAACTGTTAGCTAATGTAACTGGGGGAACAGAAGAAACCACCACAGGTGTCATACGTTTGCGGGCTATGGAAAAGGACGGGGCACTAAAATATCCCATTATAGCCGTAAACGACGCGTACACTAAATACCTGTTTGACAACCGATACGGCACTGGACAGAGCACAATAGACGGGATTCTCCGTTCTACAAGTCTTTTGTTGGCGGGAAAAAACTTTGTTGTAGCTGGTTACGGATGGTGTGGCAGAGGCTTAGCCATGCGAGCCAAGGGCATGGGCGCCCAAGTTATAGTTACAGAGATTGATCCAACAAAGGCTCTGGAAGCTATTATGGACGGTTTCCGTGTGATGCCCATGAATGAGGCGGCGAAGATCGGAGATGTTTTCGTAACGCTCACCGGAGACATCAGCGTTATCCGGAAGGAGCATATGCTGAAGATGAAGGATGGCGCCATAATCGCAAACAGTGGGCACTTCAACGTTGAGATTAACATACCCGATTTGGAGAGCCTGTCGTCTTCCAAGAGAACTGTGCGACCAAATCTGGAAGAGTACAGTCTGAAGGATGGAAGAAAAGTTTATTTGTTGGCTGAGGGGAGACTGGTGAACCTTGCCGCGGCAGAGGGTCATCCGTCAGAGGTTATGGATATGTCTTTTTCGAATCAAGCTTTGTCTGTTGAGTACCTGTTGAAACATAGAGGACTAGAAACTAAGGTTTACCGAGTGCCCAAAGAGATAGATGAGCTTGTGGCAGGTCTGAAATTGAAGGCTATGAAAGTGGAAATTGATGAGCTTACTGAAGAACAGAAAAGGTATTTGGCTACTTGGGAAGCGGGAACTATCTGATTTGACAATAAAGCTTATAATAGGGTTTTAGATAGAATTGGCTACATTGTGGTGAATAATAGATGGTTAGTAAAGATCAAGCTATCGGATGGTTAATCTTTCTGGTCTGCGCAGTAGTCATCGTTGGATACGTTGTCGCGCTCTTCGGATATGAACAAGTAATTCAACCAATTCTTGACTTGGGACCAGCAAGCGACATTCAATTCTGGCTGGTTGCAGTTCCAGTACTGATCGCTTTTGTTGCAGTTTTAGCGATAGGAGCATGGATCGGCTGGACAATGGGCACTACTCCGCCTCCGAGACCAATCGAAGAGATTGAATCCGAAAGCACAACAGAATAAGAGAAAAACAATTATTCTTTTCCTCTTTCTTTCATATTTTGGTAGTGTTTAGATTGAATAGAATTAAAGGAATAGTGCTTTGTGGAGGAAGAGGCACACGACTTCGTCCCCTTACGCATTACATACAAAAAACCATGGTTCCTTTGGGAGTGAAACAGAAGCCGCTGCTAGAATATGTGGTTCGCCTATTCAATTTTCACGGAATCAAAGACTTGGTTTTTCTGGTCAACTATAAGGCAGAGCAGATTATGAACTACTTTGAGGATGGTTCCAGATTTAACGTAAAAATCTCCTACGTGGAGGATGATCCCTCTTCAAAGGGAACTGGCGGTGCCGTGTTGAACGCCTACAATAAGGGTGCAGTGAATATCACGGACACTTTGCTTGTGTATTACGGAGATATCATAACAAACATGAACCTCACAGACCTGTTACAGTACCACAGAGCCAAACAGGCTTGGGGAACGATTGCCTTATCCTCAGGCTTCAAAGTTAGAGTTGGGCTGGCAAATCTGGACAGTGATGGGAAGATTCTTGGATTTGAGGAGAAGCCTACTTTGGAGAAACCGGTGAGCGTGGGAATTTCTGTTTTGAAGGGAGAGATGCTTGAGGATATGAAACGTTTGAAGGGAGAAAAGCAGGAATTAGATCTGATGGGAGAAGTATTCTCTCATCTTCTAGAAGTTGGCAAACCAGTTTACGGCTATGTTTCAAAGGCTTTTTGGTATGACGTTCTCAGCACCGAAGCCTACGAGAAATTGGATCCTGAACTTGTCAATGAAACTTTTAGGGAGATTCTGGGCTAGACGAAAAAAAGGTTATTCCTGCAAGAATTGCAGCTTTCTCTTTCCCGGCTGACTGGTTCTCCTTTTTATTGTTTCTTCATAACTTTTATAAACACTCATTGGCGTTAGTAGCTTTATTGCTGGTGATTCATTGGAGCCAAGTAGAAAACCTTTGAATGCGTTAACAAAACAGTTGAACAATTACGTGTCCATTGTCTTAAAGAACGGAGTTGAATATAGAGGCACCATGGTTCGCTGTGACAGCCACATGAACTTGTTGCTGGAGAAGGCTACCGAACGAGTTAAAGATCAATTGATTGCCAACTACGGAAGCATCCTCCTCAGAGGAAACAATATCCTATACATCTGTACAGACGTGCCCCGCGAAAAATAAACTAAGTATTCAGGTTTCCAGTTCAATCTCGTGCCGCCAACTTAGTTTTTGGAATTCTCTTGGACATAGTTTAAGGCATCTTTCAGGCTTTTTTTCAGCCCGTGTTTGCGTTGGAAAAAGGTTATAACGTTTCGTATGTCTCTTTCTAGAAGTTGCTTAGCGTTTGGGTGTTTTGTGGAGACGTTTTGTGGCCAGTCTATTATGAGAATGTGCTGGTTTGGCTGGAGGATGATGTTGAAGGGGCTGAGGTCTCCGTGGATAATATGGGCGTCTCTGTAAGCTCTTCTCACGTTAACCAGTATCTCGTTATATACAGCTTTGGCGTCTGCCAGTTTTGGGTGATGATAAAGTTCTGCGCCTTCTATCATGCCCATGACCAAGACATGGCGGGTCTGTTTGATGGGCTCTGGGACAGCTACGCCCTTTGGATAGAGCAGTTTCAGGGCTGTGTATTCTTTTTTGGCCGCGATTCTGGATTGGTGGTGCCAGTCGGGCGTGTAGCTGTATTTGATTGTGTAGTTTCGTTTTTGTTTGGTTTTTTTGAAGCTTGTTCTGCCTAGGCGATGAAATTTGAGTGCCACTTGCTGTTGGTTTGGTGTGAGGGCGTCGTAGACGTCTGATTCTTTTCCTACGCCTAATGGTTTGCCGAAAGCCTCGATTATGTTATCTTTTACGAGGGCGTTTATGGCTAGGGTGTCGTATCCTGCTGTTGTGAGGCTGTAGCCGGTGTAGTGTTCTCGCCAGCCTTGCAGTAAGCCCTTTTTTATGAGAATTGGTAACCGATACTCTATTTCTGAGAGTGGAAGCTTTGCCTGTTTGTGGATGGCGTCTTTTGGTGCATGTTCATAATTTTTCATTTGCTGCTCGATGGCTTGCAGTATCTTTAGGTCTTCTGGTTCAAGTTCACGAAAGGCTCGCACAGCAATATCAACGGCTGACATACCAAACAATTAATGGTGAGAGAACACTTAAGGAGTTTACCGAATACAAGTTCAAAAAGCAGATTTTGTGGTTATAGGAAAAGGACCATTCTGTACTCGTCTCGGTATTTGCCGTTTATGCAGCTTTCTTTGCAGAGTTTTCCTTCTATCGTAAAGCCTGCTTTCTTGTACACGTTGATGGCTCGGTCATTGTCGGTGCTTACTTGGAGCCAAACTTTATGCAGCTTTTTCGTACGGGCAATGTCAATCAAGTGATTTAGCAATGCTGTGCCTATGCCCATGTTCTGATAATCGTCGTGCACTGTAAGTCCCAATTCTGCCTTATGTTTGAGAGTTTCCTGCGGGTTGAATTTTAGTGATGCTGATCCAATAATTTGCTGCTCATTTTTTTCTTCTATGACTGCAACAATCGCTAACACTTCGTTATAGTTTATGTTATGTGTCCAGCTTTCTACCCTTTCTCTAGTGAAGGGAGGAAGCAAGTTTGATGCACTTTCTTCTGACAGCGTCGAAAACATTTCCCACAACATTTCCGTATCACCAGATTGTTCTGGACGAAAAACTACTTTCTTGCCATTTTTAGCTGTGAATTCAGTTTCCCATTCATTAGGGTAATCCATATCTATTCCTTCCGGTTTATTTGCGCTAAACGGATAATCTGTCTAACTGTTCTCAGGATAAAACTTTACATCACTAACCAAAATTCGGGTTTTGAATTTCAGAATTTGTTTGTTATTTTCTCTAAAAACTGTATTTAGATAAGTTTATTTTGGTTGCTGACAGGAATATTATGTATATGGTGATTTTGATGGCAGAAAAAACAGATGAAATTAGATTACCATTGATTGGCGAAAAAGCACCCGACTTCGAAGCTGCCACAACTCAGGGAACTTTGAGGCTCTCAGATTTCGAGGGAAGCTGGCTTGTCCTGTTCTCGCATCCCGCAGATTTCACGCCAGTCTGCACAACAGAGTTCATCGCCTTTTCCGAGATTTACGACGAACTGAAGAAAAGGAACACTGAACTTCTTGGCTTAAGCGTTGACAGCGTCTCCTCCCACATCGCATGGATAAGAAACGTTGAAGAAAAGATGGGAGTAAAGATTCCTTTCCCAATAATCGCAGACCTGAACAAGGAAGTGTCCCAAAAGTTCGGTATGATACACCCGTCACAAAGCAAAACCGAAACGGTTCGTTGCGTCTTCATCATAGATGCTGAAAGCAAAATCAGAACCATTCTATACTATCCATTAACGACTGGCAGAAACATGAAAGAAATCTTGCGGATCATTGATGCTTTACAGACCACGGACAAAAATAAGGTGGCTACGCCTGCAAACTGGCAACCCGGCGACCCTGTTGTTGTTCCTCCACCCGGTACAACTGAGCAAGCTGAAGAGAGAACCAAAGAAGGCTACGACTGCAAGGATTGGTACCTCTGCTTCAAGAAGCTGTGATCGCCTTGCCGTGCGTATCTGCGGATGGGAAACCCACCAAAAGCGGTATTGCCACATTGTCTGCTTTGAAGAGTGGAGCTTCTACACCTAAGGCTGTTGCAGAAATTACGGGACATCCTCTATTCCGAGTTAGAAGTGGGCTCAGGGAACTCATTAACGCTGGATTCGTAAAGCAGGTGGATGACAATTATCAACTGACCGCAGAAGGAAGCAAGCTAGTACCGTAATGGTGCCGTTTCGTTCCCTCTTTTTTGAGTCTTTGTTTTAGTTTTGCTTTGGTTGATTGTTATTGCGAATGTGCCGCAGCTGTTTCGAAGAACATCTATAGTCTATATAGATTACTGGGTTAATGTATATATTATCCGCTCAGTTATTGAAAAACATGCAGAAAACAAAAATGAACACAGTTGGAGGTGAGTGTGGAATGAGATGCTCTAACTGTAACTCGGAAATGAAAATAGACAAAGAACGCGGCTACATGAAACAATACAGATGCGACGTCTGCAGAAGAGTAGAAACCTTATGGACCGTATGCGTAACCGCGTAAACTCCCAATTAGAAAATAGTTTTTCTTCAAATATAAACTAAGCCTCAATCACGTTTTGGCTGTTTTTACGATTCCAGTTTTATCCGAAAAAACTTGCCAGTTTAGGCTTAAAACTCGGGTTCCCCTAATCCAGAAGTAAGGGACAACTTAATTTTACAGTTCAACAATTTTGATGGTTTCCAGTGACCTTGTAACCATTACTTCTATGTCCAACTTCTCTTCAGTTTTGAGAACTTCTTCTAGCTTTGCTTTTGTGGATGGCTGGTAAGGAACTGCTGTGCATGCTCCCGCCTTCTTGGTTGAAACCTTGTATGTTCCAATCTTCCTTGCGATTGCCTCAGTTTCTTCCTTGTCAAAACCCAGTAATGGTCTATGAACCGGATACTCTTTGACCACAGAATTGAGCACCCGCAGGTTAGTTAATGTTTGGCTAGCCTGCTCGCCTATGGCTTCTCCAGTAACGATTCCCTCAGCCCTCAACGAGTCTGCCAACCGCTCAGCTATTCGATACATCATACGTTTACAGAGCAGACACGAGTATTTTCTGTTGGTTTCCATGATTTGCTTCAGGTTTTCGCCGTGCTGAACCACGTAAACCTTTCTGGGGAACCCAATCGCCCAACTGAACAGCACCTCAGCGACGCGATAGGCTCGTTCTGCTGTGGTTTCATCCGCGAAGGGACTGTTGTCAAAATAAACGGGCACAACGGGGCTGCCTCGTTTCATAACCAACCACAACCCAACCGCTGAATCTATTCCTCCGCTAAACAAGCCAACAAGTTTAGGTTGAGTGCCAAGAGGCATGCCGCCAACAGCCTCAATCACCTGCGAGTAAACGAAGGCTTGGTCATCTCTAACCTCCACACCCAAAATCACGTCAGGATTACCCAAATCAACGCTTAAGCCCAGTTTCTCACCGAACTCATCAAGGACCCGCTGACCCAGCAACTTGCGGATATCAGCGCTCGAATAGCTTTGTTTGCCAACGCGTTTACATTTAACAGCAAAACGGTCTCCTTCCTTTAACACGATGCCCGCCAAGAACAGGCTCTTGTCGATTAAGTCATCAAGTTTAGAGGAGGTTTCCATCGCCGGAGAAACCGAGGAGATTCCGAAAACTCTTGCCAGTATCTGTGCTGCATCCTCTGCTGAACTGGTTTTCAGGTAGAATCTGCCGTGTCTACGAACAAGCTCACTGTATGGAACGCTGTAATGTTTCAAAGTTTTTTTCAGGTTTCTGGCTAACCGCTTCTCGTAATATTTTCGGGTCCAAACTTTTTTGAGCCACAGCTCTCCGCTGAAGCGAATGATAACGGAGTCATGCACGTTTTTTAGGGCAGTTTCCACTTGGGTCCCTCAGCAGTGTCCTCTATCGCCAAACCTAACTTTTTCATTCTTGCCCTGATCTCATCCGACAAACCGTAATCTCCTTTTTTGCGCAGCTCCTCCCTCACATCAAACAGAAGCTGCACCAGGTCATCAGCTATCTTCTCGCCAATCTGCTTAGTTTTCTCTTTCTGAAAGAGACCCAGCACCTTTCCCAGCTCCGAAAAACAGTCATAAACCTTCTCCAGAATCTTAACGCTCACTTGTTTCTGTTCATCCAGAAACTTGTTAATCTCTTTAGACATGTCAAAGAGGGCAGCTAAAGCCTGCGGAGTGTTAAAATCTTCATCCATAGCCTTCACAAATTCGCCCCTAAGCTTCTTTACTCTCCCATCGAAATCTTTCTCCCCTGAAGTCGACTCCCGTTTCACCGAATCTTTCATGGCATCATCCAAAGATTCCAAAGTGTTATAGAGTCTCCTCAAGCTGGTTTCAGCGCCCTTAAGCCGCTCGTCAGTGAAATCTATCTCGCTCCGGTAATGGGTGGACAAAACGAAGAGTCTGATAGCCTCAGCATCATACTTTTTCAATGCATCCCTGACTGTGATGTAGTTCCCTAACGATTTAGCCATCTTCTCTCCGTTAATAGAGAGAAAACCCGTGTGCAACCAATACTTGACAAAAGGCTTCTTTCCGGTCATAGCTTCACTCTGGGCAATCTCGTTTTCATGATGAGGAAAAATCAGGTCGCGAGCCCCGCCGTGGATGTCAAACTGGCTTCCCAGATACTTCAAACCCATTATTGCACATTCGATATGCCAACCCGGGAAACCGGTGCCCCATGGACTCCACCACTTTAGAACCGTGTCCTCTTCAGCCCGTTTCCAAAGTGCAAAGTCTCTGGGGTTCCTCTTGTCCGGATGAACCTCGAATCTGGAGCCCTCAAGCATGGCTTCAGATTTGATTTTGGAGAGTTTCCCGTAGTTGTCCAGTTTGGATACGTCAAAGAAGACGTTTCCGTTAATCTCGTAGGCGTATCCCTTCTTTATCAGAGACTGGATTGCCTCGATCATTTCGATGAGGTGACCTGTAGCTCTGGGAGAGATGTCTGGTCTCTTCACCCCCAGCGAATCGAGGTCTCTGAAGTATTCTCTCATGTAAACTTCCACCAGCTGCATGGGCTCCACTCTCCTTTCCTTCGCCCTTTTCCCAATTTTGTCTTCAGCCGTGTCCGCTGTTAGATGACCCACATCAGTGATGTTCTGGACGTAGAAGACTGAGTAGCCCTTAAATTCTAGCCAACGAACAATAACGTCAAAGGCGATGTATGTTCTGGCGTGACCTAAATGAGCCCAGTCATAAACCGTGGGTCCACAGACATACACCCCAACGTGCTTATCCCTTAGAGGCTTAAACTCTTCCATCTGTCCGCTCATTGTGTTGAAAACTCGCAAAACCATCCCATTTCACCCATAAACAAAGATTTTCAGTTCTAATTGATGACCAAGCCCTCAAACAAAAACTTAGAGGCTACCCATGATTTAAATGTAATCAGAGAACAGCTAGCACGTTTCATATGGTTTACAAAGTTAATGACCGGACATGCGGAAAATTCTGTTTTCATCTTGGAAAATAAGCCTTAAAAAGGACGTTAAAACAGAAAAAGATGGATTTTACGGGAGATTTAGTGTCTAGATTTTGAATTCATTAAACCTATATATTCTGAACAGAGCAAATTCTATCAAAGAAACTTTGAGATGCAGTAAGATTGTCGGAAGAATCCATAGTGGTTGTTTGTCCAAATCCAAAATGTCGAAGGGAAATTGAAGAACCTATTCTATTGACAATACTATCTGTCACACCGCCAAAAGAATACGAAGCTTGCCCCTACTGCTTTGCCAACCTAGAACCAGAACCCCCGATTGAACAAGAAGATGTTCCAGAACCCACTGTTGACCAGGAAGACGTTATGGAGGATGAAGAAGCTGCGCCGGCCACTAAATCCGAGAACTCACCTTTAGAAAAGGTTAAGGCTGGTCCTCGGTTCTGGAAGAAAGTTAAAGCTTTGATTCCCAGCTCTAACGGGTCTCAAAAGGAAAAGAGGCAAAAAATTGAGGAGCCTCAAGCCGAACCCGCTGGCAAAAAAGAAGAAAAAGCGACAAAAGAGGAACCTAAAATCGAGCCATCTGCCAAAAAAGAAAACGGGTCTTCAGGTTGCCCCCAATCTTTCGGATATTTGGCTAACCGGCCCCCAGAAACTCCCATCCCTCAAGAGTGCTTGGTCTGCCCAAAAATGGTGGACTGCATGCTAAGCCCAAGAGAAAACGAAACAAACTAAAAAATTTTCTAGCAATCCACGTTTTTGTTAACAAAAATGTAAAGAACAGTGCACATAAACGGAAAATAGGTAGATTTAGGCAGAAACATTTCAAGAACTGTTTAAAAGCTTCTACAGGAAACAGTTTCATTTAATATGAGAAACTGAATTTGTAGGAGGCGTCGCGTATTCAGTCAAAGGCTAATGTAACCAAGTTGGGTGCAATTCTTTTGGGGAAACATGTTGCATGTGACGCCTACGATGAGGCTAGACCAATACGAGTTGTCACTCATGCTCACGCTGACCATATGATGGGTCTGGGAAAGAGTTTAAAGACCTGTGAAGTAGCGATCATGACTCCAGCTACGAAGGACATGATAGATGCCCTGAAGGGTCCCCGCTTTTTATCAAGGGGAACCGTGAAAACTCTCGATTATGGGGAAGCGTTCACGTATGAGGATGAGACCCTGACTTTGCATTATGCTGATCACATACTGGGAACGGCTCAGGCTCTTGTGGAGGATAAGGAACAAACGCGGATACTATACACTAGCGACTTCAGATTTTCCCGAACTCCTTTGGTTGAGGCGGACATACTGGTTATGGAGGCTACCTACGGGGATCCGGTGCGGGTTAGACCCTTCGGGATGATGGCTGAGGGTATCCTTGTTTCTCTGGTGGAACAAGGTTTGAAACGGGGGCCAGTCTACGTTTTTGGGTATCATGGTAAGCTTCAGAAAATGATGCGAATACTGTATGAGGCAAAAATAAAGACGCCCTTTGTTGTTCCAGAAAAGATTCATCGGGTTTCAAAGGTTTGTGAACTGCATGGAATGAAACTTGGTAAACAGCTTATCCCATTTGACGGCGAAGAGGCTCAATCAATGCTGACTCAAAAT
>Ga0209635_10004608_pt1 | contig 10851 bp, 13 predicted proteins | sample DeeMarSWOR230_32_FD_187463 | JGI IMG/M metagenome (GOLD analysis project Ga0209635, IMG submission 187463) | Marine sediment microbial communities from White Oak River estuary, North Carolina - WOR-2-30_32 (SPAdes) (version 2) | ecosystem: Environmental > Aquatic > Marine > Intertidal zone >...
GCTTCAGTAACTATAGGGACGAAAGAGATTTTTCCAACAACTCCTATCTTTTGCTTTTCGCAGAACTTTTCGATTTTCTGCGTATTTTCCTTGTTTATGTCGTGCTTGTTTATGCAGATCAAAGAGAGCACATTGAAATAATTTAGAAGTTTTAAGACTCGCTTCATGTCGTGAATTCCTGAAACCGTGGGCTCAGTAACAATCACTCCCACATCTATCCCGCTTACCGAGGCAATGACTGGACAACCCAGACCTGGCGGGCCATCAATCAGAATCAAGCTTGATTTCTCCTTTTCAGCAATCTGCCTTGCGTTATGTCGCACCAAAGTAACTAACTTGCCTGAATTTGCCTCTCCCGGAAACAACAGGGCATGAGACATCATGCCATATTTGGTTTTAGAGATGAAGGCTTGACCTGAGACACGTTCCTTTAGGTATATGGCGCTTTCTGGGCAAACAGTTAGACAGGTGCCGCAACCCTCACAGCGCATGGCGTCTATTTTGAAGTCTGTTATGGCTTCGAACCTACAGGCTTTTTGACATAGGCCGCATTCGATGCATTTGTTTTGGTCTATTTCTGCTAGTTTTGAACCTTTAAACTCCTGAGTCTCGATGATTTCGGGGTGGAGAAGCATATGGAGGTCAGGAGCATCAACGTCACAATCAACAATCACTGGATTATTTGCCAAAATGGCCAAAGAAGCTGTTATAGTTGTTTTTCCTGTGCCACCCTTCCCGCTTAAAACAGTGAGCTGCTTCAACTAAGTTGACCTACCTTTTATTTCGCCAAAAACCTGCTGGAATTTTTGCTTCCACTCTGGCATTTTCAACACGAAGGGTGTTCCAGAGGAGTAGAGTTCTGCGATTCTTTTATTATATGATATTTCCAGCAGAATTGGAATTTCTTTCTCTCTGCAATACTCGTAGACTTTTCTGTCTCCTATTCCAGCTCGATTTACTATGACGCCAAGTGGAATGTTTAGTCTCTCTAAAACCTCGACTGCAATCTTCAAGTCGTATAGCCCGAAGGGCGTGGGCTCGGTCACGAGTATGCAATAATCGCTTTTGTAGACAGATTCAATTACAGGGCAAGAAGTGCCAGGAGGAGAATCAATTATTACAGTACTATTGTTTTGGCTTTGTTTCTTTACCTCTGCTATCACGGGAGTCGCCATAGGCTCTCCTACATTGAGTTCGCCATAAACTAATTGAATCCCATCAGCAACTCCTATCTTTATTGTCCCAATCTTGCGCTTCTTTTCTTTAATCGCATTTCTAGGACATACAATTGCACAGCCTCCGCAACCATGACAGAGCTCAGGAAAGAACAAAACCTTTTGAATAGCCACGAAGAGGGCGTTGAATTGGCAAAATTTGGCACATTCTCCACAGTAATTACATTTTTTTTCGTCGACGACTGGAACCCACAAGTATACTGGTTTTGTCTCCTTTATTTTTGGATGTAGCAGAAGATAAGCATTGGGCTCTTCCACATCACAATCCAAAAGCTGAACATTTTGTAGAGACAACGCCATGTTCACGGCTACTGTTGTTTTTCCCGTTCCCCCCTTGCCGCTGGCTATAGAAACTATCATGCAGTCACGTTCTTTTCTGTGACTCTATTATTTGTTTATGATAGTTGCTGTAAAGAGCAATGACTGGATTATGCCCTAGCAACCTGTCTTTGACTATAAGAGTTGTGACCGGAGCCTTCGAACTCATGGTGAAGAGCATATCATGTCCTATGCACAAGCCCACGATAACATTAACATCTGTTCCTGCATTATTGAGGAGTTCAGCTTGAAGAAGCGGGTTGCAGGCTGCCTCGAATTTTAATGGGTTGCCGATTTTGTATTCTTTAGCCACGTTAAGTTTTGTCTTGTCAGTGCCGCCGCATTTGCACAAAGCTGATGCGACAGTAAACCCGGCCTTTTCAAGGATGTTTACGATTCTTGCTGCTTCATCTCGCATTCCCGCACAGAATGCTATTCCGATTTTTTGGGCGTGGATTAGCTTGCCAAACTCGATCAGCTCTTTAATTCTTGGTCGTACAGCCATACGCACTCCTCTTACAGTTTCATATGCCTCTTTCTCTGCGATCGTTGCTGGAACATAAATTCTCTTTACATCATCCAGTTCATATCTTTCAATTGCGAAATTAATCACTTCTAGGCTTGTTCTCATGGGGCAGTAATCTGGAAGTATATCTTTGTTGATTTCGTCTAAAGACGCGCTTTGACAATAGGCTCCTGAGCACTTGGCACACTGTGGAAAAATCTTCATTCAAATACTCTCCCTTTTAAGTTGTCTCGTCAGGGGTGTCGTGCTTCGTGGCAACCCTCCGTAAGCTCTTCCAGTTCATTTTTGTTATAAGCCTCAATGACTTGTCTGACAGTATTTGCGTTAGCTCTTAGTACTGCCACTCGAACGCTTTGATAGATGCCTAGTCCTCTTGGGCCCATGCCATAAGTAATTATCACATTTGGTTTAAGCTGCAAAATAAAGTCCGCGCGTCTTCCTGAACCGCCAAAATGTTCGCCAGCATTTGCCACTGTTTTTAGGCTTACCATATAGCCTTTCTCATCTACTTCCACAACGGCAAAATAGGGTGTTCTTCCAAAGTGTTCTGATAATTGGGCATCTAAACCAGATTCATCAATTACTGGGATTACGATCCTTACAGTCATTTGACCACCTCCTTTTTTGAGACTTTCAAGTTTTTTCTTTTTTATAAATTCAAGTTCTTCGTTCCACTTGTCCAAGATTTATTCTATCCTTACTACAGTCGCCTTCGCTGACCTCGTCCCCCGCCCATGCCCATTCCATAGTGACCTTGGACAGTAGGCGCCCCAGTCTTATTCAGTTCTCCCTTCTTGTATTTTTCAATAGCTTCTCTGACTATTCCAGAGGCGCCAACTAAGACCTCTATCCCTGAAGCAGAAAGCGTTTGAAAGGCATTCGGTCCCACGTTTCCAGTGATTAGTGCTTTGACGCCTTTGCTTGTTATTGTTTGTGCTGCTTGAATTCCGGCGCCACCCATGGCACCTGCAGCAATGTTGGGAATTGCCTCGAAGTTCATTGTTTCGGAGTCCGCTATAATGAAATAGGAACACCTTCCGAATCTTGGGTCAACTTGAGCGTCCAAAGTGTTTCCGGTAGCGGACACAGCTATCTTCATTTATTCACCTCCCCTTTAGTAGAGCTTGCAAGTGCTTTTTCCAATTTTGCCTTTTGTTTCAAGAATCCCTCAACCTTTTCAACGATGTCCATGAAGGCTTTTGACGCTGGAGAATTCGGATGCCCTATTACAAAGGGTGTGCCCTTGTCCGAATCCTCGCAGATTTCTGGGTCAATCGGGATTGTTCCGAGAAAAGGTACGTGTAAGTCGTTGGCTATTTTCTCTCCTCCTCCAGTTCTAAAGATGTCCACCTTTTCTCCACATTTTGGACAGACAAACCCACTCATGTTTTCTATTATACCAATTACTGGTATGGCTAGTTGTTTTGCAAAGGTCACCGCCTTTTTCACCACGATCTGAGAAACCTCTGAGGGAATCGTTACTATGACCACACCATCCATGTCTGGTAGAAGCTGCATGACGCTGAGAGGCTCGTCTCCAGTTCCTGGAGGAAGGTCTATGAATAGGAAATCGAGGTCTCCCCATACAATGTCTGAGAGAAACTGTTGGATAGCTTTCATCTTCAGGGGGCCTCGCCAGATTACAGGCGACTCATCGCTTGGAAGTAGAAAGTCCATAGAAACAACTTTTATTCCTAGAGGACCTGTTGCTGGGAATATGCCTGGGGGACCGCTTTGAAGTTTTTCACCTTTTATTCCTAATATTTTTGGTACACAGGGTCCTGTGATATCTGCGTCCAATATCCCTACACTGTTTACATAGCCATGGGTGGCGAATGCCATTGCCAAGTTAACAGTCACTGTGCTTTTGCCTACGCCACCCTTGCCACTTATTATAGCGATTTTATGCTTGATCTTAGCCATTTTTAGCTTAAGGCTCTGCAATTCTTCTTCGTAAAGTTGCCTTCTTGGATTTGAGGTCTTGGAAGCTTTATGGAGATCGTCTTTTGCGCTCATTGGTGTTCACTTTTTGTTTTCCTGTTTCCATGAGCTACAACGTCATGGAAGGTATGTTCAAGACATAAACTATATTAATACTTTTTGTTTATAAAATAAACTTACTGGTGCATCTACATGGATGATGTTGACCAAGAGATAATATCCCAACTTCAGCTAGACGGGCGAATGACCTTCGAGAAACTTGCCAAGATTATAGGTTTTTCAAACATGGGTGCAAAAAAGAGGGTGGATAAGCTCTTCGAGAAAGGCATCATAAATGTCTCAGCATTGGTTAACACAGAAAAGACAGGTCTTCATGCAGCACTTGTATTGATTGAGATAGAAGGAGCAGAGGCATTGCAGAAGCTTTTAGAACGTTTTAAGGAGTGCCCTCGTGTAGTTCATATTTTCACAACTTTGGGAGGATACAATGTTATTGCTCTTGTTGTGGCAGAGAACCAGGACACTCTTGAAAGTATATCGGTGGAAAAATGTTCCTTGAGAAGTGGCGAGGGGATTCGGAGGTCCGAGTTTTACCCCATAGGCAACATCCATTATTCGCCATTTTTGCCTATAAGGAAATATCTTGCACGTAAAGAAAGAGAAACTACGCCATGCAATGTGGACTGTCGCCCATGCAACAGATACCGAACAGAAAAATGCGTTGGATGCCCAGCCACGAGTCATTATAGAGGCAGTCTATGATAAGAGGAGCGCTGAAAATTTAGTGAAACCACTGTTGCATTGCAAGATGCCGAAGCCCTAGAAATCCTAGGTTTAACGGATAACTCGGTTGATTTCTTATCAGCGATTGAAAAGGAAGAGGTTCTAGGCAACCTCTATCGATTTTAAAAACAATGAAGTATGTGCTCTTCTAATGCGCACGCAATTTCTACCTCTGTCACTATCGACATCTTCATTCTGTCTGTTGCGAACTCTTTCTCATAGGTTTTGGAAACCATTTTGGGACTCTTCTTCGATATTCAATATACTTGTCGCCAAATATTCTTATCATGTCTTCCTCCTCAAAGCTCGCCATTTTGTCAAAAAGGCCAGTGTAGCAAATCCATGGAATTAGCGAAATAACTGACATCGATGCAAAGACAAAGCCTAGATACGCCAAAAGAATGCTCAGATAAAGTGGATGTCGAACATAGGAAAAAACGCCATCAGTTATCAAGGTGAATTCCATGCCTTTCTTGCTAAACAAAGCTTCATGCGAATAGAAGCCCAACACGATAGCAGAAATCTCCAAGCTAGCGAACAATGCTATACGAATAGTATCTGGAACAAAAACTGTGAATCTATCAGAGAATCTAAAAATGAAGGAGTCTAGAATCCATACTGTAAAAAACACTGCAGCAGACAAAGGTAATATCTGGTCTGTATGTGGAAATTCCTTGCCCATGCCAGGATGCTTTGGTTCTGTCATAAGCTAACTACAGTCCCCAACCTTATCTAATTAATGCATATAACCCTCCAATTGTGTGAGCATTAGAGTCGACCCACGAACACCTAAGCAAAAGCCTTTTTTGATCCTGTTGGACCATTCCACCCAATGCTTGTAACAGATGCGCAAAAGTCTTTTTAGCCAGAGCGATTTGAACTCTATCCGGATGAAATTGTCAAAGGAAAAAGATAGAGCTTTTGGCTTGCTTTTGGGGTATCTGCTTCCTGCAGCAGTTTTAATCTTAATTGCTCTCGCCTTATGGAGCGGTGTCTACTTATTACACGTGGAGTCTTTTCCTTCCATCTACACATATTTAGGCGGTATAATTCTAATAATCGCTGGTTTTCTGATGAAAATTCTATACGACTTACTCATGATCAAACAAAAAAAGAAAAGAGAGAAAATAGAACTCCTGAAGAACATGCTGGTGGAGTGTGAAGAAAATCTGAAGTTGGTTGAAAGTAAAAAGATACGATGGCCTCAAGTCCATTTCAACGTGACATCCTTCACCACAGCTGGAGAAAAAACAGCGCTCAGCTACCTTACCTTCACACTTCAGGAGCAAATTGTGGAAGCCTACAAACTTATTTCAGAAATTGAAAAGCGAAAATTTCGAGCCTTCGATAAGACAACTGAAATTATGCTTGAGAAACTTGCCGAAGTGCTTCCAAAAGCTATTGAAGAGTTGAAGTTAAAGGTCTGAGACAATATTTTTGTCTAATCTTTTTGCACGAGAAGAGTAAAAGTGTGAGTTGTCCAGTATAATTAAAGAGAGAAATCTTCTGTGAAGAGTAAAATTACTTGACTCAAGTATTGCTGGGCTTAAAGTCAAGTCATAAAAACTGAGAAGAAGACATGGGAGAGTGTGGGCTTCAGGGTGAACAGGGAACCCAAGGCGTTCCAGGAGTAAACAGAACAGATGCAATTACGCGCGCGTATGTAATTCTTTTCAAGCAAAACTTCGTCAAGGTTTGAAAGTGGTGGTCCGCATCTATCTTGCTTCAGAAGACTCTGCGAAGTCCCCCGTTTTTCTCGCCAATAGAGAATTCTTCCATAACTATTAATTGATTGGAAAGACAGTTTTTAGGTTAGGAGAGAGAAATGTGAGAAGGAGTTTAACTGCTGGATTATTCGTAATTCTATCATTAACCGTGGTTTTGACTTCTGCATCTGAAATTCGACAGGTTAAAGCAAGCGGGACCATTTACATCAGAGCTGGCGGAAGCATAGATCCCCCATCAGCAAACATTACCACTCTAGACAATGTCACCTACACCTTCACCGATAATAACTACGATGGGATTGTGGTGGAGAGAGACCACATTGTGATTGACGGAGCAGGCTACGCCATTCAAGGTAATGGAAGTGGAATAGGAATACACCTGTCAGGCCGAAGCAGCGTGACAGTCAAAAACATGGAAATTAGGGCCTTCGAGAGAGGCATCCGACTCGATCATTCTTCAAACAACACTATTTCCGCCAATAACGTAACATACAACGAGTTTGGTATTGTGCTCTATTCTTCTTCAACGAACAACACGCTTAGACATAATGATGCTAGCGACAACAGATACAACTTTGGCGTCTTCACAGCGTCAGTCTCTGGCTACATTCAGAACATAGATGATTCAAATACTGTGAACGGCAAGCCAGTATATTATTGGGTTAATAGACAAGATATGACTGTTCCGCCTGACGCTGGATACGTGGTTCTCGTCAACTGTACACGCATAACCGTCAAAAACCTCAACCTCACCAAAAACATGCAAGGTGTAGCGCTAGCTTTCACAACAAACTCGATAATAACCAACAATAACCTAATAAACAACTTTGATGGCATCCGACTCGATCATTCTTCAAACAACAACGTGATTTCTGGAAACAACATAACAGCAAGCACTCATTATGGCATCCGTCTCTTCTATGACCCTTCATCGAATTTAATGTTGAAGAATAACGTGGCAAACAACGACTATGGCGGCCAGCTAGATGGTTCTTCATGCAACAACACTATTTCCGGAAACAATATAACTAACAACGAAACTGGCATCCGGCTCGATTATTCTTCAAACAACACAATTTGCACTAATAACGTAGCAAACAACCTGGATGGCATCGGGCTCTATGGTTCTTCAAGCAACAATACCGTGTCTGGAAACAACATAGCAAACAGCAATTACGGCATCTGGTTCATTTCGTCTTATAGCAACTCGATTTACCACAACAATTTCATAGACAACACTATGCAAGTGATTCCCTCTTCCCGTCCTAATTTCTGGGATGCCGGTTATCCTTCTGGCGGAAACTACTGGAGCGATTACACTGGCTCAGATTCCTTCAGCGGGCCTAATCAAAACTTAGCTGGTAGTGACGGAATAGGGGATATACAACGCGTTTATAATAATGATAATCGAGATAACTATCCGTTGATGGAGCCTTGGCTTCCATCGATAGGAATTCGCGATGTTGCTTTGCTGAATGTTACGCCATCTGCGACAAGGGTGTATCTTGGTTCAATCGTCAACATCAATGCAACAGTGAAGAATAACGGGGATTTCGCTGAAAATCGCACGGTAACCGTATACTACAACTCTACTCCGATAGAATCACAAACGGTCAGTTTAAGCGCAGGCGAGAACCTCACGCTAACGTTTGTGTGGGACACTACAAGCCTGACGCCCGGCAACTATACGATAAAAGCAGCAGTAAGCATATTTCAAGGAGAAGCAAACGTAACCAACAATTCTCTGACATATAGCCTTATAAAGATCAAAATGCTGGGCGATGTTAACGGTGACAGTAAAATCGACATAAAAGACATCGCTACAGCTGCGGCAGCTTTCGGATGCTTCCCAGGACATGAGAGATGGAATCCTGACGCTGACATAAACCAAGATAATAAACTAGACATTAAAGACCTAGTGTTGATAGCTAGCCACTTCGGAGAAACATACTCCTAGAAGAGATACGCGCGTGCCACCACATTTCGCATGTCCACTTTGACTCAAGGCACACTTTCACCTGCTAAGAATCTCATTAGGTTTTTCTAAAGCTTCTTTATTTCTCTTCCATCTCAACAACTTTAGAGCTTCTTCAAAACCACACAATCCATATTCAGAATGTTCCTTCCCATCCAGAACAACTTCCCTTACTGAAGACACTTCCACATCGAAGGCGTATTCTTTCAAATGCTTGGCCGCTTGTCCATGTCTCTTGAGATGCTCAATGAAAGGAAGATCTTGAAACTAATAATAGTGAAGATCTTCTCTTGTCTCGACACTGTTCTTATTCCAGTTTCTTCTTTGATTTCTCGCTTTAGGGCTTCTTTCTTAGTTTCTCCTTCTTCTAAGCCACCTGCTATTGGTTGCCAGAATCCTCCTCTTTCTGGAATTGTCTTTAAAATCAAATATTGATTTTCTCCATCAGTTCTCTTGAATATTATCGCTTCAACTTGTATTGATAATCGCATAACAGATAAGAAGAATTTCAGAAGATATATGAAACTTCTCCAGTTACCCAAGTCTGGAAGACATTGTTCAAGTCTGTTCAGTCAGAGAGATAACCAAGGGTTCTACCAAGAAAAGAGTTTTCTTCCGCAAGTCATAAAAACTTAGATGTTAATGGTGAAATGAGAGTGAAAATGTGGGGTTCGTTGAGGATTTCTTTGCCGCTTTGCAGATCTATAATGAAACGGTCTTTCCTATCACAATATTAACGTACCTATTGGGGCTCTTTGCAATATATCTTGTGGCAAGAAAATCCAGTCAAACAAGCAGATTTGTCTCTTTCATCTTAAGCTTTCTGTGGTTATGGTCTGGGGTAGTCTTCCACATCCTCTTCTATGGTCCGATTGATGTAGAGTTTCTAGGTATGACATTGCCAGGGATGTGGTACTTCAGTGGGGTTCTGTTTATCATTCAAAGCCTATTGCTCATATATTATGGAATAGTTAGAAATGATCTTTCATTCAGCCTCAATATCAGTCCCTGCTCTATTATTGGAGTGATTTTCGTCATCTATTCAATGGTTATATATCCATTTATTGGGTTCCTGACTGGATATGCTTATCCAAAATATCCGATATTTGGCTCCTTTCCATGTCCTGTGACAATTTTCACCTTGGGATTATTGCTGTGCACAAATAAGAAAGTCCCATTGCCTGTTGCTATAATCCCGTTTATATGGGGAATAATAGGGGTGATGCCTGTACTTATGCTTAACATTTATGCTGATATTGGACTTATCCTCTCAGGCATCATAGGGGTCCCGCTGATTCTTCTTCACAACAGAAGTATCGGGAGATAGAAAAAGGTTGTTTGACCAGCGCTTAAGTAAGTGGAAAAGTCTATTTATTCTGGTGTGGAAGAGATTCAAAATATCTCCCTTTCTCCTCTGGATCAGTGGTTTTTAATCGCTCTTCCTTTCCCAACCAATAGGTGCATATCTTCATTGACCTGATGTCTCAGACCTTCTCCTTTCTCCTTTTGTGGGGGGCATACACAGAATAGTAAGCGTAATTTAAAGGGCTTGTGAAAAAGATTTCTAGAAGAAACCTCTTGGAAAGACGAGCAAAGTCTGCTATATGAAATCAACAGAAGAACAATAATGCTATTCCTCTTTCTTCTTGCTTCCGGGCCTCTTCCACAAGCCATAAAACTGTAGTTGAAAGAAAAAGTGCATGGATTTGGTTGCATGACTGTTGATGAAGAAGATGTTGCAAAGTATCTGAACAAGTGGCAGAGTATCTTAAGATTGAGAGACTGGGATATAATCATTAAAATCGTTAAGACTTCTTGGAGAAAGTCTGGAGACATCAAGATTGATCTAGATGACAAGAAGGGGGTTCTTTTAGTGAATCATAGTCCAAAGTGTGAGAATCTGGAAGAGTTGGTTATTCATGAGTTGCTTCACATGAAGCTTTATGGATTAGATCAGATGATTGAAGAGCTTCTATCCGTTGTTTATGGAGAAGAAGAGAAAGATCCTAAAAGGGAGCTTGCCAATACACAATTCATGAAACTTTTGGAATCTACGGTTGAAGACCTAACCAAAGGATACTTAACAGCAATCAAAAGTCAAATGCCACTGTCCTTCGGAAGACTGCAAAAGCAAATTGACAAAGAAGTTGAAAATAAATAAACTTATGTTACAACTGTAGTGTCAGAAGAAAAGTGGTAAGTCACGAAGCTGCCTCTCTCTCAAAAAGCAGGTAATGGTTAACCAGAGTGGGAGTTCCCTGAGCTTGGTAGGTGTGTAAACGCCATCCCTTCTTTTGGTATTCTTCAATGACTTTTCCAATCTTCTTATGATGACCAACCTGAACA
>Ga0209635_10004615_pt1 | contig 10840 bp, 12 predicted proteins | sample DeeMarSWOR230_32_FD_187463 | JGI IMG/M metagenome (GOLD analysis project Ga0209635, IMG submission 187463) | Marine sediment microbial communities from White Oak River estuary, North Carolina - WOR-2-30_32 (SPAdes) (version 2) | ecosystem: Environmental > Aquatic > Marine > Intertidal zone >...
GTTCTAGAAATTATATTTTCTTTAGATTAGAAACCTAAATTTGTGGTATATCTAACAATTCTTTTAATTTAGAAATTGCTTCTTGAGGTGTTTCAACACCGTATATTTGATCATATCGTCTATCATCTAACTTCTGATTAGCTATTTTTGATGACCAGCCTTCAACACTTGATAAAGCTACAATTGGTTTTTGATAAATCCATGCAAAACAAATTTCTGATAATGTACCTGCTTTACCACTAATCGCTAAACATGCATCACCACTGAGAATGACAACAATATTCCTTGCTTGGGAAAATGGACAAGGAATTACAATATCAACGTATTTATTTGCCATTGATTTGTTTTCATGAGGAATTATTCCAATTGTTAATCCATTTTCTTCTTTTACACCTTTGCATACAGCTTCCATTACGCCCGATAATCCTCCGCATGCAACGATGAATTTATTTTGAGCAAGTAATCTTCCAATTTCAAATGTTTTTTTTTCAATGTCTTTATCTATTTCACTTGCGCCAATCACTGAAATCACTCCGTTAAAATCCTTTTTAATATCAAAATTCATTCTATATAGCCTCCATAATTTCTTTAAGTGTTATTTTTACACTCTAACTTATCAATGTTAAAACGTAACGATAAACATAAAATATTATTCTAGGTGATATTAATCTTATCTAATAAAACTAATTAAATAAAGGAAGTTCAAATGAATGAAGATAATAACGATAAAGAAACAACTGATGATTTAGAAGACTTAGAAAAAGATACTGAAAGTACTCTTAAAGCAAAATTAAAAGGAAAATTGAGTAGTAGTAGGCAAACCTTAGGTAAATTTGCAACAAAAGTAAAAAAAAAAGAAGGGGAGACTAAAGAAAAAGCTAAATTTAAAATTGAAGAAAGAAAAGAAAAAAAGGAAATTGAAAGAGAGGAAAAAGAAGCTAAGGAGATAGCTGAAAGAGAAGCTAAAGAAAAAGAAGAAAGAGAAATGAGAGAATGGGCTGAAAAAAAAGCTAAAGAGAAAGCTGAGAGAGAGGTAAGAGAAAAAGAAGAAAGAGAAATAGCTGAAAAGATGGCCAAATTTAAAGCAGAAAAAGAAGCTGACATTCAACTCAAAAAAACTCGGAAAATAATTTGCCAAATGTGTGGAGCTTTGAACGATTCAACTCAAACAACCTGTAATTCATGTCATTCAAGGCTTTTTTAATAAACTAACTAATTAGATATATAGAAAATATTTATACTAACTTATTTACTTCCTAAGTTATAAAACTCTTGTTGAATTCGGATTGAACCTCAAGAATTCAGGGATTCTACTTCCACATTCAGGGCAAAAAGATAGACCTTCATCTATTAATTTTTTACACTCTGGACATTGGATCTTATTACTAGGGGCTTCAGTTAATTCAGAAGGAATTAAACCTTCTGTAGGAACGGAAACTGGTTTTGTTATTATACTATCTTTCTTCTTCACTAAAATAATCACTAAACCAATCCCAAACATCCATAAAACTAAAATTAGGATAATATACCCCATTCCTAAAATCAATTTAAAATTTTCAGTGTAATTATAAAAACCAGTAATATTTAAAGTAAAATTATATCTTCCAGGAAAAGTTGTTAAATGAGGATGAAAAATCAATCGAATAATTTGAGTCTGATTAACAGTAGTTAAATTAATAATCCTGTTTATCTGAGTGAAATATTTACCATTACTTGAATCTTCAAATTCACAAGTTATTAATCCACTTTCATTAGAATTTATGTATAAATTTAGATACCCTTCTATCCAAACCAAATTTGACAAACTAGCTGTTATGGAAATATTACTAACCTGATTTAACTTCAATTTTGATGAAATTTTATTGAAATTGATATTTTTATTACATTGAAATGGTTTAAAACAATTTAAAGAGATAATTGGAAAAAAAATAATCATTAAAAAAATTGCATATATAAAACATTTTTTTGTGCATTCTTTCATAAGATTTTCGTCAAAATTTTTTAAAAACGGATTACATCCATTGTTTCTTTACCATTATTTATTTTCAAAAGATTTTTTTCTTTAATAATATTTCCGATAACACAAGCCTCTAGTCCATGTTCCTTAAATATCTCTATTGTCTCTTCGCATTTGTTTTGTGGAGCAGTTAACACAAATGAAGTTGTTAGATACATTTTAATATACATATCTAACGTATAATTAAGATCTATTAAGGGTGGGGGGATATCAATTCGGGTTATATTCACATCAGCACCAACTTGTGAGTAGGCGCTCAGCTGAAGTATCGTACCAAAAATTCCACCATTGGAAACATCTTTAGACGCATTAACTAGATGTTTTTTTGCGATAACATTCATAGATCTTCTTTTCTTCAAGATTGTCTCTGAGTCTTTAAATGTTGTCGTATCGTAATAAAATTTACTAGCTTTTCCAACTTTTCCATCAAAATCAACAGCTAAAATAATTTTATCATTGATTTGAGCATTTCCCGCAGAAATATAATCTCCTTTGTTTATTTCACCAATCATAGTTGAGCTTAGTTCATAGCATTTACTATGAACTTTTGTATGACCCCTTACAATAGGGACTTGAAATTTTTGTGATCCTTCACATATTCCTTTTAACAGAGCATTACTGGTTTTAGGGTCCTTAACAGAGATAATAACACTTGCTGCTAATGGAAGACCTCCACAAGCGTAAATATCATCAACACTAACTAAAATTGAGCTAAATCCTGCTCCAAATGGAAAATTTTCGATGAAAGAAGTTCTAATCCTATCAGTTGTAATTAAAATTAATTTATCATTATATTCTATTGATGCTGAATCTTCTCCGATATCAGTAAAGATTTTACTACTTTTAAAAGAATTTTTATTTATATATTGTACAATGGGATTAATCTCTTTTTTTTCTAATATATATTGATTGTTCCTTATGTTTTCTGCGATTTTTTTCAGAAACATTTATGATTTAAATATAAAGTTATTAATAATTAAATTTGCTTAAATAAAATAAAGTAATTTACAACTTAAAATTCATATAAAGATCATTAAAAGGATGGAAGAATTACTTAAATCCTCAATTATTAAGGGTTTTATCTTTAGTGTATATGGTGAACTTGGTCCAGCCCCAATCTATTGTTTTCCTAATTACTATACTGAAAAAGAATTAAAGGAAATTAGAAAAGATCAAGAAAAGGAAGAAGAACTTATTCTCACCATGCGAGATATAACTCAAATCTCCATTAAAAATTTAAGCTTGTTTATTAGTGACAAGATTATTTCTCAAGAGAAGGATCTTAAAAAAATACAATATTTTGCAATTTTACCGTATCCTGATTTTAATACTACTTCACTTACATATTTCCATTTCATTAGATTAGACTCAGATCATCCTGTAGCTACAGCCTTTTCAATACTAGTAGAAGAAAATAGTAGAAGTTTTCTTTATAATAACATAAATCGAATTAAACCAGTTATTTATGAATTCTTCAATTCTTTTGATAAAAAAATTGAAAAAAGTTACCTCCCACGCGAAGATGTTGAACCTCTTTTCCAAGATTTATTATTAAATACAATATTAGAAATTGAAAAAAGCCCCTCAACACCTATTACTACGCATAGAAAAATGAAAATTTTATTTTCTGGATTAGACGATTCAGGTAAAACTAGCTTTTTGCTTTCTGTTGATCGAAAATACAGTAAATTAATTGGTTTAAAACCTACAGCTGGTGCAAGTATAAAATCTATTGAAGCATTAGGAGCGACAATCTTTTTATGGGATTTAGGAGGGCAATATATTTTCAGAAAAAAATATATTAATAAAGCAGAGATTTATTTATATGAAGCAGATTTACTGTTCTATTTTATTGATATAAAAAATAGAAATAGATTCGAAGAGAGTATCGAATATCTTCAAAGCCTTAAAGCAGTATTAAATAAATTTAATCAGAATACTCCTATAATTTATGTCTTATCAAAGGGAGATTCCGATATCATTAAAACATTAGAAATTAAAGAAAATATTGAATTTATTAAAAAAAGACTATCCAAAGTATCTCCTAATGAACCACTTGAAATATATATCACAAGTATTTTTCAAATTTTCACAATATTACGTGCTTTTTCCTCTGGCATATCAAAATTAAGCCCAAATAGAGAATTAATTAATCTCAATCTTAAAAATTTTTCTTTAACTACAAATTCCTATTTAACTTTATTACTAAGCATTGATGGTCTAGTTTTAGCAGATTTTTACAGCACAGAAGCAATGGAATTAATTAAAGTACCAAAGCAAGAAGTTATGAACGTATTTGAAATAACAGCACCACAATTTACGATGTTATTTAAAATTTTTGCTAAATTTAAGGCTTTACAGAAAGAAGAAGCAATTTTTAAAGTTGCTGAATCTGTTATACTCTTCAAAAAAATCCAAATCGAAGAAAATAATATGTTTCTTCTATTTTTACTAGAAAATGAAAAGAAAAAGAAAATAATTAACAAACAATTATCAGAATTCTTAGATCAGACAAAAGACTTACTTTTAAGGTATATTGCTTAAAAAATTGTTTTTAATGGATTTTTCTCAGATATTTTTCTTCTTTTCACTCTTTTTTGATAATAAGAGTTAACTCCCGAAATTAAAGAAATTGCCGGTACTGTACATTTAGCAAATTTTATTGGCCCGAATAAGACAAAATCACTTGGTGCAGTAGCACAATAAGTCATTATTGAAGCAATTGCTCCACATCGAGCGACTTCACCGTATTTTTTAACAAATCTCCACCCATAAATCGCATTAGCAGGAGCAAATCCCGCTGGTAATCCTAATTCTTTTTTAACTAATCCTACGGTTTCAAAATTAATGGAAATTGATGGTAAATCTAGTACCGCCGTATCAACAATGTAATTATCAATATTAGCTTTTTGAGCTTTAGGAATCAAAGTTTCTTTTAAAAATTTCAATTTCTGCTCGGGAAATATGTATTTAGTTCCAAAAGTCAATAATAGGGCATTTTTAACTCCAATTTCTTTTAATTTTTCTAAATTTTCATCAGTAGTATTTTCATCAATACTATTTAATATAGCCCTATCTAGCAACCCAATTTCATGCAATCCTTCCATGGCGGGTATCCTTGAGGAATCGTTTAATCCATCAACTAAAAAGGGATATTCTACATTATCTGCTATAAACTCACATTCTTTTATCAACGCTTCGGGGTATGCCCCAACTACATCAATTATTCCTTGTAATTGTGTTTCTTCGATAATTTCTGTAAAATCATTCAATTCTTTTTCAAGAATATTTTTATCAAATTTACCCGTCTTTTCATCCAATAATGCCGCATGTTTTGTATAAAATACAGTTGCAATCATTACAATAGGATTTTCTCCTGGTTGACCACCAATTTTAATATTTCCAATTTGGATTACTTGTTGTTCCATATCAAAATTTAGCAATTAATCACCTTTACAAATAGTTAATGAAGTGAATAGTAAAAATCATACTTTTAAGAAATTTAATAGAAAAAAAATTATGAAATTGATATATTAATTGTATTTTTATATTCAATGAATCAATTAATATTAATTTTATAAAAATTCAATAATCAATTGAAAATCTTTTAAATCTATAACAATAAAACGTCTAAAAGAATATAATATTTTTTTTGATAAAAAATTGGACTATATTTCTTATAAATAAAAGCTTAGTCTTTAATGTCTTAAATAACATTTATTTCATTTTTCAAAACATAAAGATAGGTTTCTTTATGAATAATCAAATAGTAATAAAGTTTCAAAATTTAACCAAGAAATATCATGATTTAATTGCAGTACAAAATTTAAACCTTGAAATAAGAAGAGGTGAAATTTTAGGATTTGTTGGACCAAACGGTGCTGGTAAAACAACAACAATGAAAATGATAGCAAGTCTAGTTAAACCAACTTCAGGAATTATTGAAATTTTAACTGATAATGGAAGTCTAATTAATACAAGAGATTTTCCTAATGAAGTTTATCAAAAATTCGGATTTTTAATTGATCTCCCTGCTTTTTATGGTAAAGCGACACCAAACCAAATTCTTAAGTATTATTGCCGGTTATTAGGTGCCCCAAAAGTAAAGATCCAAAGTCAAATTTACTGGGCTCTTGAAATTGTAGATTTATTACCATGGAAAAATAAAATTATAAAAGAATTTTCAAAAGGAATGACCCAGCGTTTAGGTTTAGCTCAAACTCTTGTACATGATCCAGAAGTATTAATCTTAGATGAACCCCAAACGGGTTTAGATCCAGCAGCTAGAGTACACGTCAGAGAAATAATGAAAAAAATCAACAAGATGGGTAAAACTATATTTCTTTCTTCTCATCTTTTATATGAAATTTCCGAAATCTGCGATAGAATAGCAATTATTAACCGTGGAAAATTAATCGCTGTGAATACACTTGCTAATCTTGAACAAAAGATGATAAAAAAAGAAATTCAATGTGAACTACTTGATCCCTTAACCACAACCCAGGTAACTAGTATTAAAAATAATTTAAATAAAAAGTTGAAATCTTATAATGTTAATACAGGAAAAGATTTTGTTTTTTATGATGAAAATTTGCCTGGATTTAATCTTTTCTACGATGGAAAACCTATCTCAAGAAAGGAAATTCATGATATCTTAACATTTGATCTGAAATTACCAATTATTGGGTTTAGTAAAGTTCGATCTTCACGTCTTGAAGACCTATATTTAGATTTAATTAATAGTGATGATGAAAATATTGAAACTCCTCTATACAACAAGAGAAGGAGGCGTAAAAATAAATGACAGTAAATTTAGATATTCAAAAAAGAGTTATGATATATAAAATATTTGATATTTTTAAATTTGAATTAATTCTTCAAAGAAAGAGATATGTCCTGATGATGATTTTATCAGTAGTGATAGTTAGTTTACTCTCTTTATCTTTGATATTCTCTCTTCCATCTGAAGCAAGATTATTTGCTGCAACTACTGTAGGGCAATTAGGTTCTTTTATAATGCTACTATCACTGTTTTTTGCGGGAGGAATTTTAGCAGATGAATTTGATAAAAGAACAGCATTAACAAACTTTACTAAAACAAGTAGAGAAAATTTCTTTGTTGGAAAAACATTAGCAGCTTTTTTCAGCGTAATAGCTTGGATAGGACCTGCCTTTATTGAAACATCTATTTTTTGCTTAATATTATATATGGAAATGCCAATTGAATTACTTATATGGTTTGGCTATTATTGTATTGTAGGGGGCGCCTATACAGCAATTTATTTATTATGTAGTGCAATATTTCGTTCAGGGGGTCAAGCAATGACAATTGGCTTTGTAATCTTTATTGCAGAGGCAACAGCGTTCGGGTTATTTTTGGCTTTTCTAAGTTTTCCATATCCTTTCATACTTTATTGTGAAATAGTAGGGCAAGCGATTTTTGGTACAGAAACTGATGTTTTAGGAACTATAGTTAACCCTTTGTTAGGAATTTTTGTTGCAGTACTTTATCTTATTCCATGTATTTTAATTGCCTACTTTAAATTTAGAATTAGAGATGTCTAATTTTTTTATTTTTAATTTAAGTTCCTTTTTCGTAGAAAGACCATTAAATAAAATTTTTAATAGTTATTACTCATTAATGGATTTAAGTTTCTATTTTCCTTCCTTGAAGGGCTTATCTAACATTAATAATTCGATAAATCTTGAAGTTTTCTCGGAAGGAATTATTAAATAATCTCCTTCAATTTTATAACCATAATCTTTTGACCAAGCAGACATATCTTGTAAATAAGTTTTTTTCTCCATTCTTAGAATCTTTCGCATTGAATGTAAATCGGCTCTATTAGTTTTTTCCACCATGTCCTTTACTTTTTTTCTCCTTTTTTGCTTTAAAGGTTCACTTACTAGTGTTCCAGTATATATTATTGAAATAATAAATTCAGGAATCCATCTATGCATCAATAGTACGATAATGGCTGCAATAAAAGAGCTTGCGGCACTTATTGAGAAATGTATATCTTCCCACGCATACCCAATATAATATAAATCAATTTGAATCAACATTCTAATTATATTAACCACATAAAAGATAACTGATGAAACAATAAGAGCTTTTGTTTTTCTCCATACAATATCTTCTTTCGTATTTGGATCTTGACTATGGGGTGTGAATATAATAATTCCAGCGAAGATACATATGGCCTGGATTCCAGTGCAAAAGGTTTCAAAATATATAGGACTTTGACCAGGAATTGAAAATCTCCAATCATAAATTCCGCTTGGAGCAAATTCTGCTTCAGCATTCATGTTAAAGAAAAGATTTAGGAAATACACAGTTTGTTTAACTACAATTTCATGCAACCAGTAATTGATTCGCCAATCAAAAAATATGTATATAAGATAAGCTGAAATAGGGGCTCCAATAGCTAGTAAGATTATCGATCTTAAGGAAAAAATATATTTTTTATCAGCAAATTCTATAATAGGTTTCTTTATTTTACTCAATTGTTTAAGTTTTTGCATCTAAATCTTCCCCACTTCTTTTTGTATGTTTTAGATAATAATGAAACCTATCTACAATTATATAATTAAGAATTATGAGTAAAGGAATCATTATAAAACCAAGATTATAGAAATTCTCTGATTCCAATAATGGAATTGTTAACCCAATAACAAATGCAAACAATAGATTAATCGTTAGCATTAACCAAATAGTAATTTTTTTTAATGTCAATTGCTTCATATTTATACTCTCAAGGCTATAGTATAAAAGTACAAATTAATCTTTATTAAAAATCTTTATTAGAAAGGTTATATCAAAATCCTATTTAATATTACTTGTTAAGTTAGTTTTGGATACAGTTCAAAAGTACAATTAATTGTCTTTCTTCCTCTAAATTTTAATTATTTAATCCCAATAAATTACCTAACTGACAGAATAATGATAAATAACGACTTTTTTGTGATTTGAGATTAAGAAGTAGAATTAAATAGAATGCTGACTTATTATTTAAATGTTTAAATTAAGTAGTATGATAAATTAAGGAATCCATTAATGGTTCTAGAAACAAAATCGAAAGATAAAAAAGAGGGCTTAACGTATACCATACAAAATATCGTTGTCAAAGATACTCTAAAATTAGAAGAAAATCTCAATCTTAAGGAACTTACAACAAGAATCAAGAATACAGAATATAATCCAGATCGGTTTCCTGGACTTTTTATAAGATATATTCATCCTAAATGTTTAATTATCTTTTTTAGTAATGGAAAACTAATTTTGACGGGTATAAAATTATTTAATCAAATTGAACTCGTTATTAAAAGATTAATTTTAAAGTTAAATGATATTTTTAAATTCAAAATCGATCCAAATTCAATACATCCCAAAATCGTTAATATTGTAATTACTACCAACTTTAAAAAAAAAATTAATTTGAATCTAGCAGTACTAAAATTAGATAACTCCATTTATGAACCAGAAGTATTTCCCGGTTTGGTATATAATATTAAATATCCAGTGAAATGTGTATTTTTGATATTTAGTACAGGAAAAATAGTATTTACAGGAATAAGTGAGAAAGATAAGATTAAACCTGCATTAAAACACCTTGCAAACGTATTGGAATTAGAAGATTTGTTTATAACGTCTTGATAATTCAGATTCATTTAATTTGAATAAAAATAAAATTTTTTTTCTAGGTTATATTCTTTTATTTCATACTAATTTAATATTACAATAGATCATTAAGTGAGATTTTAATGTCTGAAGATGATAAAGAAACTCAAGAATCCGAAATAAAAAGTAATGAGCAAGAAGAAAAATCTGAAGATGAAATCCCTGAACAGAAATCTAAAGCTAAGTTTTCTTTCAAATGCACTCGCTGTGATAATTGTTGTGCTGCAAGAGGACCAATTCCTATAACTTTTTGGGATTTAGAAATGTGGGCTAGAAATGGAGTTGTAGCCAACTTTATGCCGTATTTAGATATATATAATAAACCCGATGGTGGGATTGATTTAATTTTAAAACCTTTAGCACCACCTCCAAAAGAAGGAGAAGAAGAAGAAAAAAGTGTTAAAGATCCATTTAGTGGTGTACCTATTGAGGAATTGCTTGATGTAAAATGTCCATTATATAATAAAGATGACAAAAAGTGCTTGGTTTATGAAAACCGTCCATTAAGTTGTCGAACATATCCATTGGAATTTGATGGAAAAAACTTTATCGTGGTTGATGCTGATTGTCCTGGTGTTGGTGAAGAAGGTATGACAAAAGAAGATTTAAAAAAGATGCGAGAAACCGCAAAAATTATGCATTATGAACTAACTCGTATGAGAATTGCATTACCTGTATTAAATCAACTTATCTCACAAAAAATTATGATGGATTTGATGCGCCAAAACATGGAAGCAATGAGCAAAATGTCTGATGAGGATAGGGCTAAACTTGATGAAATCTTCAAAAAGGGTCGTGAAGACCAATAATTTTTCTTTTTATTTTTATTTATATATTCATTGAAAACTACATTCATTTTCTATTATGAAAGAATTAAAGGTAAAGGATTCATTAATCAGTTTGGTTCAAGGAGATATTACTGAATTAAGTACAGATGTTATAGTAAATGCTGCTAATAACCAACTTATATTAGGAGGTGGTGTTGCAGGAGCAATTAGGAAAAAAGGTGGGCCAATTATTCAAGAAGAATGTAATAAAATCGGAGGTACATTTGTAGGTGGTGCTGTAATCACAACAGGAGGGAATTTAAAAGCTAAATATGTAATCCATGCTGTTGGTCCAAGAATGGGAGAAGGAAATGA
>Ga0209635_10004616_pt1 | contig 10839 bp, 6 predicted proteins | sample DeeMarSWOR230_32_FD_187463 | JGI IMG/M metagenome (GOLD analysis project Ga0209635, IMG submission 187463) | Marine sediment microbial communities from White Oak River estuary, North Carolina - WOR-2-30_32 (SPAdes) (version 2) | ecosystem: Environmental > Aquatic > Marine > Intertidal zone >...
TTGTCCAGGAGGAGGGGGTGCCCGTGTGACAGTTGCAATTAATGGAGTAGTTATGTTGGGCCAAGACTCTGCATAATTAGCAAACGTCTCTTTCTGTTCTTCTGTGTAATCTCCTTCTAGTTCCCAATGGTCAAAGTCCGTTGGGTCAACTCCTACTTTTGGTATAGTTCCTTCGGGAACTTTTATGGTTACTGGAGTTTGCCCTACAATCCAATTTCCGACACGTACAGTTTTACCTTGAGGAGAAGAATCCAATGTGAGGTCGTAGTAAGTTATTGGTATAGGATCTGGACCTACATATTGGTCACGGACCCTAAGTTCGTCAAATGTTATGGTTGCCCAGCTGCCAGGAGACAGCTTACTAAAATATGCATTGCTTCCAATCCGAACACTCCTAACTCCACCAGGATAGCTTGTATCTACATTCTGAGCAGTTAGGTCTGAAACTTCATTTCCGTCAAGCCAAACTTTAACTTCACCATTAACAGAATCTGCGTATCTGTAGAGTTCAATGGTGTGAACAACCCCTAAACTCACTGTTGTAGAGCTGACTATTTGATGTTTATTTTCTGGAAGGTCCCAATCTGCGGCATTTGATCCCGTTTTATAAAGCATCCAAAGATGAGGAGGAGCGAATCCTTCTAAAGCGATAATGACTTGTGTTATTAGTGCTGAGTTGTTATTACCCGCAAGTTCTCCAAGGGTAACTCGCCAATATGAATTGGTGGCGTCCCATCTGTCTATACGAAAACGGAACCTCATGTAGGTTGGATTCATATATCTATCTGGATACACCAAATGATCTGGATCTTGTGAAGCAAACAAGTCTACCCATGTTTCACAGAGTGGATCTTGCCTACTGCCATTTATATCCAGTACGGCGCTATCTGTTCCAGATATCGGATCATCAGATGATATATGAAAATTATGAGCGTTATCAGGAAACATTTCTATGACTGTCCATTTGCCGTATTGCATTCCCAAACCATAATATGCAGAGCCAGGCAACCACCATTCATAGTCAAAGAAGTCTTTGAAAGGTTCCCTAAACGACTGAAGCGCTAACGGAGCTGGCGAAGGCGCCTGCGCAAAGTTTATCGGTATTGTTAATCCTATAGCTGTTAGAAATAACATCAGTAGGATGTGTCGTTTTTGTTGATTCATAGTCAAATGTCCTCTGACGACTATATAGTATATCGTAAGACTTTATAAAATTTCCCGTCGAGCTGTTCAACACAAATACATCTCTGGATAATGTTTTCACGCAATGAAATTAGTGTTGTTTTTTTGAAGCGCAATGTCAGTCTTCAGTGACAAATAGTCCGTAGATTGTTACTAATTTACGTGCGGATATCAACCACTTGAATCTTTTTTCGATTTTTTCTTTGTGCGTACAAACAAAACAATTGCAAGGACGATGATTATAGCTATGATCGTTGTTGCTAAGATAACCGGGATCAGCGGTAGTACTGCCGCAGCTTTTTCAGCTTTGATGGTTAAGAAACGTGTTTCTAAAACTCTTTCAGCTTCTGGATCAATTATTTCAGCGGTTAGCGTGTATGTTCCCTCTGAAAGTTTTCCCATCACAGGCTGTAGTGTAGGGGTTTCATTTCCGTTTAACTCGATCTCTTCATACACCACCTTAACGATTTTTTCTGTTTCGTCTTCGATGGTGAACCTAATCAACCACCTGATGATTTCAGGTGTGGAGTAGTCTCCATAAACTTTCAAGATGAGCTCCACTTCGTCGTGGGGTCCGTAGCTTGGTTTTGACGTGGTGAACTCTGTGATTTTTGGCTGGGCATAGTATATTTCTGCATGGGCGTAGGGTATCAGCACGGTGGTGACGTTGGCGCTGTAGGTGAAACTTGTCGGGTGACCGTTGGCGAAGACTTTGCGGGGAGAATACAAACTATAAATCTTCAACTCAGTGTTAACGCCAGAGTGGACATCTAGAATTATAGACAACCGTTGATAATCGTTTGAGAAGTCAAGGTTTACGATGGTCTGCGTGGATCCCTCTACGTAGGGCAAGCCCCCTGACTTTAATTCATCATTGTACTCTTTCAACTCAACGGTATCAAAGATAGCAGGCGCCATCGGTATTTCTGAGACGCTGATTGTTAGGCTGTCCAATGTCAAGACGTTTCCGACGTCTGGATCTAACATTTGGGCGGTTATGGTGTAGGTTCCCTGTGAAAGATTTTTCACCGCAAAATAGAGGGCCTCAGCGGCTGCTGTGCTCATTTCAATTTCTTGATTTAACGTCTGAACAATATTTTCTATTTCGTTTTTAACGGTGATCATAGCAAGCCATTTTATGGGTTCAGATGTTGAGTGGTCCCCATATATTTCCAGGGTTAAGTTGACAACTTCGTCCGTATTGTATTCCAATTTCGATGACGAAAATGCCACAATTTCTGGTTGGGCATAATAAATATCTGCATGGGCGTAGGCTGTCAGCATTGTGGTGACGTTGGCGCTGTAGGTGAAACTTGTCGGGTCGCCGTTGGCGAAGACTTTGCGGGGAGAATACAAACTATAAATCTTCAGTTCTGCGGTGGTATCAGCGGGAAGATCTAATGTCAGGGACAGACGCTGATTGGTATAGTCTAAGAAATCGATGACGTGTGTAGTATTGATTACGTAGGGTTTGCCCTCAGCCTTCAATTGATCGTTGTACTCCTTCAACTCAGGCGTACTGAAGATCTTGGCAAACTCTATCACTACGGTGTGTACACCATGAGAAAGTTGGGGAATTACAATTCTGTTAGTTTCGGGGAGAGGTGTAAGAGGCGTGCCATCGATGGTTATTTTCAGGCAGGGGTTTGCCATCTCCCTTATGAGCAGTGTTAGGTTTTGAATGTTGGGAGTTTCTAGATTGATTGCCATATGGGTTGAATTTGATGAGAAATCAGTCATATTAACTTGCCACCTTCTGTCCCACCAATCTACGAAAAGTTGACCACTGGCTTTCCAAACATTGTCGTCATCAATGAAAGTGTTAATTGTCTCATTGAGAAATGGAATGTAACCAGTCCAAGAGTCAAAATTTCTAACCATACAGTATCCGCCTATTCCATAATCTTGGCCCAGTATCTTTTGCCGCTCAATCACCCACTTCCACTCGTACGGCTCGGCCGACGCGTAGGGGCTGACGAAAAAATTGGTGATCCCCGAATAATTTGAAATTGGATAAGGAATAGCTGATAAGAAAGCACCGTGTTCTGTTCTTCCTGAAATACGTCTATGATAGAAAATATCTGTGAAGTTAAAGCTCTTGACTAAAGCAGCTGGAATCCTTATAGGTATCATTATTCCAGCTGAGCCTTCATACTTGTATTCAAAACCATTCTCCCACAAACACTCAGAACTCATTGCATAGTCCTCCAAGCTCCATGTACCTGTGTGAGAGCGAGAACCCGCATAACCAAACTCATTCACAAAATCGGCGATGTTGCTAGCGTTGCTTGTTCCATCGATAATTCTCGTCATGATCCAAAATCCCCACCAGCCCTTAAGCTCAGGGTACTCATCCATAAGGGGCCTCCAATACTGATTCAAATTCTCCAATGCAACGTCATCTGCTGTATCATTATCTACATCACCGCCCACAGTGCCAAGTCCAAAGCCCATTGCAGTTAAAAATTCATTTGGCATTGAAGTAATAATGGCTAATGGAATGTCGGAAAAGCAATCAAGTATGATAGCATACAGGATTTGCCACAGAAGTCCAGAACGGAACCAAAATCCCGCTGTCAGGGCGGTTGACTGAAGGTCATACAACCCGACGCTTCCTGAAGCTGTCTTCCAAACCAGTCGATAAAAAGCGTCTGTGGTCTTGAAGAAAGCCTTTCCTGAGCCATATGTGTTAGTTGTCAAGAAAGGTTCTTCATACGTAGGGAAAGCAGGGTAGGGAGGAAAGTAGGAAGTAAGGTTTTTATCCCTGCAACTCATTTTCTGCGTCGCGCCATTCAGTGTTACATTTACGCATTCAGATCTTGGAATATAGTATCTATCTGCCAGCTCATGATAAAGCCCATCACCATTATTTGTAACATCATAAACCACATCAGAAGTCCACCAATACCAAGTATTGTTTATAAGAATCTGACGAACCTCTGCCCCACTAGTCCTTTCCCACCCATCCAAAGTTACGCCTAGTACCGTTGCCAAAGGGTGTGAGTTTCGTTCCTCTCCAGTTTCAGTGTAGCGCCCACTTTGCCCTATGCAAACGAGAAATCCACCCTCGTTAACCCAGTTTGCAATGGTTGTGATATCGGCGTCGCTTATGTTGAGCATGTTCAAGAATAGAACCTGATAATCACTTAATGTTGCGAAATTCGTGATTACTGTTATGTTAATAGGAATAAACTTCTGGACAATCCTCAGATGATAAAGTGTTCCGTTACTCCAGTCACTCCGTGGAGCCACATTCCTTGTTAAGGCAACCTTGATCAATCCCGACTGTGAGGAACTTGCCGTTGACTCGTCTGCTCCCGCCACAAATGAAGTAGGCAAGACGACCCCGAACAGCGGAACAACTATTAACATGATCAATAGGAATGGAAATAGTGTACGTATCTTCATTTAAACCACACCCAAAAGCGTCAACACTGCTTACGCACTGTTAATCGTTTCTCTGAGCAAATTTTCAAGCTGCATAGCAAAGGCTTTCCATGAATAATGTTTTTCAACTTCTTGTCTTGCTGCTTTTCCAATTCTTTCCGCAAACAACGGTTTTTCTATCAGACTGATTATCGCTTCAGTTAGGGCATCGGAGTCTCCTGCCGGAACAATTACTCCTGTCTTCTCTTCATGAACAACTTGCGTGATGGGTTGCACAGCGGTTGTTATAACAGGCTTCGCGCATGCCATATACTCAAAGACTTTCAATGGGGATCCTATTCCATACTTCTTTCTCAATTCGGACTTCGCCGGATTGTATGGAGCAACCAGGATATCAGAAGCGTTTATGTATTTAGGGACATCCACGTAGGGAACTGGTCCGGTGAATACATATGCATCTGAAATTCCTCGCTTTTGCGTAATCTCCTTTGCATGCTTAAAGTAGGGACCAACCATCAAGAATCGGACATTGGAATATTTTTTCAGCACTTTCTTGCTTGCATCGACGAGTTCTTCTATTCCATGCCACTTGGCAAAAGTCCCGACATAGCCAATAACGATTAAATCTTGAAGACCATGTTTTTCGCGTGTAAGTTTCCTCTGGGCGAGGTCTGGCTTGAATGTTTCAACATCTGCTGCGGCAGCGACAAAAGCTATTTTTTCTGGCGGCACGGGTTCGCATAACATTGATTGTGTGTAAGCAAGAATTCTCTTGGATTTCCTGAAAGAGCGTCTGCTGTACCTCGGGCCGATAATCTCAAGAATCATCGGTCTTTTTGTGATTGTGCTGGCAATTGCCCCGGCGCCAAAGGAAGTTTCTCGCTCTATTATGAGTTCGATGTTGTACTTCTTGATGAGGTGGGAGGAAATAGCGCCAGCGTAAAGTGAAAAAATGGTAAAAAGGTATCCTGCATATACTTCATTAAGTAAGCTAGTAGATACGTGTGCTTCTCCTTTCTCGAGTTGTTGATACCTCGAAAATGGCATTGGAGCTATGATTCCTCTATATATGCGATGGATATGAATGTCATCTAAAATTTCGCTATCTGGTTGATCGAGACTTATTCGACGTGAAACTAAATGCACTTCATGGCCAAGTTTTGTAAGATGCCTTGCAACCTCGTACACATGAGTAGAAGCGCCTCTGAAAAAAGGGATTACAACATCAACTGCGACATAACAGATTTTCACGATTCTAGCCAACTCTACGTCTACGTCATTAGACATTCATTTATTATCAATTTGAGAAGGTCATGTTTAAAAAACTCCTACGCAAACAAAAAATCATTTAACAAGTTTCACAATCAAAAGGGCTGCTGAAAAAATCGTTAAAACGGCAACTTCAGAAAAGAGGCCAACGAATCCAAATGTTTGAATGAAACTTTTGAGCCCAACAAAAAAGCCTATGCTGAATCCTATAGACGCTACAACCTTTTCAAGCTCGTCTATCTCAGAAAAAACAAGAGCGACAAACGCGTATCCTGGAACAAAGAAACAGAAAAACACAATCAGAAGCGAAGGAGCAGGAATTCCAAGGACAAAGAAAGTCAAAATTGTTCCCGAAATTAACAATAAGAAAAACGTCCATAATCGACCGGACGCTCTTATTAACCAAACTACATATTTACTTGTTCTTTGCATTCTTGTCCCCTGATTGAAGAAATATTCAACTTTCTCCATGTTTAACTCAATTAAGGGCTACCGCTCACTAATTTCTTTCTTAAGGCGATCTCCGCGACACTAATTAGAGAAAAAACCACTGCAATAACAAAGCCAGCCGCTACTCCCGGGAAGACCGATGCAACAGTTTTCCACGGGTTCATGTCAGCAACGCGAATCCCGCCAGTACCAATGCATGCGGCGCTGATGAAAAGAAATACGGTCGCCGTGCTCCTTTGCAACTTGGGGAACAAACAGAACGGTATGGCGCCGGCAAAATAAAGGATTATTCCTGTTGAGATTCCGTAAGTTGGAGAAGCCCAGCCGCCTAGAGCGACGCCTATGTAAGCAAGGAAATCCCTAATGTATGATTCGGTTTGAACTGCGGTTCCAAAGGATGGCCCAACAGTGTTAAGCAGAACCAATTCGTGGAAAAATAGGCCACTTGTCAATGGATCAACTATTACGAAGAATGCCATAACCAACAATGACGAGAATCCCACCTTATCGAGTTTTACCCCTTCTTTTAAAGAGACGAATGCCCCAAACAAGAAGCCAGCGATTCCAGCAAACATTCTCGGATTTGAGCCTCCGCCAAATCCGAGGAGGCTAACAGCTGTGACCTTAGCCTCAAGTCTAGTAGTGTGCAGACCCAAAGGCATGGTCAATAAAACGCTGCATGCAATGTATATTATCTGGGTGAAAAAGAAATAGAAGACTGTGTAAGCTATCGCCTCAGGAAAACCCCTGACGCCTAGTTTTTTTCCAGCTTCTGTCAATTTGCAGGCTAGGAACGCTAAGCCGAAAAAGACCAATATGAAGGAGAACAAGCCGACGAAAGCGCATACTCCGAGGTAAGTGGCTGGGCTTATATCAAGTCCTAATGCATTCTCTCTTCCTTTGATTTGTCTCAAGGCCGCATCGAAGGAATTAAGGTCCGCAACGATAGTCGTTTTATCAGGATAACGTCTTTCAATCTCTGATGAAAATTCGTCAGGTGCATACCATGTTGTGTTTTCTATCTTCAACAGTATTATGGAATATTGGCGTTCATCATTAACGATGTTGTTTAAGGAGGGATAAATTTTGCCCTCGGCTAAGCTCCGGGATGGAGAGTAGAAATCCCCTACAATGGCAGCCGAGAAAATGCCCAAATTCGCCAACGCTTCCAAGTCACCAATTTCTTCAAGTGAGCTAACAGTGACGCCGCCACGTGCGGCAATGAAATCTTTAATTTCATTTGCCGTTTCCTCTTGTGATGCAAAAACATAGACCTTTGTGCGAGGATCCGGTCCTGCAACAAAGCTCAAGGACGTCATTAAGAGACCGCATATGATGAATGCGGCTAAGAGCTTAGACGAGTTCAGTTTTGAGAGTTTATTTTGCAGCTGCCTGAAAATAGCAAGTGGTATCTGGGACAACCATTTGAGAATGGTGATTGGTTTTTGGGGTAACCTTTGTCGAAACCTTACAATCAAGTTAGATGTCGCGCGCGCGCGCAAAGTATAGGGAAAAATGAAAAGCACAAGAATCATTATCAGCATCACGAGGAATGCATAGATTTCCCAAGTCTCACTTTCGAATAGAACTGCGAGTCCTACTCCCCCCAATCGCATAAAGTCTTGTCCGGCAACAACAACAGATTCGTGTCCTTCTGCGTTCTCCTTCACATAACTTAAATCTGGGTAGGCACGTGAATAAACCCTCAAAACCTTAGATTGAGATGGTGGAACCAAGAGGAGTCTGCAGGTATTGGGTATGGAGCTGCTGAAACCCAAAGGTTCTATTGTAGCGCTGTTTCTCCAAAGAAAACTCTGTCCATAAAGGCGCCCTTCCAGTTTAATGGAAGAATAACTAGTGTTTGCAGGAAAGTGGATTGTCAAAACTGCAGTTGGAGGAGATCCAAAGAAACCGTATTCGAAACTAACACTAGGGGGAAGATCTAGAGGAAATCTCAGAGAGAATGGTATCGAGTTGAATGTAATGTCAAAGGGAATCGCGGGAGGAGGCTGAGGCAAAGTTATGTTTATTGTGACTTCATGGCGAACATCCAAGTCTAAGAACCGATAGCTTCCAGAAAGAAAAACCCAATAATCAACATTAACATTTTCATAAGTTTGCTCCAATTCTCCGAATCTAACTTGAGGTGATTCGGTGCTTACTGATTGCATACAGTAGGTTACGGGAAAGAGAAGCCCTGAAAGAAGCATGGCAAACAGAAATACAAAGCAGACTCTATACGGTTTCTTCATAAGGTTTTCATCTCTTGACTTAATAGGGCATTCAATGAACCTGAAGTAATTTTTTCATAAATTCAACCTAAGACGTTTTCTTCTCTTTCATAAACCATTCAATAAAAACCTCTAAGCCGCGATCAAGGTCTATCTTTGGCTTCCAACCAAGAATTCTCCGCGCCTTAGCGTTGTCTGCAAGGGTGCGAGGGAACTCACCTCGATAGGTTTTCTCATATACAGGTTGAATTTCGTTCTTCTTCCCTAGCTTCTCAACGATGCTGGCGAAGACTTCGTTAATGGTGAACTCCGTGCCATATCCAATATTAAAAATTTGACCAGCCAACCCATCGCCTTCAGCAGCAAGAATCGTAGCTTCAACAACATCTGAAACAAAAGTAAAATCTCTAGTCTGGTTCCCATCCCCATAAATTACAGGGCTCTTACCTCCAGCTATCGCCGTCGTGAAAGCATCTATAACTTGGTCAGGTCTTCCCCGCGGACCATATACAGAAAAATACCTAAGAGAAACCACATCCAGCCCATAGACTTCATGAAACGCTAAGCAATACTTCTCAGCCGCCAACTTCGTTGCCCCATATGGTGAATTAGGATTCGTGGGATGTTTTTCGTCCATCGGTACATAGCAGGGTATCCCAAATATTCCAGATGAGGAGGCAAATACAACTTTCCTTACTCCGGTTTGCCTCGCGGCCATCAACACGTTCAGTGTGCCCGTAACGTTTACGTTATGCGTCTTTTGTGGATTTCTAATACTGTACCTGACTCCACACTGCGCTGCCTTATGAAACACTGTGTCCACCCCTTTCATAACGGAGGCGAGGGCTTCATAGTTTAGAATGTCTCCCGTCACGAGTTTAAAACGTTCATTGCCGAGATTGTGTTGGATGTTTTGATTTTTCCCTTTATAGAAGTCGTCGAAGTTATCATAGACGATAACTGTGTTTTTCGTTTCAAGTAGCCTGTCCACTAGATGAGAACCTATGAAACCTGCGCCGCCAGTCACCAAAACCTTCTTTTTCTCAAGATTCATTTTTGTGTTCCCTTTTCCTTTACCATATCGAGGTATATGTCTTCTATTTGCTTTGCCAAAATGGAGTAAGTGAAGTTTTTCACTTTTTCTTTTGCTTTCAAGCCTAGGTCAATCGCGAACTTTTTGTCGTCTAAAAGCCTCAAGATAGCAGATGTAAGTGCCTTATCATCGGCGTATTCAACAAGGAGCCCCTCCTGTTGGTGTCCTATTTGGAAGGGTATTCCTCCTCTGTTGGTGGCGACGATGGGTCTCGCTTGTGACATTGCACCAAAAATGGATTGGCTTGTTCCTTCGTATCCTGATGGGAGCACGAACACGTCTGAAGCCGCAAAAGCCTGCATTTTTGTTTCAAAGTCGTAGATTGGTCCCGTAAACACCATGTGGTCCAGTACACCTAAATCCTTTCCCAATTGAATTAACTTGTCTCTATAGCCGTTTTGGTCGGGTCCAATGAATACGAAAGCGGTCTCAGGATATTTTTGGAGTATGGCGGGGGAAGCCATTACCAAATATTGTGGACCTTTCATTGGATTTAGTCTCCCTAAATAAAGTACTAACGGTTTGTTAACGATTCTATATTTTTGTGTAAATGCCGATTTGTTTGCTGGTTGTAGCGCATTGTCCAGAACGCCCGAGGGTGTTATAACAATTTTCTCTGGTGGGGCTCCAATTCGTGTCATAGAATCTACAAGATTTGGTGCTCGAAGAAGTATTTTGGTGGCGTTCTTTAGTGTAAATCTTGCAACGTACTTGTCGAAGAAACTGATAAGAAAACGCTTGCCAATTGAGCGGGGTATCATAGAGTGTACATCAAACACTGTCAAGGCAACGGGGCTACTTGTTTTCTTTCCTGCTCTCACAGAAACATAGCTGTGGAGTTGTCCGTAGTCGTAGGTATGGATGACATCGAATTTTCCGTTTGTTAAACGCTTTCGAAGTTCCCTCCAGACTTTTATTCGATAACTCACATCCAACCACAAAGGCATTCTATGAATGATTATACCATCAACCACTTCCTCTCTAGGAAGGACTTTTTTTCCTTCATATGTGTCCACGGTATAGACATGAACTTCGTGTCCCCTTATTACAAGTTCCTTTGAGAGATTGTAAACATACCACTCGGCACCCCCCACCATAAGGGGATAGAAATAAACGTTCACTTGCGCTATTTTCATGTTTTTCCCCTAGTTTGCGTTGACGTCAATAGCCGTAAATTGCTTGCGTGGGCATAAAATTTTGAATGATTAATAACTGCCCAAACCATGA
>Ga0209635_10004617_pt1 | contig 10837 bp, 10 predicted proteins | sample DeeMarSWOR230_32_FD_187463 | JGI IMG/M metagenome (GOLD analysis project Ga0209635, IMG submission 187463) | Marine sediment microbial communities from White Oak River estuary, North Carolina - WOR-2-30_32 (SPAdes) (version 2) | ecosystem: Environmental > Aquatic > Marine > Intertidal zone >...
AGTTATATCTGAATCAGGTATCGGATCTGGGAATTTAAAATTCGTCGGAACCTTTTTGACATAAGGGTCGAAAGAGCGAAACTCTCCACCATCCAAAGTGAACACGCGTCGCTTCTTCTGTATCTTCACACCTCTAAGCTTGTTGACCTCGATCTCTCTGATCCTTCTACCCTCAAAGTAGCCATCAGAGAGTGTAATTATTCCGTCAACCACGTAGTCAAGCGTCGTTTGATCAGGTTCCTCACTCGTAAATATCATTCGAGCATTTATGCCCTCAGCCATCTTGACAAGGATGTCTTCGTTCTTAGACCTCTCTGCGAACGGCATTATCTTTACGATTCCATCCCAGCTGTCCACTATGATGAAGGGTTCATCAAGGTCCTTCGCCTTATAGTAGACCTCCTTGATGATCATGGGAGCATCTCTTACTCTTAGATCCATGATCATAGTAACGTGTTTGAAGGCTTCCCCAGCCTTAGTACTATCCAAAACGTGATCAGGCTTCACTAAATCCTTCAAGTAGGGGATCTGATCATACAGGGTTTGCGGAGAAACCTTTGTACTGATGTAAATGCCGTCACCGTTTTCACTGAAGTGACGGAGAAGCTCAAGGCTAAAGAGCGTTTTACCGGTTCCCGCTTCACCCTTGATTAAGAGGCTTCGGCTGGAATATGAAAGAAATGATAGCACTTCTATTGGTAGTTTAGACTCATATATGCCACTCATTGATCAATACACCTTTTCATCATCATAGTTTCTTTATGTGGAAGACACAGGCTTCATCGCCCATAGCCTTACAAAATATCTCTTTACATTCAAACTTTTCTTTGAAAACCACTGACAGCGCCCCAACAATTGTTCCACTAAGCATTTGACACGTGGGTGTAACGCTTTCCACATCTCTACAGATGTGGCAGTCATCGATCTTCAGATTCCACTCATTTGGACCTACCTCACGAGTCACGCTGTTCATATCGTAACCAGAGAGCAGAGTCAATGCACATATTTTTGGTAGATACTGAAATTCTAATTTTAGCTCAGGATTCTCTCCGAGGGATGTTGAATGCTCTATCGCTGTTTGTCTACTAGCTATCTCCTGGAAGAAGCTCTCGAATTCACTCAACTGAGCAATGGCCTCAGAACTTTTAGGTATAAATATCTTAGCAAGTGCCTCAGCGCTCTTCTTCATCGCCATGTACGCGTCGTAAGAAACCATACGAGGTTTATTCTCGCTGTTCTTTCTCATCATATTAAGGAGAAACATGGTCACTGATGTCGGTAGATTCAAAGCTAGTTCAAAACCAAAGCTCATCGGTTTAATCTGGTGAGCTATCTTGTTCGTTTCAGCGTCTTCAAAGCTAACCAATCCTCGGAGCTTCCACTTCGCAAGATTCTCTAGAATGTAATCTGACTGCTCAGGAAACAATAACATGATTTCGTCTAAACGACGTCCAATGCACTGAGAGATCAATAGATATTCATACGAAGGCAACTTCTGATCTTCTATTGAAAAAGGCCCAGGAATCACCTGTAAAGAATAAAGGTTCTCTAAAAGATACGCTCTACCTTTCTCTAAATCTTCTCCGAATTCCTCAGGCGGTTTATCTCGATACTCATCCCCCCACTTGATGAGGAGCTGCCCGTTTTCTATTATGTATGGAAACTCAGTCAAGTGATAGATTGGTTTCGACCCTCGAGGAATCGAAAAATATTGACGATACGTTTCTTCACTTTTTTCAATCTTGATGACGATAACCGCATCAGTTAAAGCCTGCAATTTCTTCTCAAAAGGAGGAAACGTGTCTTGAGGAAGGGGAAAGAACTCTATCAGCTCTGTTTCGGCAACCTTACCGGACCAATAACTGAACATCTTCAGTAAGGCGTCTTCATTCTCCTTCAGTAGTAGGTGCGGTAAGTAGTAGTGGATTATTACGCCCTTCTTCACTTTGTTTCTAATATCCGCGATCGTGAGGTTGAGATCGTTCATCGATTTTTCCGTGACATCGACCTTTATTATGTCAAATGTTGTATCAACGTCTTGACGTGATATTATGTAAACAGGTAATTTCCCTGAATGTGCAAACAGCGCATTCAAGAAAGACAGTGATTCAGTGTAAGTTTTGTCCAGAACTGAAGTGAAAGTTCCTACTCTGAAATCTATTATGTGGTCAAACAGTTCGTGTCCTGTCTCAAAGTTTTTCATTGCAGCTTAAATCTCTCCCATTTCACAGATACTTCTCATAAGCGAATATGTAATCAGGAATACCGTCCTTGAGATTCTCGAAATCATCGAAGGATTTGAGGAATAAATTGATGCTCCTAAAATCTTTTGTTTCTAGCACCCATTTTCTCAAGTTAAACATGCGTAGTAAACTTGCAGTGAATAATAGCGCGTCAATGTCTATCCAATCCATAGAGTATGTTTTTGCTTTCTGGAGTTGATCTACGCCTTTAAGGAAGACAACGTCCGCCAACTTGATCGCGTCTTCTATCACTTTACTCTTTTCGAGTTTCTTCATCAACACCTTTGGGTCTAACTTCTTTACGTCATCGATGTCGCATAACCCTCTTTCTATGCCTAAAATCACAACGATGTTTACGATGTCCTCGTTCAAATCAGGAATAAGATCAGATACATCATCGTAGATCAATGTCGATTTGAAGACGTAATCTATGCCATTCTTCAATATGCCGATGCCCACTCTCTCCTTATCATCAATGTAATCTCGATCATTTTCATAAAAACAGAGATCGATATTACCCCAAAGAGTGCCTATACCCTTCTCCACCGTCATTTTCAGATAATCCTCTATAGATAGTTTTGTAGACGCTGGGAGTTCGTTTTCCTCGATTTTCTGTTTCAGTGAGGACAATTGGCCTCCGATCATTGTGTGGACGTCTTCGCAGTAAGAACGAAACGTATCGGAGCGTGCGCTGACATTTTTGTTTAGTATGTCGTATGTCCATCTAGCCAACAGGTAAGCAGTGTTTTCCGCAAGAGACGTGTCGTCAATTTTTTTGTTTACTTCAAACTCGAATTCGCTATTGGTAAATGCCGCGTCAATGAGTCGAAGCGAGTTCACTGCCTGATTGACGGAGTGAATCCCGTCGTTGACGTTATCCAACAGCTTTACACTTAGCGCGGACGAGGTCTTCGCAAATATCGAAGATGAAATACTATCAGGAGCCACTCTGTATAGAACCGGAAACGAACTGATCGAGGAAATGTACGAAGCAAAAAAATAATGTTTACTCTTCAAAAGGTTCGTCAATTCAAGAGTTTTTAGGTCCAGAAATAGGTTTGAAACCGTGCTAATGCCCTCGAACCTCGTCTTTAATTCCTGTATTGACTTGACTGTTTCACGTTGTATCTTCTCATTCTCGATAGATGCGAATTTCTCCATTGATTGTTGGAGGCCTTCGTAGGCGTGTTCAACCGCATTTACCAGCTGATCCCTACCCATAACTCGATAAAACACGTTAAGGTCATTCTCTGAATTAGAGTAATCGAGTTGGTGGGTTTTTTCCAACAATTTTCTGTGCTCCTTCACCCTTTGGTAGAGCACCAAATACGGATCGTCTTTGAGTGGTTGTTTCCTTTGTCACCACTTTAATTAGGTGTTGAAATTCAATCGTTATATCAACGAAAATGTTTACTTTTTAATAAATTCGATTGAAATTTCACATTTTAACAGCATAAAAAATGGTTTGGAGGGTTTAGGGTATTACAATGAAATACATTAGAGAAAGTCCATTATACTATAACGCATAATAAATAACAAAAAAATTGTAAGTATTCGAATAAAAGATAACCCAGAAAAATCAAACAAATAACGGCTTTAACAGTTCCCTTTAATAAACAAAAAACGTCTATGAGAGACAATGTATAATACAACAAAATGAATTGAAGATAAACCAAGTAAACGAAGAAATATTATATTAAAATCGATGAATCAAAGTGATTGTCCGTTATGATGAACAGGAAAGAGATCGCTGAATGGATAGAGAAGATGTTCTTTCCTTCAAACACTATAATATTAGCCTCCATAATCCTCTTACTATCTTTTAGAAACGATCCAAGCTTCATGAACAGTTTTATCATTTTCTTGTTGACTCTTTTTCCATCATATGCGAGCATCTATGTCCTAAAAAAATACGTAAAAAACGTTACAACTCTGTATCTCATGGGAACCATAATAGCTACCCTATCATTTCTCTTATCCCTCTTCTTTCTCACTCCATTCAATGAGTTAATTTATTTTGCATATTCACTATTTTCCACCATGCTTTCCTTTTCTCTCATCAGATTAAAATGGAAAATAAGCGGACACGTAACCGTTGCCGCATTTACTTCAACAGCATTAACACTCATCTACGGGAATCTCCTCATATTCTACGCATTATGCCCTATAATAGCATGGTCAAGACTAGAATTGGAAGCTCACAGTTCCGCACAAATTATCATAGGAGCAGTACTAGGACTAGCTATACCTATAATCCTCTTTAGCATGAACTCGCTGTATATTTAAGAAAGACCACAATAAAAATGGGAAAAGAGTGGTCAAATCGGTCTTAATTTGTATACACTTGTTCTGTGGGGTAGATTGTGATCCCGTTTTCAGCTATCTTGTATATTCTTAGATTTCTGTCGTGGTTTGTTTGACGCATCTTCTCGATCTGTATAGCACTGATGACTTCAGCTCCACGCTGAATGTTATAAAAGATTATCACACCATGCGAAAGATACTCCTCTATCTGGAATCCCCTAATATAACCCTCGTGTCTCATCTCCGAGGTTACGAGGGAAGTAGAACCAGTTGCAGCGAGGCTACGGAAAAGCTCTAATAGCCCTCTCCTTTGCTGGAAGCTGTCTGGCGCTTCAAATCCGAGAGCTGTCAATGGATCAACAGCGATCCTTTTTGCTCCAATTTCCCTTGCCTTATTTTGAATTATCTTCGTCAAAACACCGAGCCTAAACTCCTTAGAACCGAGAAACGTCAACCCCTCATACTTAGTGGATGGAGAACCAACCGGTGAAACATCGATTATCTCTAACAGATTCTTTGCCATTAACTTTTCCAGATCCCATCCGAAACGAAGTGATTCGCTCTTCAAGTGATCCAGCGTTTCTTCCATGGTCACAAAGATTCCGGGCTCTCCGTAATCTATAGCACCATGATAAAGATATTGAAGGCAGAACATTGTCTTCCCTGTACCAGGACCACCACATAGAAGTATGCATCGTCCCCTGGGGAATCCACCTTCAATCAATTCATCTAATCCAGGTATTCCTGTTTGAGCTCTCATAAACATCACAATTTTGTATGTAGATTATTTGATTATTAAAATAAAGCTTTTAAGCCTATTGTCAAAAACGGATTACAAGTGAAAATTACGTCTCAATTTAAAGAGGAATTCACTCATAAACATTTCAGACATATACTAAACATTATCATCTCCTATTTTATTTCTTATCAAGATACTTTTCGCATTCATTTGATTCATCTAATATTTTTTTAGGGTGCACGAGCCTTTGCAGGATACTTTCCACCCGCAGCTGTACCGATAGTGAAATCATATACAATCCCTGGGGTAAATGCTTCGATAGGATACTGACTAGCTTTAACTGTTATTATTGCTTCATCGCCGGGTTTGAGCTGAGTTGAGGCTGCGGACCAGCCACTGCCATCAGGTTCCCGTCCATTTACGAGCATCATATCTATTGTCGCTTCTGCATTTCCCGTATTTTTAACATAAAAAACAGCTGTATCAGAATTTTCTATGAAACTGCTGCGTACTTTTAACTCTTCATACATTGCAAAAGCCGGTACGGTGCCTGCAAGCCAGACGCCTCCTCCCATAGACACAGCTAATGCCACAATAACTATCACAATCGTAGCAATAACAGGCGATACTCCTCTCTTGCTTCGACACATGTGACCCATCTCACCTTTTATGCTCGAATAAGATATTTCATTTATTTTTAGTATTTACTCGATTAATTTGAAATATGAATTTAGTAAATATATAGTATATCGTATGATTTGTACAAATGCTTCGTACGATTTAGTACGAATTATACCAAAGATCCTGTATTAACGACGTGACTTCAAGAAATAATGGGGTGCTGATCATAAAAATGAGGTTCCCCCAGCGTTCGCAGTTGGCTTAAATAATTAATCCAATGATAAAATACCTGAGTGTATTATTGTGAGCTCAAAAATAAACCCTGTTTACATAATTGTGATCGGAGTAGTTGTTGCATTAGCATCTGTAGGTGGAACATATTACTTTGCAGACCTCGAAGTAACAAAGACAGTAAACATGATTGAAGTAGAGATTGGCACGTTTGATATTACCAATATCAAGCTGTTACCTCCCACAATTGAAGGCATAGTCAGAATTTATTTTGAGAATCCTTCTCAGATTGATCTAACTATCATCAATTTTTCAGCTGAACTCTATGTCAAGAGCGGAGACCTTCAATATTTTCTTGGTAATGTTACAGAAACGAATAAACACCTACCTTCAAATGGTTTTACATCAATACCTATTGACATTCTCGCGCGTTTTGGTGTTGTAGAACTCATTCGTGAAAATGAGTATGACGTTGTGTTATCTGGAGAAATGATCGTTTCTGGTCGATACTTGTTCTGGACAATAACAAACGAGGAAACAATTGTAATAGAAAAATGATCTGAAAATGAGGTTATGTCACCCTTTTTCAAGATCTGGTTTAAGATTTGGAAAAGCCATGAAGCACGCTTTCAGAATTGGAGGCACAAGAGCTACCAAGAATGGGATCTCAGTGCAGAAAGTCCAAAGGAACCAGATAGCACTCGAATACAGGGGCATTTGAAAGTCGCCACTCGGGAGTATGAAGAACTGGCTGAACGCCCAAACACCTATGCCAATAATCGCGCTTCCAATGCCAAGGCCAATAATGGATCCGATTCCATAACTTCGCCAGCTTGGCCATAAGAAATAGATGATCAATGTCAAGATCACGCTGAACAAGCATACTCCAACAAAGAGCAGTGACGTCGCAAAATCTAGTAGTTCAATCATGTACAGCCAATAAGAGGCGATTGCTAGAACGCATCCGAGAGCTAGTCCACTTATCAGTTGGAGTTTGGTCAGTTTTTTTCTGCCTATCCAACCTAAGATGTAGAAGCCAATGAAGTTGGATGTGACGCCCACGAGTAAACTAAGAACCGGATTTCCATGTATCAGCATGTCACTTATGAAAATGCCTATGGCAGCGCCTATTCCCCCTGCAAGCGGTCCGTACAGGATGGAGAAGGTAGCGGGGATTATGACTGAAGGCCAGAATCTCACAACTCCAATAACTGGAGTAAATAAGCCTAAGTGAGTTAAATAACCTAGGCCTGCGTACAGTGCTGCGTTTATTCCTATTGAGATGACTTCTCTAGTTTTCATAAAAGATAGTCCTCTGTGGTTGAATTGTATAGTTCTTTATGGATTAAAATGAATTCTTGGAAGATAGCGTTGAATTCAAAGAATTTAAAGAAAAGATTACGGATTGGTTGGGAAAAAAATGTAGCAATTGAAGGTTTAATATTTACTCACTAAACGAATTTTTTTATATCGCATTTAAATTAGATGCTCATCGCATTACTCAGTTAATAATATGAATAAGAATACTAAATGAAATCATAATATGATAAACTGAATATTGTACAAAAACGTACAAGTAACAGGTATTGTTTGTACGGTATTATATAAATACATTTGTTGTATTTTTTAATTGTGGGAATAGTTAAAATGAAAGCCAGAAGTAATCGGAGTAGAAAAGGGATAAGTCCAGTCGTTAGCCACCTGATACTCTTAGTCGGAGTTCTTAGCGCAGGCATGTTCCTCTGGTGGTTCACTCTGACCAGGTCTGTCGTTGCCTCACAAAACTTCTCTGATGAGATTGGAAGCGAGATCGAGAAGATCGAGGAACGATTCATAATAGAACACATCCTAATTGAGGGATCTGAACCAGACGTACAGGTTACTGTTTGGATATACAATTATGGTAAAATTCACGTAAACGCAACAACTGTGTACATGGAAAGTGTGAGGGACGTGATTCCGAACGGACAGCTCATTCAATTAGATGAACTCCAGTCGATCACGGTCAATTCTGCTTTTACTCCAGATTATGTTCAGGTTGAAAGTGAGAGAGGGACGGTCGTAATTGGTTACCCATAAACCGCAGTCAGGCGTTTCCACCCTAGTAGGAGGCGCCATAATAGTTGGGATAGTGTTGACCATACTAACCCCCCTCTTCATATCAGCGAATGAGATGACGAGTTTTTACGACGTCGTTGCTTCTGAGATGAGAGATCTTGAGCAACAACGCAGCTGGGAGGATTTAGACGTCTCTGCACGGAACACCGGAGGCGCAGTAATCATCACCGCAACAAACATTGGTTCAATAACGGTTAATGTCACCAGAATATGGGTGTATCCAGATAATACAGAGTACAGTGTATTTACTCAAAACACGGTCGTAAAGAGCGGTGAACAGGTAGTCATTGACGATGAAGAGATAAACAGCTATGTCGACTCGCTCTCCGACGAGACATACGTTATCAAGTTAGCAACTGATAGAGGCAACCTCTTCAATGCTCGATTCCCACCTCCAGCACCGCCAACACCGGGTTACTATTTCCCATTAGAAGTTCAATCAAACTCAACGATGTCTTCGCTGGGAAGCACCTACGATATAACCCTAGAAGTGTGGAACTGGATGGAATTGGAGTTAACAATAGACTACATTATCGTAACCACGAGTTTCTCAGACGGAGGAACACCATCTGAAGTGAAAATGCTCGAAGTCGATCCTAACGTGATATTCCCACGCGTGTTTCCTGATCCCCCATATTATTGGGTTGAATCATTCACATTTAGCGCGAATCCAGGAGCAGACGTCATCAAGGTTGAATTGATCGATGACGAGAGCTTCGTGGTCGGAGCATTCTATTTCCGGGAGGAATAAGATCAGAGAACATAGACGGGAGAACACAAACCATGTCGAGGTTAAAGAGGACGAGGAAGGGGATCTCCGCAATAATATCGGGATCGATCATGTTCATGATCATGTTAAGCGTCCTCAGCCCTCTCATGTTCCACGTATCAAACATAGACCATCTTTATGATGAAGTGTTGATAGAGCAGAAAGAAGAAGACAAGTATAGAAGCATCGAGAGCATCAACATCTATTCCTCGTCTTTTCACTCCGGAGAGGACGTAACAACAGACATCATAAACGACGGTTCCTTGGCTGTCGACATCACTCGAATGTGGGTCATCCCAAGCAACCCAGATTATCAACCGCAGAGTTTTCCTCAAAGCGAACACTTAGATCCAGGAAGCAGCATAACAATCACCGATGATTCCATAACCAATTACGTGTCGACGCTCCGAGGCTCCGCCTATTACCTGAAGGTCACATCGAAGAGAGGCAACATCTTCCAGGCAGAGTTCTCACTGCCAGCATCAGTTCCAGAAAATTATCCGTATCCACTAATCATCATGGGTACCTCGGTCTTGACGGGGGATGGCAACAACTGGGAATTGACCTTACACGTGTATAACAGGGACGATGTGGAATTCACTGTCGATTGGACCATGATAACTTCAATATTTTACGATAGCGGAAGCAAGTCTCGGGTTACCGTCGTAAACGAGGACTTGGTGTTTCCACCTAAACAACTGTGGATAGCGGATACGATAGCATTCACCACACCAGCTAGCCCAGACGTACTCTTTGTAGAATTTGTTGCACCCAATAATTGCATCATTGGAACGTACTACTTCTTACTACTCGATACATCAACTCCACAACCAGATTTAACCTTGTCTGAAGTCGATATATGGTATGAAACTCCGAACAAGTTAAACGCGGAAATATACAACAATGGAGACGTCGCTACAAGCAATGTTTTGGTTGAATTCTATGATGGAGATCCAGCTTCCGGTGGAACGCTCATAGAAACAGACACAGTATCTCTATTAGGTCCAGGCGCACATAAAACAGCTACAATTGCATGGAATCCCCCAAGTGGAATTTACGATGTACATGTAATAATAGATCCAGATAACACGATCGACGAAAGCAATGAATCTAATAACCAAGCCAACACCACAATATTGGTTACATAATCAACCGTCCATCTTTCCCACATTGCTTAATTTACCAAAATAGTTGTTAATGTCACTGTTAACAGTAATGCAAACGATTAAAAACCAATGATAAGATGAAAGGGTACACCTATTAATTCCATGTAAGAGCAATCTATCATCTCATCTTCGAGGGAGAACGTTGAAGTCCTACTTTAGCTTCCTTAAAGGAAACGTCCTGATCATCACAATAACAATAATACTCTACAGGTTCGTCTTCGCCAGCACAGCACCCTACTTCTCACTCTACATACTCGCCCTAGGCGGAAGCCCAAGCGTCATCGGCCTCACAATGTCGCTCGGAGGACTCGCGGGAATGCTGCTATACCCGATCGGAGGCTACATAGCTGACCACAGAGGAAGAGTCAAGATCGTAGGCCTAACAACGTTCTTCTACGCAGCGACATTCCTCCTCTACTCGTTCGCTCAGGATTGGAAGTGGATCATGGCAGGCCAATTCATCAGCCAGCTAACACTATTCTACATACCAGCCATGATGGCGATAATGGCGGACTCAATGCCTAAAGACCAAAGAGGCACGGGCTTCGCCATAACAAACGCCATTCCACAGGTCATAGCCATCCTGGTACCGTACATCAGCGGATACATGACAACAATATACAGCCTTGAACTCACATGCAGAATC
>Ga0209635_10004619_pt1 | contig 10836 bp, 8 predicted proteins | sample DeeMarSWOR230_32_FD_187463 | JGI IMG/M metagenome (GOLD analysis project Ga0209635, IMG submission 187463) | Marine sediment microbial communities from White Oak River estuary, North Carolina - WOR-2-30_32 (SPAdes) (version 2) | ecosystem: Environmental > Aquatic > Marine > Intertidal zone >...
CCCAATACCCCAGGATGGAGTTTAAGGGTAGTTCCTAATAAGTTTCCAGCATTAAGGATAGAAGGTGAGCTTGATCGCAGGGGTGAAGGTATCTATGACAAAATGAATGGGGTGGGAGCCCATGAGGTTATTATTGAATCCCCAGATCATGATGAGACTCTTTCGTCAGTCCCTACATCACACTTTGAAAAAGTCCTCCTCACTTATCGGGCTAGAATCAACGAGTTATATAAGGATACACGATTCAAATATATTTCTGTCTTTAGGAATCAAGGGGAGGTGGCAGGTGCCTCTCTGGCTCATCCTCACTCTCAGCTCATTGCACTTCCCGTGGTACCTAAGAGATTGATGGAAGAGCTTAAGGGTTCTAAGGAATATTTTACTTATAAGGAACGATGTGTTTATTGTGATATCATAAGACAGGAGAAGAAGCAGAATGTCAGAATAATCAGTGAAAATCAAGAATTCCTCTCTATAGCTCCTTTTGCTTCTCGTTTTCCTTTTGAGATATGGATTCTTTCTCGACAACATAATTCTTCTTTTGAAGAAACTCCTGAGTGGCAATATGCCTCCTTAGCAGAAATTTTCTCAAATGTATTGAAGCGGTTAGATATGGCTTTGGCAAATCCTCCTTATAATTTTATGTTACATACCTCGCCGGTTAGTGAGAAGATCAATGATTACTACCATTGGCATTTTGAGATTATACCGAGATTGACCCGGGTTGCAGGTTTTGAGTGGGGATCAGGTTTCTATATCAATCCTACTGCACCAGAGGATGCCGCAAAGTTTTTACGGGAAGCTTCACCCACCCTTGCTGGAAAGTGATGTATCTTAATCGTATAGGAAATTTCATTTTGGACGCAGATTCACCTCATTAAATAATATACTTAAGTCTTCGATCAGATTAAATAGTTTTGACATTATGCTCTGATACTACAATTGTAGGACTATCTAACGGGGTAAACACAGATTATCAAGATTTTAAAGATAATAAAATGACAAATGCCAAAGCTCAAATGATAAAAAGATTTAACTATCAATGCACAAAAGTTTTGACATTTGAGTTTATTCATGGACATTTGTTTTTAAGTTCAGAAAACAATTATCAGCGTTTATCTGCGATAATCTGTGTCCCAATTTAAAATAGGTTAACCCATATGAGTAAAATTTTAGTAGTTGAGGATGAAAAAAATATCAGTTTATTGTATAAGGAAGAGTTACAAGATTTAGGTTGTGAAGTCATTCAAGCCTCTAGTGGAGGGGAAGCTGTAGAAAAGTTTGATATGCATCGACCCGATCTAATAATTTTAGATATCCAGCTACCGGGACTTGATGGTATTGAAACCATGAATATCATCAGAAAGAAATCGAGGGATGTTCCTATAATCCTTTGCACTGCATATGGAGAATATAAACGGGACATAAGAACGTGGGCTTCGGATGCTTATGTTATTAAATCAGCAGATTTAAAAGAATTCCTTTCCACAGTAAAGAAAATTTTGATGATTTAACCACCACATAATAGTATCTTTCCAACGTTTTCATTTCTCATCACATTCATGTCTACATTTCAATTCTCTCCTTTTTATCAATTCACTCCCTATATAGTTGTCAATTGAGGGTTGTCAATTGTTTATGGGTATAGAATGGAGATAGAACTCTCGACTCCTCACCTGTAACTGCCTAGATAATTTAAGAAAAACTTGCTTCTAATTTTAATATCACCAACCAGAGACTATAAAAATCCCTAATTAATTTGCATAAAAATTCCGATAAATGAGATTAAATTCTTTAACTTAGAGTGGATGAATCAAAAGTAAAAAATAGATATACCAGATAGGGAAATTTAGCATTATGGCTGAAGAGGTTAAAAAAACATCTCCCGGAGGTTCTATGGAAGGCATTGAAACAGTCGAAGGCAATCCCAATCAGAATAGAGCCCAAGATGCTCAGGGGATTGAAGGGAAAGCAACCGAGGTTGCTGAGGTTAAAAGTGATGGTGGATCTGTTCTCTCAGGGGATGAAAAGGTTGGGGAAAGTGATGGAGATGCGGGCTCTGCGGATTCATCTGAGATGGGGGAGGCGAAAAGAGAGGTGGACGAAGAAGAAGTTCCATCGGGTGAGCCTGAAGAAGGGAAAAATGTTAAAGAGAAAGGTGAGGGAGAGGATAAGACGGAAAGAGGAGAAGTAAAAGAGAGTGATGTAAGTGAGCCAAAGGGAAGGGAACTACCAGCAGAGGCTGAAGCGCCCGCAAAGGAAGAAGCTCAGGTGGGAGAGAGTGCAAGTGAGGCAAGGCCGAAGTATAAAGAGGAACTAGTGGGGGAGGCAGGAAAAGAGGTTATAGAAGAAAAGGGAAAAGAGAAAGCAGAGGCAGAAGGGTTAACTGAGGGGAAAGCAGCAGATCAGGAGGGCGAAACCGGAAGGCAAGAGGTTAGTGCAGAGGAAAGCAGAGAAGCGGGAAAATCAGGAGAAGAAGCAACAGTAGTAGAGAGTGGGGAAACAGAAGCTGAAAGTGAGGTTGCAGAAAAAGAGGATGAGATAAAAGGTGCGGAAGAAGAGATAGAGGAAAATCTAGCCCAAGGGGGAGAGGGTGCTGTTGCTGAAGAGGAAAGAGATGAAGGTTTAGTTTCATCTGAAGAGCTGACAGGAGAAGCTGGGGGTGGTGTTATTGATGAAGAATGGATTACATGGAAAAAAGAGTTCTTAAATAAATTCCACAGACGTGTCAATAAGAAATGGATCATCCCTGGTGCTACTGTTTTCATGCTGTTTGTAGGATTAGTTGGATTTCTTGTAGTACCGAACCTTCTTTTTATTAATAGCGGGGAAGTGAAATCTCTAAAAGAGATAGCCGGGCCTGTACGTGACATGAAATTTTTCTTGCCTTTAGCTGTTGATACTGGCAGGAAGAGATTTGTTAAAGTAACTGTTGCCATTGAGTTGGTGGATAATGGTTTTAAGAAAGAGATAGATAAGAAGGTATCCGAGCTTAGGAAAGAGGTTATTGATCTTGTCCTTACTAAATCACCAAAAGAAGTTAGAAGTGCACGTGGTAAGGAGATATTGAGGCAGGAGATTACCACTAAACTTAATATCTATTTATCAAAGAATTGTATAAAAAATACCTATTTTACTGAACTGGTGGTTCTTTGATAGTAGTTGTCAGCCACGGTCAAACACGTAATGTCATAGGGATGTCAATGGGCAGGTTTGTTATAGAGGAAATGTATTTACGCCAAAGAGAGCTTCATTTTAAGTTAAATTAGGACGCAGATTCAACCCGCTAGAAAAAGGAAACGCTTCAGACGACTTTTAAGATATCATTTACCAATTTCTGATTTCAAATATTTCTCTCTCGTTTGGGTACTTTATTTCTAACGGGGTAAATTTGCAGATACCAAAAGAAAATATTTTATGTTTTTTTCCGTGAGACGTATAACGAGCAGTTTAATCACGCTTTACGCTTCACGGTTTTATTTATTTAAATCTTGATTATCTGCTCCCTAGTTTAACGAATCAGTGTGATTCTGTGGATTTCTGTAGTGAGCTAATACTAGAAATGAGATAGAAGGAGGCATATGGTGATGCGATCAACCTTAAGACAAACAATTTTTGCACTATTGGGATTATTTGCATCTTGGGCTATTCTGTTGGTAACCTTTGTTTATTAAGATTTTCATCTCGATTTAATATATATAAGAAAAATGAAATAGGCTATTAAAAAATTTAATAGTCAATGGGCGAAAATGGGTGTTTTTTTATAACCATAGATAAAAAAGATTTTAAAGCTAAAAAAAGTAATTTTTTTTGACACCGGTAGGGTTAAATATTACTCAATAAATACGAATAGTTATGTAATTTTGCCCATTCTTTACCTTGAGAAATAGCCTGGTAAGTGTTGGTATGATATTTGCTCTTATAATTTAGCAAAGCCTGTGCAGGTATCCTCTGTGAGGCTCAAAGGAGATTTAAAAGAAATGATTTGCTCTGGTAATGGATTTACCTCGTTAGAAAAAATTTTCCGAAAGTTCCATCCAAACATCCAGAAAGGGTTTACACTCGCTGAACTAATAATTACATGTGCTATTATTGCTATCGTTGCGGCTGTAGGTGGACTTACCGTAAATCAGCAACTGCCGCACTATAGGCTTAGAGGTGATTCCGGAACCATTGCCAGTAGTCTGATGCTAGCCAGAATGAAGGCGACTTCAAGTGGTTTACAACATGCAATCGAATTTGATCTAGATGCCGGGAGGTATATTCTTCAACGTGGAAATGCGAGCAGTGGTTCAACTATCTGGACCGATCAACCCTATAATAGGAAACTTTCTTTTGGTGTTAATATAGAGAGAGTGGTGAATAATGGTGCCACTTCTTATAGTGGTACTGTTAGGATTGTATTTAATCCTATTGGTTCTTATGATTCTACCAGCGCAGGACAAATTCGTTTAAGATTGGGGGAAATTAACGATGGATATAGAATTCTTTTATCCCGTACAACAGGCAGGATACAAACTATAAAAGGATGGTGAGAAGATGAAGCCATTAAACTACGTAAAAGGAAACAGCGGATTTACATTAATTGAATTGTTGATTTCAGTGTGTATTATGACAATTGCCTTTGCTGGGCTTGCCACCATGCACGTTGCCTGTATTAATAGCAATTCCATCGCTAGTAATCTTACTACCGGCATTACCTTAGCTCAGGATAAGATGGAAGAGCTGAATAGTCTTGATTTGAATGACCCCGCGTTGGACGACAACAATCCCAATAACAATACAAATTTACGGGGTGCGCTTGAAGATTCCACTCAAGTTGGTAATACTGCTCACGCAGATGACGGTCACAGGGATACAAATATTGATGCCGAAGGCATTCTTGGAGGCATGTATACACGGATCTGGAACGTAGCCGCTGATACTCCAATACTTGGAAGAAGCACAGTGGTGGTAATTGTTACCTGGAAAGGTCATCTGGTAAGTGTTTCCTCCGTAATTGGAGCACCACTTTCTTAAAAGGGGAGTTAAGATGGGAATGTTAAAAGGAAGAGAGGGAGAGCAGGGCATAACATTAGTAGAGTTAATGATTGTTGCTGGCCTTTTAGGTTTGGTGGTAGCGGCAATGTACAACATGTTTACCTTTCAACAAAAGAGCTATACTGTTCAGGATGGCGTAGCGGTAATGCAGCAAAATGTGAGGGTGGGGCTTGAATATATGGTTAAGGAGATTAGGATGGCAGGCTATATCCCAGAGGGTATCCCTCCTAATAATTCATCTCCTACTGCAGGTGTGCCTGGAGAATCCTTTACTGATCCTAGTAATGTCAGTGAATCGGTAGAAGAGGCAACTGCTAGTGCCATTACCTTTCAGGCAGACGTCGATGGCGATGTGAGAACCGAAACGGTGCGATATGTATTAGTTTCTTCTGCAGATGGAAGCACAACAAATCTTACGCGAGAGTCCTGGGAGTGGAATGGTAGCTGGAGTGCCGAGGGATCAGGCCCTGAAATCGTAGCTGAAAATATTGATAGCATTGTCTTTACCTATACCCTTTTAGCTGATGATCAAGGGTTGAATGACAATATCGATAATGATGGTAATGACGGAGCGGACGAGGAGGGAGAATTAATGACCTGGGATTTTGTTACAAACGGAGCCCTGAGCACAGAACAATTACGCAGTTATATCAGGCAAATTGGTGTTACTATGACTGCTAGAAGTGCTAACCCAGACACCGATTATACTCACCCAGCCCAAAATGATAGTTACCGGAGGAGGACTCTCTCCTCAAATATTAATTTGCGGAATATACTATAGATAATGGTTTTTGCATAATAACAGGAGGAGGTAGTGATGGGCAAGAAATGGAGAAAGGAAGAAGGTGCAGTCATTGTGGTGGCTGTTTTTGTCGTCCTGGCTTTGGTGGTGATCGGCTCTCTTGCGGTCATGTTTTCCAGTGTAGAATTGGATATCTCCAGAAATGACCGTTTCGGGAAAGAGGCGTTTTTTGTTGCCGATGCAGGATGTCCTCTCTCAACCAAGGTGTTAAAGGATATGATTTTAAATGAGGGGATAAATCAATCGGATTACCCGAGTTTTTCCTTCGATACTAATTTATTAAATGAGGTGAGAAATTACTATGAAGATGACCCTGATCTTAACGATAGGGATACGGATACCCCCGAGAATAACCCAGATATTGACACTACGCTTATAGGTAGAAACCTAGCTATTGATGTTGACTGGAGGTTGAGAAAATCTGGGGCTGGGGGTTCGCTCCTCTTCGCTATGGGATACGAGGGTATCGGGGCTGACCGAAGCCACGGAGGGGTAAAGATTTACTATGACATCGATACTAAGGGTGAAGTATCAAGAAATATAACTGCAAAGATAAGGGCTATTTATTTATATCAATAAGGGAGATAATTTTATGAAAAAAAATATTTTATTATATTTTTTAGCACTAGTGTTAATTTTATTACCCATGTCAGCAGGGGCTCAGAGCATGGGGGATTACCAATGCTTCCCTGTCTTTACCACCACTGCGGTTACTCCTAACGTATTAATCATCTTGGATAATTCGGGAAGCATGAATATGATGGCTTATGGCTATGATGCAAATGGCTACTACCATCCGGATGACTTTGACCCTAATACTACCTACTACGGGTATTTTGATCCCACCTCTCAATATACCTATTCTGTTTCTGGTGAATTTGACAGAGACGCAAGTGGAGATTGGAATGGGAATTTCTTAAATTGGCTCACCATGAGGAGGGTGGATATCGCAAGAAAGGTCTTGGTGGGAGGGCTTGCTACCTCAAGGACTGGTGGTGGAAATCAAAAATTATACGGAGAGACCCCTTCTCAGGAGAGTAGGAAATATTTTAAATTCTATGCCAATTCTGGCAGTTATACTCCCTATGATAATAATCACCTCTACAAAATTTCTAAAGGGGATATTGAGGTCTATTCTATCGATACGCCGGAAAACTTTAATTACAGTGCTGATTACAAGATGTACTGCAATGCCTATAATGGTCACGATGCCCTCTGTGAGGATGTGGTCTTCTGGTATAACGGTAATTCCAATCAAGACGGGGAGAGTTATGATATCTATCCCAGACTAGCTACTGAACCGCATGGAGATTGCCTTTATAGTAAATATGATACCACAAGCTCTCTTACGGGGCTTACCTATGTGGCCTCTCATAATATTAAGGTGGATAAGGTAGAGGCTGAAGAACCGGATGACTTTCTAGATGGAAATATTGTTGGAATACTTGATAGAGTGGTAAGTAGAGAAAGTGCCAGGTTTGGTTTAGAATTTTTCAACAATGATGGGTCGCAATTTGAAACAGGTTTTGGTAAGGACGGTGGGTATATTTCTGCTCCTATCACTAAAAAGCTGAAAGATGACGAGATTGCAAAGGATATGATTACCGATATCCAAAATACTGCGTGTAACACCTGGACCCCCTTGGCAGAATCCTTCTATGTGGGGGCGCACTATTATAGACAGGATTACGACCCTTACCCTGGGGATAGTAATTTCCAAATTAATGCTCAAAATGACCCCTTCAACTATGAGAAATATGGGGGGAAGATCGAGTGCGGCAAGAATTTTATCCTCCTCATCACCGATGGAGAATCAACCATGGATCTCAATATCCCTGCTGATTATGACAATGACGGAATTGATGAGTCTGATTATGATGGTGACGGAAATGATCCTGGTAGCTATGCCAGCAGCGGGTCTGATTACCTGGACGATCTTGCCCTCTGGGCGCACACCAATGACATGCGCTCTGACCTGCTTGATGATCAGGTGATTGATCTCTATGTTGTTTTTGCCTTTGGCTCTGGTTCCCAGTTGCTCATGGATGCTGCCAAGAATGGGGGTTTTATTGACAGGGATGGAGACAAAAAACCCGATACTGTGGGTGATGCCAGGGCTGGGTGGTCTGACCTGGGTAGTAATATGGAGTGGGATGAAGATGATGACGGTGTTCCTGATACCTACTTTGATGCACCAGACGGTAATGAACTGGAGGCAAAGATCATTGAGGCTATTATGGCTATCTTACAGCGGGCAGCCTCCGGTACTGCTGTATCTATACTATCAACCTCTTCTGAGGGTGAAGGTTCTTTATTTCAGGCCTTCTTTAAGCCAATAGTCTTCGATAATATGAGAGAGGTCCATTGGGTGGGATATCTCAACTCTCTCTGGGTAGACCCCTATGGGAATCTCCGTGAGGATACGGTGCATGACGATGCGCTGGTGTATAGTGAAGATAAAATCATTAGATTTACAGTTGATGGAGAATCAGGTGATACCGCCGTTTCACGCTATCATGACACTAATCCATGTGATGGAATGGCAGATAGCGAGACCCCCTATGAGACCGTGCTCTTATCAGAGCTTGATCCCCAATGGGAGGCGGGGAAGAAATTGGCCTTGCGAGATGACTCTGCGAGGACTATTAAGACTTGGGTTGATATTGATGGAGATGGTGAGGTGGATACTGCTGATGAGTTTATTGACTTTGATACCGGGAACGCCAGCACCCTGCGTCCCTTTTTGGATGTTGACACTGAAACGGAAGCTCTCAATATCATAAGCTTCATCCGAGGGGAGTCGATTACGGGATATAGGGACAGGAATATCACCATTAATGGAGTGGAATATGTGTGGAAACTGGGAGATATTGTCTATTCCACCCCCTCTGTGGTAGGAAGACCAATGGAGAGATATAACCAGTACTACAGTGATATTACCTATGGGCAATTCTTTACTAAATGGAAGAACAGGGGTGTTACCGTTTACGTGGGGGCAAATGACGGCATGCTCCATGCCTTCAAGGCAGGGACTTTTCATGAAGGTGATAACCCTGCAACAGCAGGTAAAAAAGAGCACGGTTGGTACAGTGTTACTGAAGTTCCAGCAACCACAGAAGACTTGGGTGATGAACGCTGGGCCTATATTCCCTATAACCTGCTTCCCCATCTTAAGTGGTTAACCGATCCTGACTATACCCACGTCTATTATGTTGACCTAAAACCCAAGGTTACTGATGTGAGAATATTTACAGCTGACGCTAATCATCCCAATGGCTGGGGAACCATCTTGATTGGAGGGATGCGTCTGGGAGGTGGAGAATATACCTTTACGGAAGATTTTGACGACAACGGTTCTACTGAAGAAAGGACCTTCCGCTCCGCTTATTTTGTTCTGGACATTACCGTTCCAAATAATCCCGTTCTTTTAGGGGAGTTCACCGATGCCAATCTAGCCTTTACCACCTCTTATCCAGCCATTGCACGACTTGAATTAACCGATGGGTTTGACGATCCTGAAGATGATTTGTGGTTTTTTATCGTGGGATCGGGTCCTACCGCTTGCGATGGCAGTAGTGACCAGAATGGTTATGTTTTTGTCATTAATTTAAATAGCGGGCAGGTGGTGAAGACTTTCCAGACCGGTGAAAGTACTGCCTTTATGGCCAACCCCATCACGCTTGATATCAGTCTTAACTACAATATAGACGGCATCTATATAGGGGAGACTTATGACCAAGGAGGCATGAAAGGTAAGATGTATCGTATTAGCAGTCGAACTGGCAGCACCGGATGGACCTATCAGCTCGATCCCAATAACTGGGTGATGACCACCCTCTTCAGCTCTACTACCCCTATTACTGCATCTGCAACGGCATCTATCGATGATAGTGATAATGTATGGGTTTATTTTGGTACAGGTAAATACTATAGTAATGAAGATAAGACGGATGCTACCACCCAGTATTTTTATGGAATAAAAGACCCCTGTCCTTACGGTGGCTGTACCGCTGCAGATGAGGTAGCCCTTGCAGATTTATATAATTCAAGCAACATCATAGTACTAACCAATGGAGAGGTAGAGGGTGCTACCGCAACTACCTGGGATGCCTTTGTGAGTGAAGTCCAGGCAGAGGAGGGCTGGTACCTCAACCTGGCAACCGGTGGGGAAAGGGTGCTCAACCGTCCCAGTATCCTGGGTGGAGTGGTGCTTTTCGCTCCATTCACACCCGATGATGATATTTGTGAATACGGTGGTACAGGGTCACTCTATGCTCTGTATTACGAAACGGGAACAGCCTACTATGAAGACATCCTAGGGACGGAGACCTATGGTGATAAGGAGAAATGCTTAAAAAAAGTGAGCTTGGATAAGGGTATCACTTCAGAGATAGGTCTCCACGTGGGCCAGAAAGCAACCAGTACTGGATTTATCCAGCAGGGTACTGGTTCGGTGATACAGGTTGAGGTTGATCCAGCTTTAAATATAAAGAGTGGTATTGTGGGATGGAAACAGTATTAGGAGGAAACACCTATGCTAGGAAAAAGTTTAATAGTGGGGATAGTGATAGTTATAGGTATGACAGGGAGTATGTTATATGGGGTTGCCATGGGGTTTGAACAATCTAAAAACATCTCCGCAGGTGCGGATGGGGGAACAATTTATACCACTTATGAGGTGAGCCAGAGTAAATTGGTTTTAGATGGTAAGGGGGAAGATTATGTTCTGGTTTGCCAGAGACGATTTGAGGTTACATCGAATACCGTTATCAAAGATAAACTTGGGATGAATATTACACTTGAAGGGCTCTCGATTCCCTGTGAGGCGATGGTGACCTATTACAAGAAACCTAGAGAAAGAAATACCTACGTTGCAGTGTCAATTGAGGTGAAGGGGAAACCAACGCCTCAGCCTGAATAGGATTAACAAATTTTTATAGAGGATAAAAAATGGCGGACACCTGTCTGCCATTTTTTTTTTCATTTTCATAGTA
>Ga0209635_10004622_pt1 | contig 10830 bp, 9 predicted proteins | sample DeeMarSWOR230_32_FD_187463 | JGI IMG/M metagenome (GOLD analysis project Ga0209635, IMG submission 187463) | Marine sediment microbial communities from White Oak River estuary, North Carolina - WOR-2-30_32 (SPAdes) (version 2) | ecosystem: Environmental > Aquatic > Marine > Intertidal zone >...
CTTTGAAGAATATTTCTGTGAAGGCTTTTCTAGGTCTCTGAGGTGGATCCTCGTCAGGTACGCCTATTGGCAGAAGAGCGACAACTGCTAAGCTTTCAGGGATTTTCAGGATCTTTTTGACTCTCTTCTCGTTGAATGCGCCGATCCAGCATGTGCCGTAACCGAGTGCTGTTGCAGCCAGAATCATGTGTTCAACCGCAATCATTGGGTCTTGCTTGTGAGGTAATCTTGTTAACGAAAGTGTGTAAGGCAGTCTAGCCGCAGAGATCGTTGGGTCACCTAAGGCTGCAATCACAGTATTAGCATCTGCCACAAACATTTGGTTATTTGCAGCTATTGCGAGTGCTCTCTTTGTCTCTAGATGTCTAACAACTACGAAATACCATGGTTGACGGTTGCCACCTGAGGGAGCTAAACGCCCAGCCTCCAAAATCCTTCTCAAGTCGTCAGTCGCCACGGGCTTGGGTTTAAATTTTCTTATGCTTCTTCTCTTTTCTACAACCTCAAATAGATCCACGGTTTTCCCCTCTGTGAATGTGGCACTAGGGCCTGTCTGCAACATGATTATTTCTGGCTTATCAGCTCGCGAACTCTCTTAACGCAATCCCAAGCATCGGTTGCGTAGGCGTCTATACCGTATTGCTTGCGCTTTTCTTCGTTAACAGCTCTTCCGCCGATTATGGTTTTGACCTTTTCATTCAATTTCTTCTCACGCAATATGTTGACGATGGCTTTCAGGTAAGGTGCAGTTTCATCAACAGAAACTGAAACTGCGATAACATCAGCTTTCTCCTTAACAGCAGCTTCAACAAATGTTTCGGGCGTCACGTTAACGCCTAGGTCAATGACCTGAAAGCCTGCGGACCTTAAGGCTCCAGCTACAACATCTTTGCCCAGACCCTGAATGTTGCCTTTCAACGAGCCGATTACAATCTTGCCAGCTACATCGGTGGGTCCAACTTTCATGTACGGTTCAAGAGCTTTGAGAGCCTCGCGCATAGCGGTTGACGCTGCAGCCACATCGACCGTGAAATACTCCTTCCTATCGTATTTCTTGTCTACGACACGCATAGCTTCCGTCATTTTGTCAAACGCCTCGGCTGCAGATGCCCCTTCATTCACGGCTCGCTCTGCAAGTCTTCGCGCCTTGTGAACGTTCCCTTCAACAACAGCATCGAACAACTCATCAAGAAGTACTTCGGAACTACTCAAGAAGCGAATTCCATCCGTTAGCCTACGAGGTTTTCAGATTAATCGAGCGTTTGAAGACTTCAATGTTGATCTTTCCAGCCGCGAAAATACTGCCTGTATCCAGACTGCATACCGAGATAACTGCAGGTGCAAACAAGTTTGCGTCGATCTTGTAGAAGTCATAGTTTGCGTTCTTGAAAACCTGTTGAAACGGCTGTCCGTAAGCTTTCGAAGCAGAAGATGGCGCCCTTTCAATAATTCGACTCAGCTCGTCGTCACTGGCTCCGAAGACATCATAATGGGCAATTCCAGCGTACAGAATTGCATCGTTAGTTCGTCCCATTGCAGCCACGAACTTGGGATGGACAGGTGCAATAGGCGCAAAGCCAAAGGCGTTCGATACTTTCTTAGGATCTAAACCGAGTTTCATGAGTTTGTGCAGACCAGTCTCCACAATGCGTCCAGATACCTGAGTTGAACCGGCCACACTCGTTGTCGGCACTAGGATTAATGAGAGCTTGCTTGCCGACACCTTGCAGTCTTCTACGATTTCTTGAACCACTGGTTCAGGCGGCTTGGTGCCTGTCTCAAGAACTAGAACTGTGGCGTCGGATTCATCCTCATAATCAATCCTTCCATACAGCCCAGGGTCTTTTTTTGCCAATGCACGGGCGGGACCTGAACCGATAGCAGTGAAGTCGCCTTTCTTGATTTGCCAGTCTGCGAATTGCGAACCCATGGTCGAAATGGCAGGATGGTTAGTGTGAACAAACACAGACGACAAGACTACATCATCATATTGTGCTGGGCACAGTTGGACTTTTCCCAGTCCGCCTAAGCAGATTTCAGTTATGATTTTTCCAGCTTGAAAGCCGCCTTTTGCCTTGATTCCAGCATCAATTAGTGTTGCACCATTCTTTGCTTCCTCAACAATAATGCCATATTCATCTGGGTTCGCGCAGAGTTTGTCTACGAGTCTCAGTGCTGCACGGTTAACGCTGAGTTTGCTTGTTGGCAATAGGTATTCCCACGAAAAACACACTTACAGAAATTGCTCATAAAACTTGAGGTGCGGGTTTGCAGTCTTCGACACGTAGAGTTTGCCTTCGCCTTCCTCAACTGTGTCGCCAACAAACGTGTAGAATGGTCCAGCAACCTCGTCGCCATCCACCTTGACTTTTTGTTTGATACTGTCGATCAGAAATGTCGGTAAGACTTCGTTCAATCTGCCGTTTACGATGATTTTGCCACCTGTCATCTCTGCTCCAACTCTGCCATCAGAGCTGCCCATAACTAGTATAGTGCCATTTTTCATGTGCAAACCAGCAAACTGAGCGGTGTTGCCATAGACCTTGATCAGTCCTTTTCTCATGAAGTAACCGAGTTCATTTCCAGAACTGCCGTGAATAATTATTGTGCCCCCGCGCATGCCCTTGACGCTTCCGCGATACGCAGCGCCCACGTAGTCACCAGCGTTCCCCTTCACCTCGATTGTTCCATCCTTCATCATGGCACCCAGCCAAGAATCAGCATTACCTCCTACCGTGATCCTTCCCCCCTTCATCTCTTCGCCTAGATGCACTCCGGCGTCTCTGTGGACTATGATTTCTCCAGCCGTCATGGCAAAGCCGATTCGCTTGACCCTGCTTACGTCACCGTGAACTCGAATGCTCACATTTTCGGGTTTGTCTGTTGACTCACTATCTATTTCGAAAAGCTCGCTCAGAGCGCGTTGCTTGTTGCCTTCCCAAGTCGGTAACTTTGCGATTTCGTCTTGGGTTTTCCTAGCAAAATTGTCTGGGGAGATAGATTGGGCTTCAACTGGAACCTTGAACAAGTACTTTGGGCGCAGATTCACTATTGCCGTGATGGCTCAGACCTCCGTTTTAATAGAGATTGGATGGGAATGGGCGAGGTGATGCTCAGGAACAATATAATTCTCGTATTGCACTGTGTAGTAGTCTTCGAAAGCCTCCTTCAGCTTTGGCGAAATCTCCATCCTGGAACTAGACAGCTCAGGCTTGACCCAGAAAATCCTGCCGTCAACCGGTTTCACAACTTCGCCTTTTTTAACCACAATTTGACCGTCTTTTATCGTGTACTCCGCGTTCTTGAAGGCTTTGCGAACCCGCTTGTACTGCTTAGACGGATCAACTTCCTCTGGGTTGACGTTGTAGATTGCTATATCTGCGTCTGCTCCAACGCCCAAATGGCCTTTGTCCTTCAACCCCAGTGATTTTGCCTGCCCAGCTCTTGTGGCAATAGCCAGCTCGTAGAAAGTGTACTCTCTGTCGATTGTGGGTAGCAGACTCTTGTGCCTAGCCCGTTTACTGACTTTGTTCAACAGCTTTTCTCTGGCGATTCTGCTCACAAGCCACGAAATGATTTTCGGATAGAAAATGAAGGGCGCTGCGTTAGGATGATCCGTAGTCATGTACATCCTCCATGGATCATTGACCAACAGAGCCAACTCAAGTCCAATTGACCACTGTGTTGCATGTACGAAACTGCTACGCTTGTAAGTGAACGGAACAATGCCCGCGCTGGTTTCTATTTCAACGTCGTTGTTCACCCATTTGTTGTGGCTAAGTTGATACAGAATGTACTGAAAAGGACCATCTGCGGTCATAGTTGTAGTGTCTGTGAAAACAACCTGCCCCATATCAGTTGTGACATGGTTGTGAGTGTTTACGTACCTTGCGATTTCTTCTGCGCCTGACTCGAAGGTTTGCCAATCGTCGCCTTTGAAGGAGCTGAACTGAAGATGGGTAACATGGATGACGGGTCGGGAGTCGCTGGGGGCTAAGTCTTCAACGCATTTCATGGTTTCAAGGCATGTTTCATAGTTGCCTGGCTTGCCCAGATTGTTTGTGTGAACGTGAATCGAGTGAGGCAGGTGCAGAAGTCGATTTACCCTGCAAAGTCCCCTTATGATCTCTCTGGGTGTTATGTTGAAGTGAGGTACAGTATCATCTATGTTTCTCACGTTTCTGCCGAACCCCCACGCCTCAAGCCCGCCCGGATTGACGAGTTTTATGGCGTAGCCCCTTGTTGCTTCCATAGCCCACGCCACATAAGCAGCGGCTTCTTCAATGAGACCCTTTTGAAGGGGTTCTAGCACGAACCAGCAGTCGCTCAAGAGCGGGAAGGCAGCCTTGTCAATCATCGGAGTATCATTTAATTCCTCATGCACATGCCGAGCCAAAAGCGGCGGCATAGCAGGCTCCATGACAGTCGTGTAGCCCAATCGAGCGTAGCGATAACCAGTTGTAAACGTGGAAGGAATACTGCGCCCGACTCCGGATCTAGTCTTGTCAGTCTTAGGCTCGACGTCTCTGTAGTGGTCTTCAGGTCTAAGCAAACGACCCGCATTGACTTTGGGTCCAGCAATGTGAGAGTGAATGTCGACGCCTCCAGGCATCACGATCATGCCGGAAGCGTCAACTATTCTCTTTCTCCTACCGTTTAGCTTGTCAACTATTTTGCCGTCTTTGGCGAAAAGGTCCATCTTTTCTCCATTTACACCGTTGAGAGGATCATACACGAATCCGTTCTTGACAAGAAGCTCAGCCATTTGCCATTGCCTCTCCAGCTTTCTTCTTGATGCGCCGCGCTTCACGCAAAATTCTGCACAGGATTTCCTGATCTGAGAGACAGGACTTAGGCGGCTTCACAAGTTGCTTAAGTGGTAGGGGCACACGATCCATACGATAGGCTGTGCCCTCAGCCTCAACGCCTGCCACAGCACACGGAAAGATGACATCAGCAAACAAGGATGTCGCGTTTCTTTCCGGGTCAATCACAATTAGCGGCTTTGCGACAAGATTTTTCACGGATTCCCTTGGAAAATGAGCCACCGGATCAGATGCGACAATCAAAGCAGCGTCTGATTCGCCTCGGCTTAAAATGTCAACCACCGATGTCTCGCCTGGATTGTAACGTGGATAGCCCTGTGACATATCAACAGCAAAAGGATACCCTGTCTGCCAAGTTGAAACAACATTAGCTCCAGTGACGTTGTAATGTCCACGCATTGGCATTATCATGAATTTGGTGTATTGGTTCAAGTCTCGAATCAAAGATATGCCAGCCTCAATGTTTCTTAGCTTGCCCTCACTCATAGTCAAGCCAACACCGAAAAACAATACGCCGAATTCGCACCCTACGAGTACATCGACCAAGTCCTCTAGAACTTCAACGCTTACTCCACCTACTGAATCAACCTGCAATTCCTCATCGCGAAGCAATGAACGCAAGGCTTGAAAAATCTCATAGTCCTTGTTGGGTTCAACCTGCAGAAAACAATCTGCGATATCAGCACTTCGCGTTCTGCGCACGTCAACAACAATCATCTTTCTTTCTTTCTCATACAGAGATGACGGTAATCGTCGCGGTTGCTCAAGGACAGTTGATGTTTCAGCAGCGGCTTCATGGATTTCTTCGGTCAGCTTACACGCGCGCTCAGCCCTCTTCTTAGACCGATACGCGCTGAGTGTTGAAATATATCTGTGCCACTCGCTGTGGCGAAATCTGCCCTCCGTGAAATTGGTGTATCTCTCGATATGTCTAGGATGAGCGCTCCAAGGGTTGCTGCCCCAATACAGAACCAAATCAGCTCGATGTCGAACCTGACCGAGGGTGCATGTAGAGAAGCCCACATCTTGAATGCTTAACACGGAAGGTCCGTGGCACACGGTTGAGGTGTTGTCTATTACACCACCCACTTCCTCAGCCAGTTCAATGCCAGCGCTCAAAGCTTCGCAACTTGTGTTAGACCAGCCGTAGAGTATGGGGTATGAGGCGTTAGCCAAGATCTCGGCACTCTTCCGTACTGCCTCGGTCATTGTAGCCTTAACAAGTTCACCGTTTTTTCGGACAAGAGGATTCGAAGGTCTATGAGAAGCGTAGCCGAGAAACTTAGATTCACCCATGCCGCAAGCGTTTCTCACGTTGGTTATATTATTGCCTTCAACCTCAATTTCCAAGTCGTCGCAGAGGGAGCCGCAAACGGGGCAAGTGACATTTGAGATTACAGTCATTGAGACCCTCGCTTCTTGCCATAATGAGAGAGCAGTAGCTCTTTCAGGGTCAGCACTTCTTCTAGGTCTGACGCAGGCTCAACCACTGCTTGGATTCCCTTGAATGAAGGCATGCCAGTGCCATGGGTCTTGGAATCAGCTACAACGCTTGCCCATGGGCCATAGGGCACGAAGACCTTACCCGGATGAGGTCCGCGCAACGATTTAACAGCTCTCAAGACCACTGAACCGTAGCTAGTTGTGACTTTCACGGCTTTGCCGTCTGTTGTCCCCAGTTTCTTCAAGTCGTCTGGGTCTATTTCGCATTTTGCGACGCTTTTCCAATATCTCTCTGAAAGCTTGCCGTACTCTTTTCCCTGGCCTTGACGCAGTGTTCGACCTGTAAGCAGCACAACAGTAAGACCAAGCATCTGTGAGTCTCCAATTGCCAATCGTGAAGCTTTGCCGTAGAGTGTTGAAAAATCTACTAAACATATCGTGACCTATTAAGGTTATCACATGCTCAGCACAGGACAAATGTTGCAGCAGAAGGCGGTTGGACCGAGAAACCGTGGATACAAAGTAATCAAACTGACCAAAACATCTGCGTAACCCTTCATATTCTTGAATTTTATAGTCGCTGAGAATAGGCATATATACTTGGAAGTGCTGTATATACACGGGCCTTCTCTCTCGCTGTGTTAAAGGATGATGTGATGTATGGAAGAACGCAAGATAATGTCTTTAGGAAGATCCTCTCTTGTGATTTCATTGCCCAAGGACTGGACGAAGCTGAACGAGCTAAAACAAGGTGATGTCGTGTCCCTTGCTGTTCAACGAGACCGTTCTTTGGTTGTTTTTCCTGGTATAGGAAGAAAAAAACAGTCTAGAGAATTGACTCTTCACATAGACCCAGATGAAAGAGACATTATGATTGTTCGCAATATCATTGCTTGTTATTTGAACGGTTATTCGGCAATAAGACTCGTTTCGAAAAGAGTTTTTCCTGCGACCCAGCAGAGGACAATTCGCCGTGTAGTCGGAATACTCTACATGAGAATAATGGAATCTGATGCCAAGAGCATGCGCATAGTGACTTTGATGGATGAATCACAAGCGTCCGTAATATCGGGGATTCAGAGAATGCACACAATAGCTAATTCAATGTGCCGCGATGGTTTGGAATCACTGAAAGATCAGAATGTGGAGTTGGCGAGGGCGGTCTACTCCTTGGACGACGACGTTGACCACTTTTCCTTCTTCATTATTCGACTGCTACGCAGAGCTTCCTTGGACCCTGCTCTAGCGAATCAGCTGGGACTGGAACCTATAGACTGCCTGGATCTGCAGACGCTTGTGCATAGAATCGAGCAGGTTGCAGACAACGCAACCAACATTGCAAGACAAGTAATCACGCTTGCAGGGCAACGATTGAGGGTATCCGAGCCTCTGATAAAACTCATGTTGACTGCTGGGGGCAACGCCTTTAGCAGCTATGGCAAAGCAGTTGAGGCTTTCTTTTCGAATGGATTTGGTCATTCTGACGAAATAATAGAACAACAGAAAATCGTCCAGAAACTCGGTCGTGAGATTGCATCTTGGGCATTCTTGCACGAAAAGAAAAATCCCTTTATAATATGTGCAACATGTTCAATACGCGAAAGCATACGAAGAGTCGCTGAATGCGCAGCGGATATCGCCGAGATTACCATAAATCGGGCTTACAAGCCAGAGCACTAAGATTAGGAAATGGCTTTTGTCCTTGGCAACCAATACTTCCTTTCGGTTTTGATCTAACTCTTTGCGTCTTTCTGTCTACTGGGGTAGTTTAGTGTCAAAGCAAGTGCGGCTACGCGAGCTTCCTTGGTGAGGAGTTTCCTTGCAAGCTCCAGTGCGAAATTGTAGTTGTAGGTGCCCCTTCCATTTCCTCGCGCTTTCCTCAACATTTCCTTCTCAATGCTATGCTTCAGCCTTCCTATTGTAAGCGCACCGATTCCGAAGATTCCCGGCACAATCTCGCGCATGTCGTCATTTAGCTTCATTCCTTCCAAGCCCAAAGGTGGAATGGCGTTTATGTCAGCAATGACCTTCATGAATTTCAGTTTCTGCAGCAGATTTTTCTCTATGACACGAACTCCTTCAGTGCCAGCACAGAAAACCACTTCAGCCTTCTTCAAGACGTCAAGTTTTTTGACTGATGTGGACGCAAATACGCCTTCCACGTTAGCTCCATACCTTTTGCGCAGAGATTCCGCAACCTCAGCTGCGTACTCGTCTCCATCCGCACGTTTAGGGTTCAAGCTCAAAATCATGACTTCGCATCCAAGTCTCGTTAGCAGAACCGCTATGATTCTCCCAACTGCACCAGTTCCGAAAACAGCGCAAGTTTTGTCTTTCAGATTTCCGAGCTTCTTCGATGCTAGAGCTTCTTCAAGCTTGGCGACAGCGGCAGCTGCAGTTGTATAAGCCCCTGCTGGATCGACTATGATGCTGGTTTCGAAGGGTGGAAACATCACATTCCTGATGATTTCTGATATCTCTTCAGCCTTTGCATAGTCTTTACCTCCAATGAAAAAACAGGTGTGTTTAACTCCCTTTGGTCCTCTCGAGAACATAGCGTCTTGAACGATTCTTCTTGCATCCTCTGAACTAACGTTTCCATAGGGTATGACGGCGTTGAATCCTGCGTCATAGGCCATGCACACATCAAAGGGGCTGGCCATTTTGTCAGTGTCTAGAAAGAACAAAAGATAAGGTGATTCCTCCGCGGCGGTTTTGATGACTGGCTTGACCTTGATCCGCATGGACTGCAGTAAGTCTTCCATTTCCGTAGAGTAAGAACCCTCTGAATGGGCTAAGACTACTTCCTTTGAAAGCTTCAGAGTTTCAACTTTCACATCCATGGATTCCAGTAGTTTTCTGACTCCTTCAACATGCTGTGGGCTAGATATGTGAAGACTGGTGATCTCTTCTTTCCCATTCAGTTTTCGGGCATTGTCCAGAATGCTCATAGCGATCCAGCTTTCCCTAATCGGAAAACCAGCCTCATGCTCTTGTTCCTCTAGCTCACTCTGCAGATGCTGTCCATAAGCTACCAAATATTCCTCTCTAATGGTAGACTCTTTGCTGTTGCCCTTTCCTGCAGAGATTTCACTCAACGCGTCGAGTGTTCGCTTTCTTAAGAGGTTCTTTTCATCCAACTGAAGGCTTAGGTAGGCTCTAGCATTTTCATCAATGTCAGCGGAACAGAAAGGAACTTTGTTCTTTTCGAATAGTTTTGCCAAGACGTTGTCTTCGTGGAATTCTTCGATAGAGCGCATACCACGCTCTTCTGTAGCGAAGTCTGGATTGGTCTCCTTGATCAACTTCTCTAAGAAACTACGAAACGCTACGGAAGGTCTGGAAAGAAGGCGATGCTCTTGAGACTGTTGCGTTTGCGATGGTTCAATCAGCCAGAATGGCTCGTTATACTCTTTCTCAGCTATTAAGACCAGCAACTTCCTATCCTTTAAAGGCGTAATTTCAAGTGTTTCCACATTTCTCACCTTAGACTACGGTAACTTCAAAGCGACCGCGGAATATATACGTGTTCGTCATATCGTATGTGGATATTAAGATGGTATATACACGTTCTCTCGAATCACCGCTAAATTATTATAAGCACATTCAATAAGCACAATTGGTGAGTCTCTTGGAAAAGGTGACCATAGGGATTTTCAAATGCGGCAATATCGGCGCATCCCCGGTATTTGAACTTCTTCTTGATGAATTGGCCGAACGCGAGGACATCAAAGTGCGGACAGTGACTACTGGCTCAAAGATGGGGGTAGACGATGTCGAAGAGGCCCTGCCCAAACTGTTGGCATTCAACCCGAATCTAGTAATTCTCATCTCCCCAAACCCAGCGATTCCCGGACCAGCTAAAGCAAGGGAAACTACATTGCAGAGTGGAGTGCCAAGCGTCGTGGTTTCAGACAGTGTGGCAAAGCGCCTCAAAGAGGAACTTGAGAAGCAGGGTCTGGGCTATATGATTCTTATGGGTGACCCTTTGATCGGAGCCCGCAGAGAGTTTCTAGATCCCGTAGAAATGGCGATTTTCAACTCCAATGTTATTAAAGTGCTTGCGACTGTCGGAGTTCTAAGAATATTACATCAGGAGATTGATAGGTTGATAGCCATCCTCAAGGAAGGCTTGCCCCTCACGCTCCCTAGATTGATAGTTGATACTGACACTATTCGAGACAACTTGGATTTCAGCAACCCTTATGCCAAGGCGAAAGCTATGGCTGCCTACGAATTGACAAAGAAGGTTGCTGAAATTAACACGCGGGCTTGCTTCATTGAGAAAGACAGGGAGAAATACATCCCTCTTGTTGCTTGCGCTCATGAGATAGCTCAGTTGGCTGCGAAACTGGCCGAGGACGCAAGGGAAATTGAGAAATACTCGGACTCTCTGGCAAGGAAACCTCACTCGAAGAAAGGTACACCCTTAACTAAAACCAAGTTGACCCAATCCCCCACATCAGACGAAGAAACATATCGAAATTGGCTCAAAGCATTGCAGCCTTAAGAGAGCTCACCCGCCCTTCTTCCTTTCGATTCGCTGAATCCCTCCTTCAGG
>Ga0209635_10004624_pt1 | contig 10829 bp, 6 predicted proteins | sample DeeMarSWOR230_32_FD_187463 | JGI IMG/M metagenome (GOLD analysis project Ga0209635, IMG submission 187463) | Marine sediment microbial communities from White Oak River estuary, North Carolina - WOR-2-30_32 (SPAdes) (version 2) | ecosystem: Environmental > Aquatic > Marine > Intertidal zone >...
GAGACGAAAGCACACGCATATACTCAGATTCAGAAAGATCAGTTATCAAAAGATTGGTTACTATCTCACCCAGCCTTTCGGTATCCTCCCTGTCCACCATATTCTCAAAATACATTATGGCCAAGGAGTTTTCTTCAGCTATGGCTCTCTTTTCGGGAACTACATCAACTTGGAAGGGCTTGAAAATCAAAAAAAGCAAGAGAACCACAAAAACGATTGCGGCAGGAATTATAAATGGGAGAAGTTGCTTTTTAGGTTTAGCTGAAACACCAACCACTGTCTCCTTCTGCAATCCCTTCAAATCGGCCATTATATCAGCTGCATCCTGATACCTGATGCTGACATCTTTCTGTAACGCCTTGTCAACTATCCTCTGCAATCCTTCTGGAACGTTGGCTTTATACCTGGCCAATGGTTCTGGTGTCTCATTTACTATTGAGTAAACCACAGCAGCTTCATGCTCACCCTTAAAGGGAAGTTGACCTGTGATCATCTCATATAAAACCACTCCAAAAGAGAAAATATCTGATCGCTGGTCAACTTCTATCCCCTGAGCTTGCTCTGGGGACATGTATTGCATAGTCCCCAGAGTAGTTCCGGTTTTGGTTAGCTTGGTTACACCTTTCAGCTTCGCCAGGCCAAAATCCATAATCTTCGCTTGACCTTTTGAGGTCACCATGATGTTGGCGCTTTTGACGTCTCTGTGAACGATCCCTTTCTCGTGTGCTTCCCGCAGACCCTCAGCAACCTGCATGGCGATGTCCAGGGACTCATTCAACTTCAACTGACCTGATGCGATCTTGTCTTTCAGACTTTCACCTTCGATGTAGGCCATTGCTATGAAGGTTTGGCCATTTGCCTCGTCAATTTCATAGACAGTACAGATGTTGGGATGATCTAATGATGCTGCGGCTTGGGCCTCGTTAACAAAACGGAGCTTTTCTTCTTCACCCCCCAAGACTTGTGGTGTGAGAAACTTCAAAGCGACCGTGCGTTTGAGCTTAGTATCCTGGGCTTTGTATACCACACCCATGCCACCTTCGCCCAACTTCTCCAGGATCTTGTAATGAGAGATAGTTCTGCCGATCATTTTGCCCTTTGCACAAAAGATTGTCTTGTCTATCTAATTAAGGGCAAGACTATCTGGTTGTCAATGAAAAAGAGGGGGAAGACAGAGGAGTATTGTTGCGGACCGTTTTCTTCTTTGATTCCTTCCGTTAGAAGATTCCTTTGTCGGACGGATAACCGTGGTCGGCATCGGGTCGGCTCAGCTGTTGCAAAAAAAAAGAAGGTGAGACACTCCCTTTCGGAGCGCCTCACCCTAACTGTGCCAAATTTGTGCCAACTTAAGTTGGTTTTTGGTGGGTCTTCATGGGTTTTGGTGGGTTATACCAAGAATGCTAACTCTTTGGGATATCTTGAGAAAGCCTATAAAATCAAATAGCGGGGGTAGGATTCGAACCTACGACCTTCGGGTTATGAGCCCGACGAGCTACCAGCCTGCTCCACCCCGCGATCTTTTTTCAATATATCTTATACGTTTTCATTGTCAAGCAATATAAAATAAAAACGCAAAATTAGACTTCTCTCCCTTTCAGAAAGTAAATCCTTCTTTTCCTTATTATGCTCTTGCTCCGTGAAGAAGTTTTCCATCCCCCTAACTACATTTTATTGCTTCGGGCTCGTTTGATTTTGATCTTAGCGTTGTTGTGTTGCCTCAAAGTGGTGGAGAAAATATGGGAGCCGTCTCCTGTGGCTACAAAATAGAGATAATTTGCATCCGCGGGATAGAGCGCAGCAAGAATTGAAGCCCTGCCTGGATTGCAGATCGGTCCTGGAGGAAGGCCGGGATATTTATAAGTGTTGTAAGGCGAATCTATCTCTAAATCCTTGAGCAGAAGCTGTCGGTCAAGCTCAGGCAGTGCATAGATCACCGTGGGATCGCATTGGAGAAGCATTCCCCGCTTCAGGCGATTGTGGTAAACCGCCGAGATCAGATCCCTTTCCTCCCCATCTCTTGCCTCGGCTTCAATCATGGAAGCCAAGATCACCACCTCTGCTAAGGAGAAACTAATTTCTTCAGCACGTCTTGTCAGGCTATCGGTGAAGGTCTTCTTAAACTGTTCTACTAAAATCCGAACCACTTTCTCAATAGGTGTTCCCCAAGAAAACTTATAAGTGTCAGGGAAAAGATACCCCTCCAAGTTGGAAGCAGAAATACCCATGCTTTTTGCAAACTTACCATCCATCGCCACCCTCATAAACTTTGATGAATCAATCTGCATTTCTCTTTTTAAAATCCCGGCAACCTGTTTTATTGTCAGTCCTTCCGGAATGGTCACCTCATTTAGGGCCACATCTCCCCGGATGAGTTTGTCCCAGACAGAATACAGTGTTGTACCCCTCATAAAATCGTATCTTCCTGCCTGAATGTATCTATCTTTCCCCAGAAGCTTAGACAGGACCAAAAGCCCGGTTCCATCTTTTATCAGGTCCGCTTCATTTAATCTCTGAACGATCCGAGTCATGCTGTCCCCCTGTTCTATTACAACAGAAACAGTGTCTTCTTTTGCCCGCCAGGAAATGGGAACGACCATCCACTGAGTCACAAAAAATAAAAGGATTAAACCAAAGACTGAAACAAAAACCAAAAGAGGCCTCTTCCCAACTAAGCGGATAAAGGTAAAAATCACCGAAAAGACAACCAGAAGCACAGAGGAGAGAAATATCAAAAGGGTGGAGGCAAAAAAGGCGATCCAGTCTTTTATGGTTATGTATTTACGTTCAGATCTCATCGGTTAAAGATTCTTTTTCGCTTAAGCTGTCCAGATAGCTTTGTAAAATCAAGGTGGCGGAGATTCTATCCACCACCTCCTTTTTCTTCTGTTTGGTTCCCGCCTCTCTCATGCTCTTTTTTGACAGAACCGAAGTCAATCTCTCATCCCAGGCTATCACCTTCACACCAGTTTTCTGGGTTAACTTACCGATGAACTTCTTTACCTCTTCCCCCTTGGGTCCGATGCTCCCGTTCATGTTTCGGGGCATTCCCACCACCACCCGGGCCACTTTCTTTTCCTTAATTATACCCTGGAGGTAAGAGAATATGTCTTTGGTTTTCCTGGTGTCGATGGTGGGAAGCCCCTGAGCGGTAATTCCCAAGGGATCAGAAAGGGCAAGCCCGATTCGCCTTTCGCCGAAATCAATTGCCAGAATTCTTTCCATAGCTTTTGATGGGATATTTATCTAATTTCATGTTTGGCCGTCGGCAGTCAGTGGTGTGCCGTCCGCCGAAGAGGGGAAGATCATTCGCATAAGATTTAAGCCTTTTAACAATCCCTACATTTTCACCTTTCTTAAACACGTTACCGCTTGCTCCGGGGTGGTGGCATTAATGTATAGTCCAGTTCCCCATTCGAATCCATCTATTCGAGTATAACGGGGCATGATCTCTATGTGCCAGTGATAATCTTCGCTTAAAGTCTTCCAAGCTTGTTCTCTCCTTTTGGTACGGTTGGGACCGGAGTGAAGGATAAAGTTGTAAGGTGGATCGTTTAAAAGAATTTTCAATCTGAGCAGAACCTCTTTAAGCAAGAAAGCCAGATTCTGGGATCCTTCTTCACTCATATCTTCGAAATCAACTGAGTGTTTCTTTGGTAGAATCCACACTTCATGACTGAAACGTGAGGCAAAAGGCGCAATGGCGAGAAAATCGGGATTGGAGCAGATCAATCTTTTTTCTGTGGAAAGCTCCTGTTTTATCATGTCGCAAAAGACACATCTTTCTTTGTAATCGTAATATTCTTTTGCCCCCACTAACTCCTCTTTCAAGTTTTTGGGGGTAACCGAAACCGCTATAAGCTGAGAATGAGCATGCTTTATAGGGGAGGACCCGGCTCTTTCTCCGTAATTTTTAAAGATGAATATCGATCTTAGCCTTTTATCTTTTTTTAGATCTGAGATTCTCATCTTGTACGTTTCAATGACTTTTTTGATTTGCCAAACCTCCAAATCAGCCAAATTGGGTATGTGTTTGGGCGTTTCAACGATCACCTCGTGCGCTCCCACAGCATTCATCAGATCATACATTCGCTCTGCCCTTCTATCCAGATCCAACTCCACCCTCAAAGCTGGGGAGATGTTGGGCACCACCCTCACCTCCCAACCCGGTCCGTCCTTCTCCGATCCCTTGGACCTTAAGGCAAAAATCTCAGGTGGGGTATAGCTCTCATTCCCCTCACAGAATGGACAAACTCCCTTCTGGGGCAATTTCTCCATTTCAATTAAACTGGAAGGATGATCCTCCTTCCCGTCCGGGTTTATTACCCATCTCCCCGCGATAGGGTCTCTTCTTAACGTAGGCATTTTAGAATTCCGGTTTAATGGTTCAAAAGTTCAAAGGTTCAATATATCAGCAAGGATTTCGGGGTTATACTAAGAATCGATGACGAAATTGTCAATACATATCTTAACTCTAAAAGAATACCTCCCTCAGTCCCCCCCGGCTTTTCTCAATTTTAACCTCGGGCAGGGCTTTGATGTTTATACGAAAATAGTAGCCTTCTCGGTATCCAGTGGCGATCCAGGTAAATCTTCCCTCCCAACAATGCAACCCCCGATAGAACTCAAATGTCTGCTCGGTGATTTTGTTTTCCGAAAAGTCATAACGATTAGTATAGCTCAGATGCCACTTTGGGGTCACGGGCAGGCGCAAAGAGACATTGGCCCAATGTGTTTTGCTCCCTCCTCTGGTTTCACTATATCTATGGCTGATATTTATGCTCCAGGATTGGGTTGCTTTCTCTGCAAAGCTTTCTCTTTCCGAGTCAAGGATCTCTGATGTTTCCATCTCACCAATTGATTCCTCCCAGCTTCCCCGAAGATTTATGCGCGTATCCAAGCTGAAAGACAACCAGCGTGGTGATAACAGCTTCAACTTTCCAGCTTTATCATAGAAATCGTGGATCACGGAGAAAGCTAAATCCACATTCTTAACCGCACGTGAACGCAGAATGGTGGAAAGGTTGGATAGTTTGTGCTCCTGGGCCAAGAAGTTATATCCGGAGGAAAAATTCAAATTAAAAATATCTAACTTCTTCTCCACCTCTTTGCCTTCTGTTGTAGATTTAGTCTTGATTTGAACCAGATTGCTCAGCCCGAAGCTTAGAGCCTTTCGTTTTGCTCCTGAGCCTCCTCTTCCAGTGTATAAAACATATTCTTGCTTGCGAGTAAACTCAGGCTGCCAGATCAAATTCACATTCGGCGTCATCACGTGTCTTATTCCCGCAAGCTTTCCTATCCTGGGATGGAAAGTTCCGTAAAGAACGGCATTGGCGGAGACATTGGCAGAATAGGTCCCTCGCCTGGCAGAAGAGTTCCCGGGAATGGGGTAACTTTCAGAAAGGTTTGTCTTGAAGACATAATACCAGGTCTCCTGGTAGCGAAAGCCCGGATTCAAAACTAGCCAGCCAAAAAGTTTCTGTGGAGCAGAAAGGGAAAGGTGATTGTCTAAAGCCGCAAATTTTTTCCTGTCAAAATATCCCTCCCTTTTTTGCCGGTATCGATAATTGACAAAATTGGAGGAAAGAGTATAATAAATCGAATTATACCATCTCCTGTCGGTTTCTCCTCCTTCTTTCTCTTTCGGAGAAAAAAGGGGCAGAGATGGTCGGGTGAATCTGATAACCGGAAGATTAAGTGTGCGATCGTCGCTGTCTAAATTCCATCTGTGATCGAAGGCTAAAGTGATGCTGGCTGTTCCCCATCTTTTGCTTAAGTTGGCCTGAGAATACAAAGATCTGTTTCTTCTTTCTACCGGGTCTAAGTTGAGATCACGCCAGTAGTCTTTATCGCTTAAGAATGTGCCGGAGGCGGACAGGGAAAGAGAGGGAGATATGGTATGCCGGTGATTGAAGGTTAAATCCCAGCGGTCTCTTTTGCTTTTGGTTAAGGTGGCCAAATTCCAGCTCGATTGGTGGTTATATGATCCCGCCACGCTCCCACTTAAAACGTAACGTTTGGCATATCGGGTTTGCGATTTTATTATCCACCCTGACCCTTCGTAATAATCAAAAGCACTCTTCAAATCCCAATAGTCTGAGGCCGCCCAATAGTATCCCAGATTCCGGATGAATCTCTCCCCCGCCTCCAAATTGCCCACATCAAACGTCAAAAATCCGGAGTGTCTTCCCGGCTTGATGGGAAAAACATAATAGGGTATGGCGGCAACCGGAAGGCTTCCAATGTATAATACCACCGGCTGGGTAATCACCTTATCCTTGGTGATGATCTTCATCCTTCGGGCGTAAAAATGGTAGTGGGGCTTTTGTCGGTCACAGGTGGTATAGATACCTTTATCCGCCAGAAGCACCTGATCCGTTATCTTTCTTAAAAGTTCTCCCCTGTAGGTTCCTCTTTGAATGCTGGTGACTCCGGCTTTAACCTTTCCTCTTCTGTTGCGCAGATCATAGCTCATCCGCTCCCCCTTTATTTCGTCTTTTCCATCCTGGAGCACCGGCGAACCTTCCCACACCTCTTCTTCACCCCGCCTGGTTCTTATCCCCTCTGCCACCAGAACCTGTTCCTCCGTCTGATAAAACATCTTTCCAGCTGAAAGCGAAATCTGTTCATATCTAAGGTTGCTCTGCCCTCGCAAAGTGATCATATCCTCCTCTATCTTATAATCGATTAGATTTGCCGAATACCAGATGGTATCCTCTCCTGTGGATCCTGTGGAAACATTTGAGCTCTCTTCTATCTTCTCTTTGGGAAAGGTGTATAACCCCATGGCTCCCCCTTTGATCATCACCTGATTCAGTTGTTCCTGGGAGAGGAAAAGGTCAATGGTATCGCCGGAGGCTTCGTTTTTATCAACCGAAGAGCTTTCCTCAACTCCTCTTGTTGATTGTGGATAATATATGCTGGTGGCGTTTCCGCAGGCCCTAACCCGATTCAGCTCTTCATCCTCCAGAAAGAAGATCATCTTCTTTGCCGCTAAAAAGCTCTCCCTTTTATCTTGAGTTACGGAATCAATGATCTCAAGATGAGAAGCCTTTGCTTTCCCCTCCACTTCAATTTGTTTCACCTGGTCATCCTGGATAACCAGTTGCATCTTCTCACCGCTGAGACGGTCGTTTTGTTTCTCCGCCTCTGGCTTTCCCTTAAGGATTATCTTGTCTTCCCGATTTATCCAGGTAGCTTCGTCGCAGGTGGCGGTCATGTCAGCTTTGGTTATGCGCACCTCTTCTTGGGCAATACCTTTCTCTTCATCAATATGATATTCCATAAACTCAGCTGTCACCGTGATGGTGCTGTCGCCTCTGTCCGGCTTTAAGATTAAGGATGGAGAGTGGGTGAACAGAACTAACTTCTTGATCCTATCGTATTCTCCATGTCCTCCGGTTATCTTTGCCTCCTCCTTTTTGCTGAAAAGCACCACATTCCCATCCGCCACCACCTTCCTCGAACTTTTGTAATAGGTGACCTTATCGGCGGTAAGCACCTGATCGGGATCTTCAATCATCACCCTGTCTATGAAAACCACCTGACCGGCGGTGCGATACCACACCGCTCGGTTGCTTTTCAGATCCAGGTCACCATGTTTAAAGCTTACATTTCCTATCAGATTGACCATAACGTTGTCCTTCTCCAGCCTGAGTTCAGAAAAGTTTGCGTTTAAAAGTTGGATGGTTTCCTTGGCGTTCTCTTTGGCAGAAAGGCCAGGACAAAATAGAAAAAGAAGGCAGAAGTTAACCGAAATGTATATTAATACGATCCTATTCATTTCCCTACATCCTGGGTGAACTTTGAAGCTAAGAGGTACAAGAAAAGCCACCCTTGACCAAAGATTGAAAACACATCACCCATATTGGTTTCGGTTTCATCTTCATTATTTATACAAGCTAAGATATTCAAATGACGAGCAAGAAGCAAGATTTTTAAATGCTTGTAGATATCAAGCTCGCTCCGTTCGAGCGGATTGCCTTCACCCCGCTCGTCAGGTGGTCAAGGGTAAGGGTACCCTTGACCAACAAGTGGTAGGAGCAACTCATGAGTTGCCCCTACAAAAAGAAAGGCTTCCCTCGCTTTGTCGGGGGAAGCCTTTTGTTTTTGTCTTTCGGAGAAGAGATTAGTACATATCACCGTATCCGCCGCCGGGTGGCATGCCGGGGGCTGGCGCTTTTTTCTCCTCCGGTTTATCAGCCACTAGGCACTCGGTGGTAACCAACAGAGAGGCTATGGAGGCAGCGTTCTCCAATGCGATTCGGGCGACCTTGGTGGGATCCAGCACTCCGGCTTTCATCAGTGGTTCGTATACTTCAGTCTCCGCGTTGAAGCCGAAATCTCCTGAACCCTCCTTCACCTTGTTGACCACCACGGCCCCGTCCGCTCCTGCATTCTCTGCGATCAGGCGGATGGGCTCTTCTAAGGCCTTCCTCAGGATAGTCATTCCGGTATGCTCGTCCCCCTCCAGCTTGAGTTTGTCCAGAGCTGAAATAGCTCTCAAGAAGACCACGCCGCCGCCGGGGACTATTCCCTCTTCCACTGCGGCGCGGGTAGCATGCAGGGCATCCTCCACCCTGGCTTTTCTCTCCTTCATCTCGGTCTCGGTTGCAGCACCCACATTGATAACCGCAACTCCTCCGGCCAACTTGGCCAACCTCTCCTGCAGTTTCTCCTTGTCATAATCGGAGGTGGTCTCGTCTATTTGCCTTTTAATCTGATTCACCCTTCCTTTGATGTCGTCGGTCTTTCCTCCACCTTCAACTATGGTGGTGTTCTCTTTGTCTATAGTCACTCTTTTGGCCGTGCCCAAATCGGAGATCTGTGTATTCTCCAATTTGAATCCTATCTCCTCTGAGATCATTTTCCCACGGGTTAGGACCGCAATGTCCTCCAGCATTGCTTTTCTTCTGTCGCCAAATCCCGGAGCCTTGACCGCGCAGACCTTGAGAGTCCCTCTCAGCTTATTTACCACTAGAGTGGCTAACGCCTCTCCTTCCACCTCCTCGGCGATGATCAACAGAGGTTTGCCCATCTGGGCAATCTTTTCCAAGACCGGAAGAAGATCCTTCATCACCGAAATCTTTTTTTCGTAAATCAGGATCAAAGGCTCCTCTAAGACCACCTCCATGTTATCCGGATTGGTGATGAAATATGGAGAGAGGTAGCCTCGATCGAATTGCATTCCTTCAACCACCTCTAATTCGGTCTTGGTGGTCTTGGCTTCCTCAACAGTTATCACTCCATCCTTGCCCACCTTATCCATGGCATCGGCGATTAAGTCTCCGATGGACTTGTCGTTGTTGGCGGATATTGTTCCCACCTGGGAGATCTCTGTCTTTCCCGGCACCGGTTTGGACATCTTCTTTATCTCCTCCACCACCGCAGCCACGCCCTTCTCGATGCCTCTTTTCAAAGCCATGGGATTTGCGCCTGCCGTTACGTTCTTCAGTCCTTCCCGGAATATTGCCTGAGCCAGAACGGTGGCGGTGGTGGTTCCGTCTCCTGCCACATCCGAGGTCTTGGAGGCAACCTCCTTCACCATCTGGGCTCCCATATTCTCAAAGGGATCCTCCAGCTCTATTTCCTTGGCAACAGTCACACCATCCTTGGTCACGGTAGGGGAACCCCACTTCTTATCCAAAGCTACATTCCTTCCTTTGGGACCAAGCGTAACCTTGACCGCATCCGCCAGCTTATCAATTCCCTTTTTTAGCTTATCTCTTGCCTGAGCATCAAATTCCATTATTTTGGGCATACTTATCAACCTCCTTTTTATTCCGCTGTCGACCGTCCGCCGACGGCCGCTAAAAGCTCTTTGCGGCGGACTACGGACTGCCGACGGCGGACGATTTATCCTATTACCGCCAAAACGTCACTTTCCCGCATTATCAGATACTCTGTATCCTCGATGGTAACTTCAGTTCCCGAATACCTCCCGTAAAGAATTTTGTCCCCTTTCTTCAACTCCATAGGGATTTTCTTTCCGTCATCAGTCACCCTTCCCGGACCCACCTCCACCACCTCCCCCTGCTGCGGTTTCTCCTTAGCCGTATCTGGAATTATTATGCCTCCCTTTTTAGCCTCCCCCGGCTCCAACGCCTTAATCAACACTCTGTCTGCCAAAGGCCTAACCTTCATAACACGACCTCCTTGTTTGAAAGTTGAACAATACGTCTGGTTATCACTCAAGAACTTTTTAGCACTCTACGCAAAAGAGTGCTAAAGGGTTTGCAAAAAATATATCGCTCTTTTTGCAAGCAGAAATCCACTATTCAAACCAGCTTATCCTAGGCTCGCGACCCGAAGAACGAATTTTGAATATAACAAGCTCGGCTCATCCTTGTCAACTATTTTTTTGATTTTTTAACTTGCAGGTAGATTCTTCTTAACCCCTTCAGAGTGAGGGTGGGTTCAACCTTTTCAATGGTTTTTGATTCCCTTGCAATCAGGTCCGCCAGTCCACCAGTGGCAATCACCTTCGGTTTCTTCTTTACCCTGTGTTCCTTTCTCAACTCCTCTTTTATTCTGTTTACTATTTCATCAATCTGTCCCACAGATCCAAAAATGATCCCGGATCTCATGCTCTCCGCGGTACTGGTTCCGATGGCTTTCCGGGGCTTGGCTAAGCTGACTTTAAAGAGCTGAGCGGCTCTTTTGAAAAGATTCACAGACGAGGTCTCTATCCCGGGGGCGATGGCACCTCCCAAGTATTCCCCCTTTTCTGTGATTACGTCCAAGGTGGTGGCCGTTCCCAGGTCCACTATGATGGTGGGACCACCGTAAATCTGATAAGCCGCCACAGCATTTGCAATCCGATCAGCCCCCAC
>Ga0209635_10004625_pt1 | contig 10829 bp, 11 predicted proteins | sample DeeMarSWOR230_32_FD_187463 | JGI IMG/M metagenome (GOLD analysis project Ga0209635, IMG submission 187463) | Marine sediment microbial communities from White Oak River estuary, North Carolina - WOR-2-30_32 (SPAdes) (version 2) | ecosystem: Environmental > Aquatic > Marine > Intertidal zone >...
CTCCGGCCACATATCCTTCCTGAGGGAGAACATCCCGGTATACGCCACTGCGACCACAGCCTTTATCGCCAAAGCCATGCAGGACTCGGGCAAATCGCCTTTCGACCAGCAGGTGTGCTATTTCACCCCCCGGGTGGAGGAATGTCTGGAGGGATGGAGACAGGGGGCTTACGTTACCAGCAGCAGTGCTGACCGTCAACGTCCCTTCTGCGTCCCTGATAAACTCGAGCCGCGTGGGGAGGCCGAAAAATTTTGGGGTAAGGCTACCCGAAAGAAAAAATTTGACTCACAACTGCTGGACGATATCGGCAAATGTAGCTTTAATCTGCGTTGCTTCCCGGTGGACCACTCCATTCCCGGCGCCTGTTCCTGGGGTATTGAGACAAGCTCTGGTTGGGTGATTTACAGCGGCGACCTGCGACTTCACGGCAGGCACGGCAAGCTTACCGAGTCGATGGTAAAGGAGGCAGCTCGGCTACACCCCAGGGCATTAATACTTGAAGGCACCAATGTGGACAAGACGGCGAATGTTTTCGAGCAAGAAGTCTATGAAAATGGTTTCAAAGCTATCGACGGTGCCAGGGGTCTGGTCATTGCCGATTTCTCTCCCAGAGATGTGAATCGCCTGCTTACCTTTTTGCAGATTGCCAGAGACACAAATAGAAAGCTAACCATTTTGCCCAAGGATGCTTACCTTCTGAAGACAATGCGACTTCTCAAGCCGGAAATACCTGACATTGCCCGGGAGGATGCCATTGCCATCTATCAAAAAACAACGGCCAGTAAGAGTCCTGATGCGTGGTTGCGGAGTATCTACCAGGACTACTCCGGCAAAATTGTCTTGGCTAAGGATGTCAGTTCTAACCAGGGTGACTTCATCCTTTGCTTCAGCTTCTGGGACTTGAATGAGCTCCCCAGCATACAGCCCCGGGCCGGCAGCATTTATGTCTTTAGCTCCAGCGAACCTCACAATGAGGAACAGGAGATGGACTTCTGGCGCCTGCACCACTGGCTTGAGCGCTTCCAATTACGAGCATTCGGCCTCCCTGTAGAAAGGAACGGCAAATGGGAAATACCCGAGGAGGAGAAGGGGTTGCATGCCTCTGGGCATGCTTGTGGTCCCGACCTGCTGAGGATTGCCCGCGAGATTCAACCGGAGGTGCTTATACCGGTGCACTCTGAGAAGCCCGAATTCTACGTGGATAATCTGAGCGACAGCGGAATAAAAGTCATCCTGCCCACCGAAGGCGGGATAGTGGAAATATAAGAGGGGTATAATGTCGTCTGTGATTATAGATTTTCATACCCATATATTCCCCCCCTGGCTGAAGGAAAGGCGTGACGAATATATCAAGGCGGATTTCTGCTTTTCCTTGCTTTATTCCCAGCCGAAAGCCAGGATGGCAACGGCAGAGGAACTGATTGCCAGCATGGATGAAGCCGGCATTGATTTGTCCGTCGTTCTTAACATCGGCTGGGCGAGCCATGAACTCTGTGTGAAAACAAACGATTACATTTTAGATTCAGTGTCACGCTATCCCACGAGGCTTGTCGGCTTTTGTGCTATTCAACCCAAGGCAGGAGATGCTGCCATAGCCGAGATTGAGCGATGTGCTAAAGCCGGGGCTAAGGGGATTGGCGAATTAAGGTCTGATGTGCAGGGCTTCGACCTCGCTGATAAGGCAATAATGAAGCCTCTGGTTGATGCCGCGCTAAAGCACGACCTGATTTTTCTGACCCACTCTTCTGAGCCGGTGGGGCATGAGTACTCCGGCAAGGGTAGTATCACCCCGGACATTCTCTACTCCTTTATCACGGGTTTCCCGAAGTTAAAGCTTGTTTGTGCTCACTGGGGTGGTGGCTTGCCTTTTTATGCCCTGATGCCCGAAGTAGCCGAGGCTCTCACCAATGTCTTCTTTGATACCGCGGCCACCGTTTTCCTTTATAAACCCGGGATTTTTGAGCAGGTGAGCCGCAGCATCGGTAGTGATAAAATCCTTTTCGGCACTGACTACCCTCTTATGCACCAGAACCGAGTGCTTAGTCAGGTTCAATCTTCACGGCTTCCCGAGGAAGATAAAGCTAAAATCCTGGGGGCTAACGCCCAAAAATTGCTACGCCGGGATGAAAGGAGCGGAAGTGGTGCATAATCCTGAGCAAATCCGTTCCTTTATTGCCATTGAACTGCCTGAGGAGGCTAAGAAAGGATTAGCCAGGCTGAGAAAAGAATTGGAGAGAGATGAACATAAGTTCGTCAAGTGGGTGGACCCGAAGGGAATTCACCTGACTTTAAAGTTTCTGGGCAATATTCCTTCCAAGCGGGTAACAGAGATAACTGAAGCTATAAAGGGAGCTGCACAGGGGATTTCTCCATTCCATTTGGAGATTTCAGGCTTGGGGGCTTTCCCCAGCCTGAGGCAAGCTCGGGTCCTGTGGGTCGGCATCGGTGGGGAGGTAGACAAGCTATCAAGGTTACAGCAAAACATCGACTCCGCGCTCGCCGCCCTGGGATTTGCCAGGGAGGAGCGCTCCTTTGTGCCGCATTTGACTCTGGCTCGCATCAGGCAAGGAGCGTCACCACTGGAAAGAAGGAGCTTTGGCGAACTTGTGGGCTCTGCCATCTTTGAGGATAAATATCCTGTCGAAGTCGGGGCTATCAACTTGATGAGAAGCCAGCTGACGCCGGCCGGGGCTATTTATACCTGCCTGTCGGCGGTTGGACTGGGCCATCAAGAAAATTTAAAAAAAATTTAAAAAGTTTGGGTTTATTCGGGGGGTGGCCTTGCAAACGAATTTTTGATAATATATACTTACTATTTTTGATACAGGCAAATAAATTTAATTGTGGAGGTGGAACTTGGAAAACGGTTCATTACCTAAGTGCCAAAAATGCGGAAAGGGGGATTTAGTGCCTCTGTCTGACTTTGGTAGTCAAGGGGCACCGATTCACTACAAGGCCTGGGTGTGTACCCATCCTGATTGTGGTTTCAATTTAAAGATCAGGAATGGTGAAATATACCTTAATGAGCCTATCCTTAGTGGAGAACTTCATACCCGCACACGCCGGGAATACACTCCGTAGCAGAAGATTTGCTTCGCTCAGGTAAATTAATTGAGCTGGCGGTTGACTCTTTTTTCCCGCGTCGATGCGTTGGCTGTGGGAAAGTAGGCGGTTTTCTTTGCCCTGAATGTCTCGGAAAACTACCAAAACTATTACCCCCGCTTTGCCCCAACTGTGGCAGGTCTCAGGCTAGCGGTATCGTGTGCCCGGACTGTCGGCAAAGACAAACTGAGATTGACGGCATCCGTTCTCTATTCAGGTTTGACGAGGTAATACGGAAAGCCATTCATCAGCTGAAGTATCGAAATTTGAAGACAATCTCTCCCTGTCTGGCTGAATTACTGGCTGATTATCTAAGGTCAAATCCCTTGCCCGGCGAAGCCTTAGTTTGTGTGCCTCTCTATCCACGGCGATTGAGAGAGAGGGGTTATAACCAGTCCAGCCTTCTCGCCGGGGAGTTGGGCAGGCGCATTGATTTGCCAGTGATTGAGGATTGCCTCATTCGGGTTAAGCAGGCACAACCTCAGGTGAGGACAGTTGGTGTAGAAGAGCGCCGGAGGAATGTAGCCGATGCTTTTGTGTGCCGTGATGAAAGGGTAAATGATAAACAAATTATCCTTATAGACGATGTATGTACCTCTGGGGCCACGCTGGAGTCCTGTGCCGCAGCTCTCAAGAACAAGGGTGCTGCGTCTGTTTGGGGCTTAACGTTAGCAAGGGAGACTTACAACTAAAGGAGGAGAAATGAAGCTACAGATTATCGCTAAGAATAACGTGGAGGTCTCCGAAACATTGGAGGCATATATTGAGAAGAAGATTGGCAAACTGAGTCGTTACTTACCTACCATCGGTGAAGGTAAGGTGGAGATTTCCCACGAAGGTGCAAAGCTGCCTGAGCAGAGATTCGCTGTCCAGGTTACCCTTGACAGCAAAGGTGTCTTAATTAGAGCTCAGGAAAAGTCTAAGGATATTCGCACAGCCGTTGACAAAGTGGCTGATGTGCTATCCAATCGAATCGAGCGATACAAAGGCAAATTATATGATAAGGGCCGAGGCATTACTTTTGCCCGGCAAGGAGCGGCAATCGAGGCGGAGGAAATAGAGGCTCCCGAAAAGGTGGTAAAGAGTAAACGCTTCTTAGTCAAACCCATGCCTGTAGATGAAGCTATAAACCAGATGGAGCTTCTGGGGCATGATTTCTTTCTTTTCATAGACGCCGATACTGAGAAGCTCAATCTGCTATACCGCCGCGAGAATGGTAACTACGGCCTGATTGAGCCCGAGCGAGGGTGATAGAATTAGAACAAAGGTTACTAATTAAGGCGGGGGCTAACGCCCCACTTCCTTATAACCTTCCCCCAAATAGAGCCATGATGAGAGGGAGAGTGGAGATGGTCTCCCTTTCTCTATGCGTGCAATTCTATCCCCCGTAGTAGTGGGTGTCAATCACAGCAAGACAGGGCTCTCCAAGCTATTGACCATGCTTGGGTGATACAGTATGCTTAAGGTGTATAAGAAGGAGGTACAACTAAATGAGCCAGTGGCAGTATCATGTAGAAAAATACAGCTTCAGGGAGTTAGTAAAACCAGGGTATTTAAATTCTCTTGGAGAAGTGGGCTGGGAACTGATTTGTTTGAAGAGACTAGAAGAAAAGAAGCCAGCAGCTCAGATGCAATGGTTGGCAGTTTTTAAGAAGCAGCTTGAAGAAGAGTGACCATGATTACAGTATTACTGCCTTTCATGTAGTCCAAGAAGCTATAGCACATCAATCTCCACATATTTTACTATCAGGCCTTCAGATTCTAAGCCTGACTAGATTTTCTCTACGAGCCAATCATATCCCCGCTAGGCGTAGGTAGCACCAATGTCCTTGGGGTATACCCCTTTGCCTTGTGAACAATCTAGCTTTGAAATTGGTGGAGCTGATGGGATTCGAACCCACTACCTTCTGACTGCCAGTCAGACGCTCTCCCGATTGAGCTACAGCCCCGCTTGGTTCAAGAATATAACAAAACAGCTTGGGAAACTCAAGTTAAATGTCCAAGCCCAGCCATTGTAGTATGGAGCGCAAACCGAAGTATCCCAGATAGGCCAGCGTCATGTTTTTAATCGTCCTCCCTGCCCAAGTGGCGAAGAAAAATCTTACCCAACCAAAGCGAACCATGCCCAGAAATATGGCAAAAGGGTAATAAAAGGGGGTAATTAAGGCTGCTATGAGAAAAACAGCTTTAGAGCCGTGGCGGTCAATAAGATTGCTGAATCGAAGGTAAAGGCCGCTGTTAACATCTCGGAATAATCCCCTGCCGGCGTATCCAGTGAAATAAGCACCAGTAGCACCGATAGCTTCACCGATTCCAGCTACGGCGCCAACTATGGCAGGATTTAATACTCCACCCAGTGTGAATGTAAGGACAGCGCCGAAGCCGGGCATAGCCAGGGTTCCGCTGGCGAGGACGTTGATAAAAAAGCAACCAAAATAGCCCCACTCTGATATTTGGCCGATGTAGCTGTGATGCTGAATGATAAGAATAGATAAAATTATGGTAACTGCTATCGATGTGCCACCTATTAAGGCTTCATTTTTAGTCGGTTTTCTCATCAAATTTTGCCTATTATACAGGAAAAGTATACGAATACAACCAAACCTTTTGAGTTTGTTTTGTTCACTGTACCGAGATTATGGCTAGTGCAGTAAAAAAACATAACCAGGGCTGGCGCAAAGTCAGCGGCCTAGAGGCTTTGTAACTGTCGGCCTTGGTTTGTGAAAGTCTCGGGCGATATCAAAGGATCATACCTCTGCTGTTTTATAGTGGGTGGGGTGTGTGTGGTGTATTTCTTTATTTCATGCCCTTTCTAGAGCCTCTTAGTGCCCTCTGAGGCGATTTCCATGGCTGGGGGGCCCAAATCATTGCAGCATGGCCACATAGCTATTTATCGGCACCCCCAGCGAATCCGCTACGGGTTCGCACTTCGCCTTAAGGCAATAGAATAACCTCCCTTCGGGGGGAAGCTCGGACAAAGCCTCATAATGCCCCATTCCCTTGGCGAGTATAAGGTTTGCTGACTCAAATTCCCGTTTGAACTGGGCTGAGACCAGAGAAAAGACTATTCCTGGTGAAGCTGTGCCCGTGCTTATGACCTTCCCAAACTCACCTTTCAAGCCAGACCTCCTCACATCTTCCAAGGTCAAATCGTCTTGAACAGGCGATGGTTTAACTACGTAGATGACCTGGGCGAATTGCTTCATCCACTTGACTAGAGGCAGGTCGAAGTAGAGCTCCCCGGCATTATCCGCCAGATATAAAACTTTGCCGGCATCTTTCAGCTTTGCTTTCAATTGTTCCGAGTCATCTATAGCAAAGCTCACAGGTTCCCTGATATCATCCTTAATAGAACCAGGCTCCCTGAAGAAATCAATAACATTCGCTGCCGCGGCCAGCTTAAGACAACCCCGAAAGTCATCCTTATATCGGGACCTCAGTTCAGGATATAATTCCCTGGCGAGAGTCATCTCCCTTTCCTTCATTGCCCGATAAGGGTCAGGATTGTGGGTCACTTCTCTTACTACCCTGTGAATCTTGGTGGCAATCACAATAGATAGTTGGCTATAAGAAAACTCGTCATCCAATATCTTCATCGCTTCTTTTATGGCACCTTGCTTCAGCGAAGCATCGCCCGTGGCTAGCTCTGCAGCTTGGTAGATTAATCTGCGCAAGCATTCGTAGCACTCTGTCGCCAGTTTCATTCTAACTCCCTTAACTCAAATTTGAGCAGCTTGTGTTGCTGTATTATAATAATATCGGGTATGTTTGAGAAACTAGAATTAATACAAAAGCGCTATGACGAGCTGAGCCAACTCTTGGCTCGAGCAGATGTAGCCACCGATCCCAAGCGGCTTCAAGAGCTAAGCAAGGAGAAGGCTGACCTTGAAGATATTGTTGGCACATACCAACAATATAAAGCCAAGGACAAGGAACTGGCGGAACTTGAAGCTCTGCTTAATTCCCATGCTGAAGCGGAGATGGCGGCTTTGGTCAAGGAGGAAGTAAGCAAACTCAAACGGCAGCAAGATGACCTCCTTCGCCGGCTCAAGCTCTCTCTGATACCCAAAGACCCAGCCAAGGATCGAGATGTCATTGTGGAGATAAGGGCTGGAGCTGGTGGAGAGGAGGCAAGTCTCTTTGCCGCCGACTTATTCCGCATGTATAGCCGATATGCCGAGGCCAAGGGCTGGCAGGCGGGGATCATCGATAGCAATCAAAGTGAACGTGGAGGTTTCAAGGAGCTAATTTTTGAAATCAAAGGCAAAGGTGCCTTCAGCCGCCTTAAACACGAGCGTGGTGTCCATCGGGTACAAAGGGTGCCGATCACCGAAGCCTCGGGACGAATTCACACCTCGACAGCTACGGTAGCAGTCCTGCCCGAGGCAGAAGAGATTGAGCTCAAGGTCAATCCTGATGACCTCAAAATGGAATTCTTCCATAGCCGGGGGGCCGGAGGGCAAAATGTGAATAAAGTAACTACGGCGGTTCGCATTACGCACTTGCCCACAGGCATAATGGCCTCCTGCCAGGATGAAAGGTCTCAAGTAAGAAACAGGATGAAGGCCATGGCGGTGCTTCGAGCCAGGTTACTTGACTTTGAACAACGGAAACAATCTGAAAGCATGGATAAAGAGCGGCGGATGCAAGTAGGCAGTGGCCAACGGGCGGAAAAGATTCGCACTTACAATTTCCCCCAGAACAGAGTTACCGACCACCGAATCGGCTCCAGTTTTCACAACCTTCAACAAGTTTTGGATGGAGAACTGGATGAAATCATTGAAGCCCTGTCCAGCAAAGAGCAGGTTGAACAACTGGAAGCAGCTCTTACATGATTTTAAGCGAAGCTTTACAATCAACTACCCAAACATTACTCAGGACAAGAATCGATGATGCCTCTGTTGAGGCTGAGCTTTTGCTGGGCCATGTCTTGAGAATGACTAAAGCACAGCTTTACACAGAGCCAGAAAGGGTCTTAACTTCAGCAGAAACAAAGCATCTACATTGTCTTGTCCAGCGTCGCCTTGACCACGAGCCTGCTGCTTATATTTTAGGGCACTGCGAATTTTACGGAATCGACTTCTGCATTGACTGTAACACTTTTATCCCCAGACCGGAAACGGAACTCTTGGTGGAAGAAGCTGTGGAACTTGCCCATCGCATTTCCTACCCGGGCAAGCAAATTACCATAGCCGACGTCGGCACAGGCTGCGGGGCTATTGCCATCAGCCTTGCCTTAGCATTGCCTCAAGCTAAGATTTATGCCATGGATATTTCCGCTTCAGCTCTACGAGTAGCCGGGATGAATTGCCAGCGTCACGGGGTTAACGGACGGCTGGAACTTTTGCAGGGAAATTTGCTTGAGCCATTGCCTCAACCCGTAGATATGCTGGTAGCTAATTTACCCTATATCAAAGATTGTGAATTTGAAGATTTGAGCCCGGAAATAATAAATTTTGAGCCCACGATAGCTTTAGCTGGCGGTGAGGATGGCTTGGACAAAATACAGCGAATGCTAGAACAGATGCCAGGAAAACTTAATTACGGAGCCTGTTTCCTTTTGGAAATAGGCCAGGGGCAGGGTGAAATGGTGACTTCGTTAATAAAGAGCTATTTCCCGCAGGCCAGTATCAAACCAATTTCCGACCTGGGCGGTATCGAAAGGGTGGTAAAGGTAGTATTACGGGAAGGAATGAGATGACGGAAGATGTAGAACGGTTGGCTCGGCTTATCATAGAGTCTAAGAAGGTCGTCGTATTCACCGGAGCTGGGATAAGCACGGAGTCGGGTATACCTGATTTCCGCGGCCCAGGAGGAATCTGGAGCAGGTATGACCCTGAGGACTTCACAATTCAAAAGTTCCTCAGCAGCCCGGCCGCTCGCAAAACTATTTGGAAGATGTCCGCCGAGAGTGGGCTTCTTGCTGAAGCGGAACCAAATCCCGCCCACTATGCCATTGCCGAACTCTGCCAGTTGGGCAAATTAGATTGCGTCATCACTCAAAATATCGACAACCTGCACCAGAAGGCCGGCGTCCCTGAAGATAAGGTATTTGAGCTTCATGGTAATACAAGGTGGGCAGTGTGCTTAAGCTGTCGTAGGCGCTTTCCGATGCCCGAAGTATTACAAAAAATACAGGCGGGGGTGGAAGTTCCCGATTGCCCTGACTGTCAGGGTATCCTGAAGCCCGATGCAGTTTTGTTCGGAGAGGCATTACCACAGGAGACATTACAGGAAGCTACCCGCCGCTCGCAGAACTGTGACCTTTTTATTGTCATTGGTTCCACTCTTCTCGTTTACCCCGCTGCCTATATGCCAACATACGCCAGAGAGGCTGGAGCCAGGTTAGCTATCATTAATATGACTCCAACCCCCCTCGACCACTATGCCACAGTGGTCATCCGAGGCGGGGCTGGCGAAGTAATGTTTAAGGTGATGGAAAAAATGAGGCTTGCCTAGTTATCAGGTTTGAGTTGAACCAGTTGCTGAATGCCTCTTCTGCCTACCTAGTCCACTATTTTTTGGATGCGCTTGATATCCACTGCCTTGCCAGTTTTTTTATCCACTTCGACCAGAATTGCATCGAAGTTGACTTTTCCCTTTCCAACCGATAGCCGACTAGGCATCTGGGTAAGGAAGCGGGTGATTACGGAATCTGGGTCATCCCCGATGACTGAATCTATAGGGCCAACCATGCCTATGTCGGTGACATAAGCAGTGCCCCCGGGCAGTATCTGAGCATCAATAGTGCCCACATGGGTATGGGTGCCCAACACAGCACTGACTCGTCCATCGAGATATTTACCCATGGCCACTTTCTCCGAGGTTGCCTCAGCGTGGAAGTCAACAATAATAGGGATTGATTTATGTTCAAACTCAGCCAGTAGCTGGTCCATGGCTCGAAAGGGACAATCAGAATGGCCTATGAAAACACGCCCGACGAGGTTAACTATCAGGGCCTTTTTTTTAAGCAAATAGCCACGGCCGGGATTTGTCGGTGGATAATTCAATGGGCGAAGAAGAGGGGGTTCGCTATCCAGGTAAGGAATAATCTCCTTGTAAGCCCAGACATGATTGCCTGTGGTTATGACATCAATTCCGGAGTCAAAGAGCTCCTCTGCTGTATTCGGGGTCAGCCCCAACCCACCGGCAGCATTCTCGCCATTGCCTACTACGAGGTCGATATTATATTCATGGCACAAGCCTGGTAGGATTTCCTTCACTGCCTTTCTACCAGGCTTGCCGATGATGTCGCCTATTGCCAGTATTCTCAATTCTATTTAGCGTAATCTATCGCCGTGGTCTCCCTTATCACTACTACTTTTATCTGGCCAGGATAGGTCAGGCTTTCCTCTATCTTCTTAGAAATATCCCGAGCCAATCTCACCGCTGCTAAATCATCAACTTTCTCTGGTTTTACCATGACACGCACTTCGCGCCCAGCTTGAATGGCAAAAGACTTTTCCACGCCGGGAAAATCGGCTGCTATATCTTCTAGATCCTTAACACGCTTCAAATATTGTTCCAAGGACTCACGTCTTGCCCCAGGCCGCGCACCACTTATGGCATCGGCAGCAGCCACAATGAAGCCCATAGTGGTACTAGTCTCTGCCTCGCCATGATGTTCAGCAATGGCTTGAACCACCTCTGGATTTTTATCCCACTGCTTAACTAGGTCAGCACCTATCAGAGCATGCGGGCCCTCCGTTTGGAAATCTACCGCCTT
>Ga0209635_10004632_pt1 | contig 10823 bp, 7 predicted proteins | sample DeeMarSWOR230_32_FD_187463 | JGI IMG/M metagenome (GOLD analysis project Ga0209635, IMG submission 187463) | Marine sediment microbial communities from White Oak River estuary, North Carolina - WOR-2-30_32 (SPAdes) (version 2) | ecosystem: Environmental > Aquatic > Marine > Intertidal zone >...
AGGTGCGTGGGATGGTGTGTGACGTGACCAGCAAGACAGCGATCATTGTGGACGACATCATCTCCACCGGCGATACGATCATCAAAGCCGCCGAGCTACTGGTTGAACGCGGGGCTTCCAAAATCTACGCCTGTGCTACCCATCCCGTCTTTGCCAAGGGAGCCATAGAGAGAATCCATGACTCCGCCATAGAAAAAGTGATCGTGACCGATTCCATCCCCGTTCCGCGGGACCGGTGTGGGACCAAGATCGAGGTGGCAAGCGTGGCCCCTTTACTGGCTGAGGCCATCTCTTGCATCCATGAGGGTCGTACCATGTCCAGTCTCTACAAGATGTTTAAGCCCAAGCCTATAGTAAGCAAGGAGTGAAACAATGCGCTTTCGGGATAGACGAGAGGCTGGCCAGTTGTTGGCCGAGGAGTTGGATTTCCTCAAAGGGAAAGAGGATGTCATCGTATTGGGCATTCCTCGTGGGGGAGTGGTGGTGGCCTACGAGGTCGCTCAGGCTATAGATGCGCCCCTGGATGTCTACATCACGCGCAAGATCGGCGCGCCCCATAACCCCGAGTTGGCCATTGGCGCGGTGGCCTCCGACGGCGGGATTGTACTCGACCACGACCTGATCCGGCAACTGGGCGTCCCTGAGAGCCATGTTGAGGAAGAGATGGAAAGGCAGCGCCAAGAGATCGAGCGGCGAGCCAAGGAATACCGAGGCGACCGGCCGCCCTTGGAGCTTACGGGCAAGACCGTGGTCGTGGTAGACGATGGCGTGGCCACCGGTGCCACTACCATGGCCACCCTGCGCGCCCTGCAGAAGCAAGAGCCCAAGCAACTCATCCTGGCCATCCCCGTGGGCCCGCCCGACACCGTCAAGCAGTTGGGCAAAGAGGCCGACCGGGTGGTCTGCCTGAGCACCCCGCGTCTCTTCTGGGCCGTGGGCGCTTTCTACACGGTCTTTGACCAGACACCGGATGAGGAGGTGAAGCGGCTGTTGGGGGCTTCCCCTGCCCCCTCTGGAGGGGGCAGGGGAGAGTCGAATCACGTCAAAAGCCAGGGTGACTCTGCAAATACGAGGTGATCGGGTCGTCAGTGAGCATGCCGATAGCGGGCGGCGGGGATGCTGGGCACCATCTTGCGATTGCTTGTAGTTCGTGATATAATCGGTTCAGAGGTTATCTGCACAGAGCTTGGGCGGCAGTATATCGAGTTTGGGGCAGGCGATGGCTGATCCAACATCTCCTCACCAACAGAAGACCCTCACTACTTGGCTGAAAGGGCACGGTTTCACTGAGAACCCCTTTGCTTTGCGCGAGGCAGGTCGTGAAGAGCGTCTCTCTGAGTATTTTGTGGAAGGGCCATACTACGATGAGATCAAAGGGAGCGCCGATGACCCATGCACTGTTTTCGTCTTCGCGGCAAGGGGGTGCGGCAAGAGCGCCTACCGGGTGATGATCCAGAGTTCCTGCCGCCCGGACGACCGCGATAGCCCCGTTCTGGCCATTCCTTACACTGATTTCAGTCGTGTCCTGGCCGAGTCGAAAGGTGATCTCTCCCAGGTCACTGTGGACCACCACCTGCGAGCCATCCTCGCTGCAGGTCTCACCACCCTCCTGCGCGAGTTCGTCGAGTCCCCCCAAGGCTTCTTGAGACTTCCTCGGAAACGCCTGGAAATCTTCAAGGCATTGATGGGCGAGCACGCTCCCTTGCTCCTGCACTCGACTTTTCTCTCTGATCGCCTGCGGGAGTGGGGAAAAGAGACGGCGGCTGACCTTCTAGAAGAAGCCGCCGAGCAGGAGCTTTCAGACGCGCTGCTGGCCTCGATTTCAGAACCACTGCCTCGTTTTCTCCACACCCTTCTCATTGAGCCATCCGGGCCTTTGCCCGATGGCCTGCCCCTCATCGAGCACTGGCGGGCGTTGGTGGCCCTGATACGGCGGACAAGTCTGAAAGCGGTGTATGTGCTGGTAGATGGCTTAGACGAGTTCTCCGAGACAGCCATTGAACCGCAGACGGCCGTGACCACTTTCCTTCTTCCCCTCATTGCCAACCTCTCTTTGATGGAAACGCATCCTGTGGCCTTCAAGTTCTTCCTGCCACTCGAAGTATTGGATACATTGCAGGAAAACCCTGCGGTGCGCTTTGATCGCTTGAACCGGCATCATCTGGAGTGGCAAGATGACCATCTGGTGCGGATGTTGCGAAGTCGACTCCAGGCTTTCAGTGGAGGGCGCATCTTCAGCCTGGATGCCATTGCTGACGTAGGTGTGACAGAACGTATAGATGCACGGTTGGCTAGGTGGGCCTGCGGCTCGCCTCGAAACCTTCTGCTCCTTGGGGATACCTTATTGGCCATCCATTGTGACCGGGAAGGAGACTCTCAACCGCTGCTGACAGAGGAGGACTTACAAGAAGTCCCAGACCGTTTCAAGCGGGAATATGGCCCGCTGGTGCCACCCCTGAGCATTGACGAGAAGCAGCAAAGAGTGCTCATCGGTGGACGGCCCATCCGGGAGAAATTGTCGCCCCTGGAATACGAGCTTCTCTGGTATCTCCATCAAAATGCTGGAGAGGTGAAGAGTAAGGACGACATCTACCTGGCTGTGTATCAAACGACCGAGGGCGTAAGCGACGAGGCCATTGATTCACTGGTATTTCGCCTGAGACAGAAGATAGAGGTGGATCCGAAAAGGTCCGCTTATCTGATTACCAGGCGAGGTAAAGGGTATCTGTTGCAGAACACACGATAGGCTCAATCTGAGCTTGGAGAAAATCTGCTTTATTTGTTAAAGTTCATCAATAGTGCAAAGTACTTGATTATCATGAGTCGCACAACGGGGGAGCCATGGCACCAGAGGTGGCGACATCGGTAACCAGTGCTCAGCCAAGGAGAGCACCTGAGAGAGACTGGCCCCCATCCCGGCTTCAAAGACGGGGACCCTGGCTTGTCTTGGTGGGATTGGCTGTTGTCATAATTGGGGGCTGGTTCGTCTTGATCTGGAAGCCTGCCATCGCCCACTATCAGACTGATACCAGGGGGCCAGTAGCATTGGATGGCGATCTGGAGAGCGTCCAGGTTGGCGTACAGTACCCTAGGTTCCTGTACATGGATGACCAAGGCGTGGAAGCAGGCAAGAAGATCGTCGTCAGTCTGGTGCAGACACGCACTCTGCCTGCCGAAGCCATTGAACTGGCGGTCATATCGAGGACGGATGCTGTCCGCCTGTTGAATAGGGATGGCATCGAGATCGGCGGGAGATCAGTGGTTACGGCAACTTGTGGGATTCCTGCCTTGGCTACTATCTATGTGGAGCATACCAACAACTCCTCAGTTGGTCACTGGGGCAGTTCCACGGCCTTTGCAGTATATGTCACATCTACTGGAGTCGCCATGACTCAACTGGATCCCATCGACGAGCTAGGCTTTAGTCTGGAAGCAGAGGGGCCTTGGAACAAATTTTTACGAGATGACCTGATCAAGTTATTGGGGGGCATTTTGGTTCTGATTGCAGCCCCAGTTGTCCCTTGGTGGTGGGAACGGTGGCAAGATATCAGAAAACTAGGCCCACAAGTGAGGCGACAAATTGAAGATCGTAGGATGGATTTGGTGCGGGACAGCTATACCACATATGAGGGTCACAAAATGCCATGGCTATTCCTTCAGGATTTTGACCTGGAGGCTCGATATAGGAGAGCAGAGGCCCGGTTGTGGCATGAAAGGGCTCTTCAAACCCTAGAAGAGCCGCGAGTGGCTTTGGGGCATCTTCAGCAAGCCAGGAGGTGGTACCCATATGATGAGGACATCAATATCTTGCACGCTCTCTTGGACGGTTTGCTTTCAAGCAGCCTAGTTGAACGACTAAAGGATATTGGTGACGGAGCCGTCCCACACCTGCTTTTGCTCCTAGACTCCTTGACGGAAGGATACTTTTTAGATGTACGGGGAGCTCTTCTTAGCCTCTGAAAAGACCGTAGAGAAAAGTGATTGGGTTCTAGCCTTTCTGCAAGATGCTTTGGCAGATCAGAATAGCCCACCCCAGCGTCGCAGGAGGATCGTTCGCATCCTCAAGGATTTACCCTCTACTACAGAGGCAGGGGCTGCCATTCTCGAGGCATTGAGTCAGGACGAGGACCCTTCCGTCCGAATCGAAGCTGCTTGGGCTTATGCCAGAATAAAGCGACCCCCGTCTGTGGAGTTACGTTATGCTGAAACTACGGTCGTAGACGAATGGCTTCAGGCTTTTCCTTCCCCACTGGAATACAATCCCTTCGGAGCGATCACTGCTGAGGCCGATGTCTTTCTAGACCGTCATTTCTTCGAGCACCCTGTCTATCGCCAACTGCTGGATTATGGTTCCCAATCCGTCGCCATCTTCGCGGACCTGGGAGATGGGAAGACCAGTTGTCGGCGGATGTTGAAATCCTCTTTGAAGAGCCCGCCCAATCTGGTCGTGGAGTACACGGACTTTAGCGCACTGATGCGAGAGGCCAGCAAGATTTCGGTGGAAGACCACGTCCGTGGTATACTGCGGCAGGCATCTGCCTTGTTGGGTGTCGAAGCGAAATCTCTGACGCCATCTGACGTTCCATGGAGAGAGCAACTGAGGCGTTTCCTGGAGAGCGCACAGCAAAAAGGATATATGATCATTCATGTCTTGGTGGATAATGTGGATGGCTATGCCGAGACACAGGCTAATCTCAGGATCGCTGAACTGCTTATTAGGCACCTTGTTGGGAATTTCGACTTACTGGACAAAGCCAACCTTTACTTCAACTTTTACCTGCCTCTGTCTCTCAAGGAGCGTTTGTCGACATACGGTGGTTTTAGGACAGGGCGGATCAAGATCACGAACCTAACATGGAGCCACGATTTACTCCAAGAAGTCGTCAAAGTCAGGTTGCAAGCTGCCTCTTCACCTCGTAGCAAAGTTGATAGCCTGATGGCCCTTACCGGCGGCCACCAGCCGGTAACCTTGGACAGCCTTTTGGTGGAACGGACCCGAGGCTCCCCAGCCAGCCCGTTAGGTTGGCCAGCAACAGCGGACCTGGATAGGCTTTTAGCGGGGCAGGCCCAAGGCTCTCCTCGTCGTTTAGTTGCTTTGGTAAACATGCTATTCCAACACCGGGCTCAAATCTGGCACGAGAGTGCCAAAAGCTCCAAGGAGTTATTCATCACAATGGCTGACTGGGCCACACTCTTGGAGCATCTGCTAAGGCAAGGCGATGTCATATAGGATGGCGGCCTGACCTAGCTGGCAATCTCTATGCAACCTACACACGCTAATTCAAGAGATCTATGATATAATTGTAATACAATCAATAAGTGCAGTGTAGCTTGTTGCTCGACAACGGACCGATTTTTATACCAATTTCTAACTTTTCTATTACATCTCTCTAACCTTTATCCATTATAATCAAGATTGGAGATAAATGGGACATCTAGCTGTGTGAAGTCTGTTTTAATCTTTACAGGGGACATGGCCAGCAGAGAATGGATGAATTATAAGACAGGCGAAGGAAATTGCAAGGGATCTGAAAGGTTACTGTCATGATAAGCAAGGAACCTGTCAGAAATCTGAAAGAATTAGGTGGTATAATGTTTATGTCTACTCAACAGCAACGCCCTGTCCCCTATGAGGTATTGTTGTCGCTTGGGGGTACCCCGAACTCCTTTGAGCAATACCTACTGGGGGGTATTGCTGTGTGGACAACATATAGCGGTTTTCAGATAGCTTGCCAGGGTCCCGTAGTCATCCGGGGCTCTGAAGACAGAGGAGAAGAATGATTATGGGTGAACCCTCGATGATTTGCGACGTGCGGCGGATCAGTGGTGGGTATGAAGATCTTATTCCAGACCAGTTCGCTGACCGAGAGAGAGAACGGCTGTTGATTCAACGTCGAGTCGAGGCCGCCCAGACAGGAGAGATTGAATATCCACTGGTCGAATTCTATGGAGTAGTAGGGCAGGGCAAAAGCTGGCTCCTATCCTACCTGGCTCACCAATACTGGTTCTCCAACGGCCGAGGACCGTTCCTGGAGAAACCCACGTTCAGCAGCAAAATAGATTTTGGTGTTCTTCGCACCCTTCCCCATTCTTACTCCCTCCTCCAATCCCTCACCACTCAGATCAGAGAGCAGTTGGCGAAGGCAGAGCCGGATCTGACGTTCCCCACTTCACTGACAAAAGACGCTCCGCCGGAGAGCGTTGATGTTGTAGCCAAAGAGTTAGCCGAATTCGTGACCGGACTGACGGATCGTTACGTTCCCGTCCTGGCCTTTGACGCCACGGAAAAGGCCGATGAAGAGTTGCTCGATTGGCTGGAAGAAAAGATAGTTTATCCCGTCATCCGTACCAATCGAGCTATTTTTGTCTTCAGTGGGCGTCTCTGGCACCGCTGGAAAATCTTTGAAGCGAGGAGGCGTGTTGAGCCAGTCGAGCTTTTCCCGTTGGACCGCAAGAGGGAACAGGTAGAGGGTACGGCCGACCTGTTGACAAAGCTCGACGTCGAGCGAGCGGAAACTGTAGCGCGTGCCCTTTACGACTGCGCCTTCGGACATCCCCTGGCCAGTAAAGTCATCTTCAAAGAACTGCAAAAGCGATCTCCCGAAGGCATTGATGAACACACCCTCGAAAAGAATAAGGACGTCATCGCAGAAATTGTCAAGAAAGTTATAGAAGGGCATTTCTTTGACGAACTAGGGAAGCATGACTACCTGGAGCCTCTTTTGTGGGGCGTTTGCATTCTGCGCAAGTTCAACCCCACTCCTTTGCGCCATTTTACTGTAAGCTTCATTGATGCCGAGTATGAACAAAAGCCTGGCGGTTACTACCTGGATGCCATCCGTGATATGCAGGACACCACCCTGGTGCAATGGAGTTCAGCGGCTGGAGGGTACGTCCTGGACCCTGTGGTGCGCAAGATCATGGCCACAAACCTCTCCATGCGAGTCCCAAGTGAGTTCCGACGACGACACCAGGAAGCGGTGAAGCTATATGACGACTGGATCAAGCAGTTTCCTCGAAACGCTGTTGGCTTCCTTATTGAGCGAACTTTCCACCAGAATTGGGCCTTACGAGATGGCAAAACCCAACAAGAGATCGGAGATACACTGGTCTCAGAGTTCGACCGGATTCTGAAAGGCGTGGAAAAGCACCCTGACGTGCAATGGGACCTGCCCGACATGGCTGCTGCCCTGAACGAGGAATTGGACAAGGACGAAGAGCTGATGGAAGTGACCTCGGAAGATGCTTTTGAGAAACTCAGAGAGCGTGCAGAGAGATTACGCGAAAAATTCAGAGGTCCCTGGTCTTAACCTCCACTCATTATGCGAAAAACCATTGAGGTCCAACTGCAATGTAAGTGTTGGATCTCTTTTTATGTCTACTGACTATTGACAAACGCACCATTTTCTGTTAAAATAGAAAATGGTTGCCAATGACATAACCTGTGAGTCCAACGTTGCAAGCCCCTTGCTGATTTTCCATTGACGCCACGGTGGTTTGTAGTGGGGCCATTAACTCAAGGAGGTGCGATATGTGTCCCGCTTCATTGCCTTTAGGTGCTCTCCGTACCAGGCGATTGGTAGGCCGTACCAGAGAGAGAGAAGCCATCAAAGCCGCTATTGAGGCTGAGGGTGAATTACGAGTCATCCACATCATTGGCAGCGGCGGCATTGGCAAATCCCGCCTGCTGGAAGCGATTCCTGAAGAGATACTCCCAACATGCTCCAACAAGGATCGCTGTCAGTTCGGCGGGATTCTTGATTTCTACCACACCGACATCCACACCAACAGCGGGCTGGAAACAGCCATTATCCAGGCTCTTGACCCCAGAGGGGAGGGCTTCAAGGCCTTTCGTGAGGCTCGAGAGGAATTGGAGCGATTACGTCCAGCCGGAGGCGCCCGGTTCGAGGAAATCCGTAGGAAGACAGATGAGTATTTTGATGAGGGGCTCAACGAGATCACAGCGAAGCGCCGGCTCATCCTCTGTTTCGACGTCGTGGAGACCATCCAGTACGAGAGCGATATCATAGAGTCACTGATTGATACGGGCGCCACAGGGATGGAGGTAGAAGCCTGGCTGACCACCCATATCCCGAACTTTAAGAATGCGGTGATCATCTTTTCCGGCCGTCCGAACCCGAAGCTAGAAAAGGATTTTCAGCAGCATCTTGGTGATACGTGGCAGAGCTTTAAGCTAGGTGGATTTAAGGAAAAAGAGGTCGCCGACTATACCGAGGCCGTCAAGGCAAGCCACCGGGAAGTGCGTGAACAATTGAAAGCCTTGACGCTTCCACCTGATTGGCATCGGGTGGCTTACTTATATACAGAAGGGCATCCACTGGACTTGGCCTTGATCTTGGAATTGGTCAGGCGCGCGGTATACCCACCGCCCCCTCTTTACGACTCTTTGCACACAGCTCAAGCCAGAACGGAAAAGGAACGCCGCAGGATCCGGGAAGAACTAGAGAAAGCCCTGCTCACCAGCATCCTCAACGAGATGGGCACCGACCTGCCTATCGTTCTCCCCTTCCTCTGGGTCGCACGGAAAGGTTTGAACGCGGAGCTACTACTGGAGCACCTCCTGGCAGATTGGCCGGATGCCGTTGGACCGTGGGGCGCAGCACACTGGTCTCAAGAAAGGTGCCGTCAGGTGCTCGACTCCTTTCGACCTGATGGAGCGAACCCCTTGGCTTTTATCAAGACTCGCGAGGGCACAGATTGTGTCTTCCTACACGATCGCATTTATGAGTTGATGGAACGTCATCTCAAAGAAATCCAGCCTCACTTTTACATAAACATCAGGGCGGCTTACAAGTCCATTGTGAGTTACTACGACAGGAAGATCGGAGACGCCACGGGCAGAGAACGCCGTCGACTCCAGGCAGAGCGCCTCTACTATCAGTTTTGCCTCAATCCCCAGCAAGGGTACGACACTTACTCCCGCCTATCTGACGAAGCACTTGCCGGCCACGAAGTAGGCCTTGAGTTGCTCCTGCGAGATGAGATGTTGCGCTTCTTCCGGCCTGACCAACCGGACAATCCTACCTTAGAATGGGCAGGACGCTTTGATCCTGAATTGAATGCCAGCCGTATCAATCGGGGTCTGGCCATCCGCTGGGTGCGGCGGCTAGTTGTAGCTGAGGACTGGGAAAGGGCTGAGGAAGCGGCCAGGAAACTTCGAGAGAGTGCGCTTGTGACACCACGAGATCCATACTTTGTTCCCATTCTGCTTGTCTATGAGAGCGCTGCAAGAGCCTATCGAGAGCATGATTTCCCGGCAAGGGTGACCATATTGGAACAGGCAATTGACGAGTTTGAGAAGACTCAACCTGAGCCTGGCTCTCGCCTATATGTGGTGAAGACCCTTAATCTGGGCCAGGCCTACAACTACCTAGGCTACATGTATGCTCGTCAGAAACACTACCAAAGCGCCATTGACGCCTACCAAAAAGCTTTGATCTGGCATGAAACATCTGGGGTGATTGGACAACAAGCAGATACCCTGCGGAATATAGCCTATGTCTACGCTATGCAGGGCAACTTAATCGAGGCAAAACGCAGATGCACCGATGCTTTGGATCGCTCTCGCAAAATAGGTAGCCCCATCGGTGAAGCCCTGAGCCTGAATGTCCTGGGACTCATCGAGTTGCAGGCAGGACGACCTCGCGAGGCCCTGGCACCATGCCAACGGGCACTGCCCGTGTTTACGGAACTTGGTCACCTCCGTGGTCAAGGATTAGCCCATCTTGCCTTGGGTCAGGCGAGGCGCAAGATTAGCGGACTCGGCGTCGAGATCCTGGCTCTGGAGGAGGCGGAAGGTTATTTCAGACAGTCGCTGGAGCATCTGGAAGAGGCAAGGCGCATCTTTGAGACCGAGGTCAAGGAGCCTATAAGGCTGCTGGAAGCTTATGCCCAGCTTGGGTGCACGTACCGAGACCAGGCCACATTCTACCGTAGACGAGGCAACGGTCGGGTGACGGAGGCAGATATCGAAGCCCTCGCTCAGAAGGCCGAGGAATTCCTTCGCCAGAGCATCACGGTTTCCGAAAGGCTCGGTCTGGAGGCTGAGAAAGCCGATGCACTAAACGACATCGCCGAGATTTACTACCACGCCAGGGAGCACGAAAAGGCCGAAGGCTTGTTGCGAGAGTCAGATTTGCTCATACCTCGAGACTATCACATCACGAAAGAGAAAGGCGTTGCTGTTTCTGTGAAAGAACCAGTCTCAGGCTTCTGGCAAATCCTGGGCAAGAACGCTCTGGGGCGAGGGCGAATCGCCTTTGATAGGACCCAGTATGAAGCCGCGATGGAGCACTACCTTCTGCTCCTCCTGTACTTCCAGTTGTTTTCTGCAGGGGCGGTCGAGACAGCATTCAGAGAACACCCATCCCAGGAACTTTACGAGAATCTGTGCCGTCTATCAGCTTCAGAGCTTGAGGGACTACGGGAACATGTTGAGAAGGTGTCAGCGGAATACAACGCCTCGCAGGAGCCTGGGACTCGGAAGCTACTGCATGCTCTGAACTCGGCACTCGCAGTGGCGCGGCGCACGGTATAGGGAAAGGATACGATGAAAGAACGGCGAAAGCGAAGATCCCAAACCCCTTCTACCCAACCTGTGGTGGCTTCATTTTAGCGTTGACAAACTAGAATAGGATCTTCAAAATTGGAGATTCCTCGTACCGAAATCTTCGCCGTGTCAGAAGGGATAAGTTCGACGCAGGCACTTTAGCCCCTAGGAGGTAGAATGGCGACCCACGAGCTGCAACTGCTCTCTCGCATAATTCGCACTGGTAATCTGCAAAAGGTCGTCGATTGGGGTA
>Ga0209635_10004634_pt1 | contig 10822 bp, 9 predicted proteins | sample DeeMarSWOR230_32_FD_187463 | JGI IMG/M metagenome (GOLD analysis project Ga0209635, IMG submission 187463) | Marine sediment microbial communities from White Oak River estuary, North Carolina - WOR-2-30_32 (SPAdes) (version 2) | ecosystem: Environmental > Aquatic > Marine > Intertidal zone >...
CAACAGATCCATTAGATAATGGACCTCTTGTGCTCTTCGTTAACATATCAGACTCTGAAGGCGTAATATTCTGGGACCCATCACATGGGCTCGGTCCATGGGAAGTTAATGCTTGGTGTGTTGATCAGCTAGTAGAGGGTGAATACACTGACTATTACGTCCTACCTTACTGTTATCAAACATGGAAGTTGATGCTTCCAGACGATGCTACGGTAGGAACATGGAACTGGACAGCATATGATACAAATGATTATGACTGGGATGAGGACGACTGGGATGAATGGGCTTCAGGACAATTCGAAGTCGTAGACAGGCTAACACTCGACCTGGTCCTTGATAGGCTGGACGAGATGGAGGCAACCATCACTGGACTCTTCAGTGATACTGAAGGCAACCTGATGGCACACATCGATACCAAAGCTGGAACAATAACAGCCAGCCTAGCTGACCTCAACGCCAAAGTAGTCGAGGTAGAGGGCGACACAGCAACATTGGTAACCGACTTAGGCATGGTCAAAGCAGACGTAGCCGACATAGCAGACGAATTCCCATTAGATATCCCAACAGTCGACCTAACACCAATGTGGGCAGCAGTAGCCCTATCACTGATAGCAGCAATAGCCGCTATCGCAGCAGTTGTCATCGTATACCAGAGAATAGCATAAAAAAGCAGAACAGACTAACATCTTTCCCCTTTTTTTATTTCTTAAAACAATAGAGAATAAACCAATCTACTTTATAGCATAGTTATCCATTTTTCAATTGGAACTAGATTAGTTATGGAGTAACTTCTGCTTTTTCTTCAGATACTTCTTCACTTAAGCCTTTAAGTTTGAACTCTAAAATGATGAGACCTTTCAGATATTCACGCTTAATCGTCTCGTATCCAAAGGAGTGAATGACTCCCTCAAGGTAGCTTTGGAGAAGTCTTGTGTATTGAAGAGGTACATGTGACGCTACGCATCTAACCTTAATAGTGCTTCCTTGGATGATCTCAACCTCGCTTAATTCGCCCCTACTCAATGTAAGAAGTCTCTCAAAAGTATCAAGGGTGTCTTCTGAAAATTTTGAGCTAAGGTAAGCACCATACCATTGTCCCCACGCATACCATTGCTCTTCAATTCTCTCCCGCTCATTAGCTGGTAATTGCTCAACAAGATACATGAGAGAATCCATTGGCATTAGGATGTCACCTGAAGCCCTCTGGGTCTTCATGAGCTCATAGAACTCAGCGACCTCATCAAGAGTAAGCTTCTGCTCATATATCTTAATCACATCCTCGAATATGCCATTGATAAAGCTATAGAAGGTCTTACCCTCATGACTCGCAAAGGTCATCAACTTAGAAACCAGTTCTTCTTCAGCTGCAACTAACTTTCTAGCCATCCAATTACCCTCATTCCCAGAGACGTATTATATTTGTGTGCATTCACTCCCTTTTAATGCTTCGAAAGTTAGTGATAAATGACCGTAAATGGGTGATTCAGTCTTTTTGTTAAACATAAATGCAATACAGATGTGTTACAACGATTAAATTAATTATATGAGACAGACAACCAATAAGAAATTAATATAGAAATCCTTTTTGACGACCACCAGCAATTTGCTTAAACTGTCAAAGTATGGGATGGTAAAGATTTGCGACCGTGGTCTAGCCTGGTCTAGGACAAAGGCCTTCCAAGCCTTTAACCCGGGTCCAAATCCCGGCGGTCGCACCAATCACAATAAAAATACTCAAAATTAAAAAATAGTTGATGAATCATTTATGAGTGTTATCAAAAGCGTTAAGAACAGAAAAATTCTGCCAATTTTTTCCGTACCCTTTCTAAGTAATACGATTGGGATGATGGTAAATTCGATCTTGGTACTATTTGCATTGGACGTAGGTTCAACACTCACTGAAGTAGGTTTAATGAGATCTATTGGAGGAGCAATGGGCATTGTTCTCAGAATTCCCTTTGGAATATTATCAGATAAGTACGGTAGAAAGTCGATGTTACTGATGGCTCAAATAATGATGGCTATTGGAGACGCTATTAGGTGTGTTGCAACTACGCCATTACATGTAATTCTAGCAAGTTCGGTTGGTGGAATTGCAGGAGGAGGGTTTTTTCCCATATTATTATCTGCTATCGGTGATTCAACCAATATTACAGAACGAAGTGACGCAATAAGCACACTCTACTTTTTCTCTTCAATGGGCATGCTTACGGGTCCAACATTAGCGAGTGTATTACTATTATCATTAGAAATTAGAATGCTATTTTATATAGCTTTGATCAGTCGGATCGTATTAATAATCTTCATCGTTATCACATTTAAATCTGGAAAAAGAGGAGAAACTCGTCGTCTGAACTTGAAAGGCGATACCATGAAGCTTGTGAAGCAAAAGAACATGATCGTGTCCATGATGACGTCAACTCCATTCTACTTCTTAAACTCGGTTGTACAAACCTATATGCCAATATTTGCTAGACAAGAATTATTTCTCTCAGACTCGCTTGTAGCATCACTCTCCACGTTCAGAAGTCTATTGATAATGACAGTCCGATTCTTCATGCAATCGATTTTGACTAGAATGTCACATAAAAGACTCCTCATCATAATGCTCACAACATCAACTGTTGCAGGATTTCTAATACCATACGCTACAGGATATTACTCACTCATACCTTTTGCGATGATTTTTGGAATGTGTTTTGGAACGATCTCAGTAGTGTGTGCTCTAATAATCTCTTCAGTCTCAACACCCACCAATAGAGGTCTTGCTAATTCAATTCATTCACTCACAACTTCAACCGGAATGTTTGCTCCACTTGCTATGACTCCGATTGCTGAAACGTGGGGAGTTAATTCGGTATTTACTACAAGCGCATTCCTACCATTAATAGCGATTCCACCAATAATCTTCTTAATGCAGCCATTGGTCAATAACGCCCAGAAAGAAGAAAAGAAAACGTGAAAAAAAGAAAGCAGATAATAGAAGTATTTTTATTTACAAAACAAACCAGTCCAAATTAACTAACCTTTATCCACAACTTGATTGAATCATTTATCCTGTGACCGGTCTAACCCAAAAAGCCCAAAGATCTCTTTCTCATTCAATAGCTGTGTGAGACCAGTATCTGAAATATCGTCCATCACATCCTTGAATAGCCCTCTCTTCTCTTCAAGGATCATCTGTATTCTACGCTCAATGGTGTTCTTCGTGATAAGAGATGTAACGAACACATTGTTAATCTGCCCGATTCTGTGAGTTCTATCCTCAGCCTGTGCCATTATAGCTGGGTTCCACCACGAATCAAAATGTACCACATAATTTGCTCTTGTCAGTGTTAATCCCAATCCGCCAGCCTTCACAGAAATTAATAATAACTTAATTTTCTCATCTCCATTGAAACGTTCGATGGTGGCTTCTCTTTCCTTACTCGATAATGAACCATGATACATGAGGGGGTTAAACTTTCTCAGCCTAGGTTCTATAAGCCTCAACGTTTTTTCAGGGTACTGAGAGAAAACCAACATCTTCTCGTCCGTTTCAGAGAGGTTTTCAAGCATCTCTATTAGATAATCAAGTTTACAGCTCTCACCTGACTTTGGCTCAAAATTGCATATCTGCTTCAATTTCGATATGAGAGCCAGAACATGAGTGACCGTGACCAACTTACCCTTCTCCTTAAGCATGATAATGCCTTCCTTCTCAGCCATGTGGTATGCAGCTCTCTGTTTTGGTTCCAAGTCAAGTAAGATCTCATCGTGAATTTTTTCGGGAAGATTCCGTAAAACTGTCTGTTTGACTCTGCGAAGAACAAAAGGTTCAATCGCTGTCTTAACAAGCAGGGGATTGTTTACTTCAGTCGTTGAGAATAGACCTGGCTTTATGTAACTGAAGATTGTTGATAGTTCCTCAACACGGTTCTCTAGTGGTGTACCCGAAAGCCCCCAGCGTCTATGTCCATTTATCAAGTTGATAGCAGTGAATATTTTTGTCGAACTGTTCTTTATCCGCTGGACTTCATCTAGGATTATGAGGTCAAAATGTGAAGGCATTATTTGCTTTTCATCATCGGATAGTGCGTCTTCTCTAAGAGTGTCGTATGTCACTAGGAAGACTTGAGCTGCACTATTCCAGAGGTCTCTCCTCTTATTTGCAGGACCACTTATCATTGTCAAGGGTAGCTCGGGAGCCCATTCTTCGAACTTGATCTCCCAATCCACAAGCACTGACTTTGGACAAACGATTAGAGAGTTCTTTATGGTTTTGGAATTTAAAAGCAATCTTGTTGCAATTATGGCTTGAATCGATTTTCCTAGACCCATTTCATCAGCTAACAAAGCATTTTCATGTCTTATCAGAAATGAGACTCCATCGCTCTGAAACGGGAAAAGTTGTTTTCCGACTGGAAAGGAAGTCAGCCGGTTGAAGTCAAATATGGAGGGAGGATAAAGATTTGGGATTGCAAGATGTAAGATATCTAATTGTTTATCAGAGTTCTTGCTTGCAAGTTTTTCAATTTTTTTTTCATTGCTGTATAGCTGAAGGTTATTACAGTTACAGCCCTCAATTACGGGTGAAAAAAGAGGGTAAAATTGAAAATTGGATAAGGTTTCTGCTTCTTTTCCCATTTGTGTCTCTTCAGAAGCGTATATCTTGTTGATTTTGAAAAGGGATGGTTTCGAATAATTGTATATTTTTGGGTAAGAAATAACTGCGAAGTCTTCTGTAACTTGTGATTTTGCCTTTAATGAGAGTTCGATTTCATACAGTGTAGGCTTGAAAAGGGAGGGATCATAAGAGTATATGGAGGAGTCTATTGAATTGACCTGAAACCAAGTTTGTATCTTATTGCTAAAACGATCAAACATAACTGTGACGGCGTCGAATCTAGAACCTCTAGCCTTCATCTGCTATTACCTGAACCTTGAACTCTTCTGCTTAAGACTCTCGATGGCATTTAACATTCTATCAAAGGGTTCAAAGATATCAAATTCATGACAGAGTTTTTTCATCAACTCATTGGAATCTGGATTGTCCTCTTTCTTCTTAACAATCTCCAGTGTTTCATCTTCGTAATGATTTGATTCCATCCGTTCTATCTGATACTCTGAACCATACTCCTCTACATTAGATAGATCGTCTCCATTTTCAACTCTATTGATGAAGACCACTGGGTGCGAGCTATGATCTGACAATTTTAACAGGAAAGACTTGTCAACAATGATTAGTCTAGGTCGATTCTTTGAAGATTGAATAAGCGGTTTTCCACAGAGTTCCACACCAATGTATGAAAGAAGGGCATCTCCGTAGAGAGCCTTCTGTACATCGTCAGGTGTAATAGAATGTGTGCATCGAAATTCTTTAGGTAGTCCTTCAAAATTAGTTATTAAATAAGCTCCCATATAGTCATCGCTCGATGTCTCGTGTAATGTTAGAAAGCCTATCGACTTTGAGCGGAAGATGGATTCTATTATCGACAAGATTTTTCACTCGCGGGCTTTGAAGATCATTGAGTATCTTCCAATTTTGATTGAAATTGATTTTTGATACGCTGATATATCTCAAAGTAATACTTTCGTAATTATTACTGAAAGAAAAGATAGTTTAATGGAGGAAAAATGTTAAACCAGCACATAATTTGTAATTTTTATTGCAATAAAATTGTAAATTTCAATCGACGTTTTTATTGAGTGGAGAATTGAGTTATCAAATCGAAAAAAAACCATTATCAAACACAAGGGTCTTATGCATGTACAATATCGATTATGAAGGTTATCATATAATGTCTAGGAATGTTATTAAAACCGATAAAGCTCCAATGCCAACATCACCTTATTCGCAAGGACATAGGGCAGGAGATCTAATCTACACAGCTGGACAAGTGGGAATAGATCCACAGACAGGAGAGTTAAGCGAGAACTTCTCCGATCAGTTAAATCAAACTCTAACAAACATCAAAGGCATCTTGAACGCGGAAGGGGCGACAATGAACGACGTTGTAAAAACAACGGTTATCCTATCAGACATTAAGTTCTTTTCAGAATTGAATGAGATCTACAAGACCTTCTTTAAGGAGCCTTATCCTGCTAGAACAATAATAGGAGCTTCGCTTCCCGGTCGAGTAATGGTTGAAATCGAAGCAGTGGCTTACAAGCCTAAAGAATGAAATTATTCTTTCCTTTTAATCTCGGAAACCGTTTACAGTTATGAAAAAGTGAAGACCTATGAGCAGGGGATTGGATATCGTTCGTTCGTTTGTCGATACACATGGAGTAGAAGCGAAGATTGTGGAATTTAAAACAACCACGAAAACCTCTCAACTAGCTGCTGACGCGTTAAATTGCACAGTTGCTCAAATTGGTAAGTCAATCGTATTTACAAACGGGTCATCAATAGTAGTAGTGATTTCTGGAGACGAGAGAGTTGATGTGAAAAAGCTATCAAAACTCATTGGTGGAAAAGTGAAGAAGGCTAATGCGAAAACGGTGAAGGAAGAAACAGGTTATACTATAGGAGGCGTTCCACCTTTTCCTCTCCCAAAAAATGTTGTAACGCTGATTGACGCCTCAGTGGAGAGGTTTGAAGAGGTGTGGGTAGCAGCTGGAACTCCAAACGCGGTTATGAAAATAAAAGTAGATGACTTAAAGAAAATTACTCAAGCGAACATCGTTAAAGTAAAACAAATATAAAGAAAGAAAATCATCAATGTAGATTACTCGGTAATAAAAACGGATAATGTGGTGAAGCTCTTTGGAAATACCAGTCGGAGCAGTATTGTTTTTCAGAGACCTCACCATAGCTATCGCCATTAACCTCATAGTGTCACTAAGTCTTAATCTTGAATTTGGATTCGCTGGTGTCCCAAACTTTGGAAAAGTATTATCGGTTGCAGGAGGAGCTTTCACTGCTGGATTCCTTCCGGGAAGGATTGCAACTTGGGTATATGGTATTGAACTCAGTTTCGTGGATAATAACGCACAAGTAGTTGCGGAAATTAATAAATTATTAATTCAAAATCCATTATTTTCGATTTCCATCTTTGTAGTTACAATTGCAATCGCAGCATTAGTTGGAGCAGTATTAGGGTTTATTGCAAGTTATCCAGCAATACGACTTCGCGAAGATTATCTTTCCATCACCTTACTTGCTATGGGGGAAGCAATTCAAGTCATAGGTTACAATTATACCCCATTAATTGGGGGTACTCTTGGTGTTCGAATTCCCAACACTTTTCTATGGGTTGAAAATTTTGGTTTAAAAAGCTTAGATGTTGTTGGATTTATCATAATCTGTGTTAGCATTTTTATCTTCATTTATCTTGAACGCCTTGTTAGAACGCCTTTGGGAAGGATGCTTAGAGCAATACGGGATAGCGAGGACGCTGCTGAGTCGCTTGGCAAGGACGTAACCAGAATCAGAATGAAAACCATAATGGTGGCTTCAATGATAGGAGCAATTGGTGGCGCACTTTACGCATTTAGAACAGTCAATGTGATAAGTAAATCGTATAGTAGAGGCATATGGACCTTCTGGCCATGGGTTATGGTAATCGTGGGAGGAGCAGCGAATAATAGAGGAGTTCTTCTTGGAACATTTGGTTTCGTTACAACCAGGAGGCTCATTGACTTCTATAAAAGTGCTTTGGACCCATTTCTTCCATTTAATGTAATTTGGCTCGATTATCTTTTACTTGGCATTGTACTCATACTCATCCAATTCTATAGACCAGAGGGCATCATTACCGAGAAACCAATACTGACTATCGCAAAAGAAAAACTCTCTAGCTTAGCAGAGAGTGATAAATCAGATACTAAAATGTAAACAGTTTCATTTTTTGGTTTTATAAATTACAGATCGTAGTGAGTTAAGTGCTTTCTTCCAATCAAACCCTAAAATCCCTCGTGGTGAGAGCAATAGTGTGATGGCTATTGCTATCAATGGAACTATACGTCGATAGGCAATTACCCAAGAACCTACTATAGATGAGAGATACGTAGTTCCGAGAAGCTCAGCAAATCCTATCAAGACACCTCCAACGACTGCGCCATATATGTTGAAAAGGCCTCCGACTGTGCTGGCAGCGAACATACTCACTATCAACTGAGTGCCAACGTCAGGGTTTCCAGGAATGTATAAGGGAAGCAATCCTCCAGAAAGTCCAGCTAGAGCCCCTGCTGTGAACCATGAGACAGAATAAACCAGATTTACATTAATACCTACTATACTAGCAAGAGATGAATCTTCAATCGCTGCTCTCATAGCGATTCCGAATGTGGTTCTAGTTAGAGCTAAGTACAATACACCCACTACGATTATTATCAAGACTGGCGCAATGATCAGTATGCCATTCTGTCCTGCGATTGTTATATCTGAGGTTGTTAAGAGAAAATACCTTGAACGAATTTGATATGTCTGTGACAGATAATCCGCATATATATTCATCAATGCGAGTAGTATGAAGTCAACTGCAAGTGTTGTTATCATAAGAGCAATTATTGATGCGCCTCTCCTGATTAATGGTCTGAGTATAAGAAGATACTGAATCAGCGCTACGGCTCCACTGAATAAAGAAGCTATGATAAGGTAGTTGTATACATTTCCTCCAAAAAATATTTCCGCGGTAAACGTTCTTATAACATAAACTCCAATGGCCGAAAATGATGCGTGAGCAAAATTGGGAACTTTTGTAGTAAGATATGTAAGGGTTAGACCTAAGCTCAAGAGTGTTAAGAGACTGCTGTAAATGATTGTTCTGCTAAGTAAGATAGGATCGACCATGCCTCTAAGAAAATAGACAGCACTTTAATTTCATTTTCGATCAGAAGTTGCACATCAAACTATGAAAATGTGAAATATATTAAAAAAATTGAATTTATCATTAATTATAGTAAGGGTTTATAAGTTTAAAAAGAAGATAGCATTAGTTTCGAGATGAGAAAAATGTCAAAGAAAGGAATCACAACTACTATGGCAGTTATAGTGATGGTCGTTGCGTTAGTCGTGGGAGCTGGAATCGGATATCTCGTAAAAGGACCTGATCCAGAGTTACAGGCACAATTGGAGGAGAAAGATGCAACAATAGCAGCGAGAGATGCAACAATAGGTGATTTAGAAGATACCATAGACGAAAGAGATGCGACAATAGCAGAATTAGAAGCAGCCGGTCTTCAAGGAGAAGTAAAGCTTGGCGCTTTGATGTCTATGTCGGGGAGGCTTGCAACCTTCGGTGAAAACGAATTGCTTGCTGCAGAATTTGCGGCAGAACACGTAAATGACTTGCTGGCAGATGCTGGAGCCGATTGGACTCTTGTAATAGAGGAGGAAGACACACAGACAGATCCCGCCCTCTGCTTGGAGAAGGTGCAGAGCTTTGCAGCCCGAGGCATAACGCTATTGATCGGTCCATTAAGCAGTTCTGAACTTAGAAATTGTATGGGTTACCTAGATGAGAACAATATGCTCGCAATAAGTCAGTCATCAACTGCAGGAGACCTAGCCGTACCAGATGACGGCGTATTCCGGTTCTGTCCAGGTGATATACTTGGTCAAGGTCCAGCTATCGGTCGAATAATGTACGATGATGGAAAACAATACGTTGTACCTATCTGGAGCGGTGACGCTTGGGGAGATGGACTAAAAGAATCCTCTCAAGACAAGTTTGAGGGGCTCGGAGGAGAATTCGACGATGGAATCAGGTATGACCCAACAGCACCTGAATTTTCAGCAGAAGCCAGTCAATTAAATGATTTGGTCACAGACGCAATTGTAACTTATGGAGCAGATAATGTCGGTATTTTGAACATTGCATTCGAAGAAGTCACCTTGTTATTCACGGCTTGTAAGGATTATTCAGCTTTAGCGTCGGTAACTTGGTATGGAAGCGATGGGACAGCGAATAGTGATGCCATGATACAAGACCCTGCTGTAGCAGAATTTGCTGCGGCAGTAAGCTATCCATGTACCATATTCGCACCAGCCCAGACTCCAAAATGGGAAGCACTACATGCGCATGGACTGGCTGAGCTTGGACGAGAGCTTGACTCATACTCTTATGCTGTATACGACGTTGTTTTAGCATATGCCTACTCTCTAATGCTTGTAGACACTTATGATGCTGAAGCGGTTAAGGAAGTTCTGCCCACTGTCACTGAGTCATTATACGGAGCATCGGGCAATATTCTATTGGATGGTGCTGGTGATAGAAAGGCAGGAGACTACTCCATATGGACAATTAAAGTAGTGGAAGGAGACTACATGTGGGTTCTTTCTGGTACGTACGTACTAGCAACAGACTCTGCATCATGGTCTTAGCCAACAACACACCCCCTTCTTTTTTTTTAGCATAGGATGTCATTAAATTGAATAAAGGTCTCATCACTAAGGATTTGAGGAAGACCTTTGGCGGTCTTGTTGCTCTGGAAAGTGTTGATATTGAAGTGGAAAAAGGACTCATGACCATGCTCATTGGTCCCAATGGAAGCGGAAAAACCACACTGATAAATGTTATAGCTGGATTTTACAAGCCAGATAAAGGTAGTGTATGGTATAATGACAGAGAAATAACTGGATTGCCTCCACACATGCTGTATGAAATGGGCATCGTCAGGACGTTCCAGATCCCGCACCCTTTTCTAAAACTTACAGTCTTCGAGAATCTTATGACAGCATGTAGAGGAAATCCAGGAGAAGGTTTTTTCAAAGCCCTTGTAAAAAACTCGTGGTTAAAAACTGAAGAGCGCGCATCGAAGCAAGCATTCGAAATTCTTAGAATTCTTAATTTGGATCACCTTTGGAATGAGGAATCACAAAAATTGAGTGGAGGTC
>Ga0209635_10004635_pt1 | contig 10819 bp, 8 predicted proteins | sample DeeMarSWOR230_32_FD_187463 | JGI IMG/M metagenome (GOLD analysis project Ga0209635, IMG submission 187463) | Marine sediment microbial communities from White Oak River estuary, North Carolina - WOR-2-30_32 (SPAdes) (version 2) | ecosystem: Environmental > Aquatic > Marine > Intertidal zone >...
TTCAGGGTAAATTTCGACTTCAACGACCGCGCGTGTAATTATTTTTGATAAGCTATGAATGAAATCATATCTTTTCATATTGAGTAAATTCGCAGCGGTTGTTATACGGGTTGGGCGTGTAATGGAGGCAACAAAACCAGCGACAATTCGACCTTTACCCAATTCGTTCCATTGACTAGCTGCAATCCACATCCCTAGGAATACGAAGATAAGAGAAATGGAGAACCAAGGGATAGTCAAGAGTAATAAAATGGAGAAGGCGATAAGGCCTGCTATGGTGATGATTACTCCAATTCCTATGATGATTGTATAACCTTCAGTTAGTCGTTCAAGGTTTTTGCGATCTAGTGCCATGTGAACCACAGAGAGTTGTTAGTGTTTGGGTTTGTTTTCGAAGTACGCGTTTATTTATAATTGTATCTATAATTTAAACTATTTAGTATTATAAAATGCGAACTAGAAAACCCATAAAACAATTCCCATGTTCCCTGCTTGGGGCATTGTGTCTTCGAGTGAGGGCTCTTTTCTTGGAGGAACTGGATATTGTACTGCTGTTGCTATGAGGTTTCGACGAGTAATTGTTTCTTTGGAGAGCGTAACTTGGGATACTTCATCAGTTGGTGACCCAGAGTCCCCAATTCGAGTAAATGCTCCTTTTGAGCCCAGATGCCAGGTAATGAGTTTCAGGTTATCTGAACTGGTTCGAACTGCTGAGACTAACTTTCCTGATAGACTTATCAAGGCATTATCATTAATGATGCCAGCCTGATCGCCACTATCGCTAAGCCGTGTAATCGTTTTTCCATCATCACTGATTTGCCATGCAATTAATTTGAGACGTCCATTCCCAGCTCGCCCCGAGGTAATAATATGTGGGTCAAGATAGTCAGAACGGATCATGGTTGCTTTTCCTGCTTGGAAACCACTATCACCTAGAACCTTGATTTTTCCTTTAGACGAAACGTTCCAAACATAGAGCTTGAGTAGGTTCATGTCAGTTCCTACGGAGGTAACTAGCTGCTTACGATTAGTGATTACTTGGACAGAGATTTCAGAGATTTTTTGGGATGGAATGCTTGCTTCATCTAATCGCTGGAACGTTCCGTCTTTTTTCAAACGCCAACTTATGAGTTTCAAATTGTCTTCATTGGTTCGACATACGGTCACAAAAATCGTGTTTGAAGCCATTGCTATTCTAATTTCGTTGACCACGTCCGGTTGTGGACCACTGTCAGCAACATGTTCAATCTCTCCATCTTTCTGTACGGTCCAACTAGCCAATTGTAGATTATTCGAAGCGGTACTATATGCGGTGATAATTTTCTTCCTCCGAGCAAGGTCAATAGTGGTGACCGCCGGTCCGTCATCACCACTATCACTTAGCGGCAGAATCGATCCATCTCGCTGCACTTGCCAGCTTATCAATTTCAGTCTTCCCTCTTTTGTCCGGATGGAAGTTAGAAGTTGGTTCTCTCGAGTTTTTGCTATAACAAGTTCTGTAGCAAATTCATTGGTGTCACCACTTTCCCCATATCGTTTTATCAAAGGTTGCAACATCAGAATAACCCCGAAACCTACTGCTAGGATTTCTTTTGCGTTCTTAACACAAAGACGTTCGCAACATATGTTAAAAATGCAAGTATTGTTATTTCAAAGGCAACTTCTGGGTTACTGATTCAGCAAATTCTACAATGATATTATCATAAGCACAAAAGCTAATTATCTAAACTCAGCATACCAGATGCCTACTCAGAGCATTTGAGGCGTTCTCATGGCTAAACGTGCTGGTCCAATGGACATTTACCCGCTACTTCCCCAGACAAATTGTGGTGAGTGTGGGGAGGCAAATTGCATGGCATTTGCGACAAAGGCAGCTGAATACACGCTTGGGATTAAAGCGTGTACGCCCTTGTATCGTGAAAGAGAATACGCTGACAAGCGAGATAAATTAGAAGAGCTGATGCGGCCACCCGTCCGAGAAGTGGTTATTGGGAGTGGTGAACACAAGGTTTCGATTGGCGGTGAACTGGTTCTCTACCGGCACGACTTGCGGTATTTGCATCCTACAGCGTTCTTTGTGGATGTGGCTGATTCAGCTGCACCTGAAGAAATGAAGAAGCGTGTGGGAGAAATTGAGAACTGGACGTATGTGTATATTGGCATGGATTTGCGCCTAGACGGCATTGCATTACGTTCAGTATCGGGAGATCCGAAGAAATTTGCTGAAGCAGCCAAACGATTGGGTGAATTAACCAATTGGCCAATTATGTTGTGTTCGTTGAATCCAAAGGTACTTGCGGCAGGTGCACAAGCGTTACAATCCAAGCGTCCCCTTCTCTATGCCGCAACGACTGACAGCTGGCAAGAAGTGTCAGAAATTGCTATGAAATATCAACTTCCTGTTGTTGTTTATGCACCCGGTGACTTGAATGCATTAAAGTCCCTAGCTTCTACTTTTAATCAGATGGGACTTGATGTGGTACTCGATCCAGGCAATGAGTTTAGTGCAGCCTTAGGATCGACGATTGATGATTTCACTATGTTGCGGCGTGCAGCGACTCGGGAGGGTGATGAAGGTGTTGGTTTTCCGCTCCTAGCATCTCCGATTTCTGTGTGGGGAGATCATAAGGAGGGAGAAGCAGAAGAGCTGGCGAAATGGCAAGAAGTGCTGGCTGGAGCTTCGATGATTATCCGGTATGCGGATATCATCGTGTTGCATAGCCTAGATATGTGGGTTCAGCTGCCACTAACATTTCTTAGGACGAATCTCTTTACGGATCCAGTGAAACCGGTTGCAGTTGAACCTGGGCTTCGTGAATTCGGACATCCGACAAATGATTCACCGGTGATGTATACTTCGAATTTTGCTCTCACCTATTTCACGGTTGAAAGTGATATCAAACAGGCTGGGATTGACGCCTATCTGGTCGTAATTGACACGGAAGGGCTGAGCATTCAGTCTGCAGTTGCAGGTAGAAAACTTACTGCTGATGTGATTGCTGAGGCCATCAAAGAATCTGGCGTAGAAAAGAAGGTCAATCATCGCATTCTCATTAGTCCAGGCATGGCTGCGCGTCTCAGTGGAGAAACCGAAGAAGCATCAAAGTGGACAGTTAAAGTGGGTCCAAAAGATTCCAGTGGAATTGGCCCGTATATCGGAGATGAACTCTGGAAAAAAGAGTAGCAAATCTATCAGCGTGTTGCCAGATCTTGCGCATATCTGTAAAGGATTTGTTCCTGACCGCGCGTCTCGATAGACCCTGAACGTTTCTCTCGCACCTCATTAATAGCTTCATCAGCATTCATTCCTTCACTAATGAGATATGCGGCTAGTAATGTACCGGTGCGTCCCCAACCCATGAAGCAATGGATGGCGACGGGTCTGTTCATAACACGATTTGTGTTTACGAGTTCGACAAAGCCGTTGATTTGCTGAAGAGTTGGAGTTCCATAGGGAGGCACAGGATAGTAGTGGTATTCGAGTCCAACATCTTTGACGAGGTCTTCGTTAAGGGATTCTTCCATGGCCGTAACAAGAACTTCGATGCCTTCATCTACGAGTCGTTCCAGGTCTTGTCTTCCTCGAGGCATGCTTGAACCCGCAAGAACACCAGGAATTAAATAACTGAAATTAAGCATGAATAGCCTTCCGTTTAAGTGAGCGTTTTTCGGCTGATGAGGAATTCCGCAATCCCATAACCGAAACTGGGATCACCTTTGAGGGTGAATTGGGAGACGATTTCGTATATGTTGGTTTCTCGTCCAGGTTTGGATTGGCGTGGAGGATAGATCATGGTTTGGAGTTTCATTGAATCGAGTTGCCATTTTTTCTTTTGCTCGTCGGTGAAATGGATAGTATAACCTTGGGGAGTTACATCATCGGATTCGAAGTGGATTTTGATTGAAATGTCGGTGAGTCGTTGGTTTCCAACTAGACTTGACAAGAATCCAGCCGTTTCGAGTTTGTCGCCCATGTGGAGCTTGATGATGTTAATGGTACACCATGAGAATTGGGCCGCAATCCAGTTCCATTCATCAATTGCAGCGTAGTCGCGGAGTCCCCATGAATGATCACGGTGACCAAAACATTCGATTTTGTGTTCTGTACCGTTGGCAAGGCGAATCGTGCCATCGACGAAACAGCCTTGTTCGTAGTGTTCTTGTTCGAGTACGCCTTTTCGATAGGATTGTGTAGAGTCGTAGGCGAAGGGATCAAAGCGTCCAGCAAAATCGAGGCTAGCAAACCGTTTACCGTCATCAAAGTGAATTCTCCACAGTTCATTGGGTTCAACTAGTTCGAATCGCAGTTTCCCATCATCAAGAGAGTCGAGTTTGCCTGGTGTGGGCAGGGAGTTTAGGTAGATGTCGGTTTCGCCTTCGGTGAGAAAAGCAACGAGATAGTCCCGTTTGGGAACATTGGGATATGCGGAGATATAGAAGAAGGCACAGAGTTTGACTTCGGGATCATAAAACTGGAAGTAGTAGGATTCCTTCCAGTCAGGTATTGTCTTTGGATTGTGGAACCCTTCATCTGATGGTGGAACTTCACTGGACATGATGTGTCACGTCTGTTAATCGAGGAGCTCGTAAAAGGAAGGATCTTTATCACATTCTTCTTTGCTGCGAAAGAGTCGTGCCCAAGCGGGGTGCCCCATTGAATTGAGCATCAACTCGATGTAATCGCCCACGAGGTTTTCGTCTAATCCCATGGTGACTTTGTCGGTGATATTACCCATGTCAGTGAAAATGTAGAACCATTTCAAGAAGACGGAGGATCCAGCTTTCAGACGTGTGACGTCGTCCCATTCAGCGAATTCAAGGTATAGTTCAGTTTGGACATCAGTAGCGAATTTCTCTAGGTCGGTGAGGACATTGAAAGGCGTGGTTTCGATTTTATCACCGTAGCGTGTGAAAAGGGCGAATTGTGTGATATGGTCGGTGTAATCTTCAGGTTTAGGAAAGAGGGTTGCAAAATCCGTGAAAACTAGCTCTTCCATATCTTTCAGGACGAGAGCAACGGAGAGATTGGGGACAGGGGATTTTGCTTCGGTGTCATGCCAGTCCCAGATTAGTCGAGAACCATCATAGAGGGGTGAGAATTCTCTGAAGATGAGGACTTCATTATCACTGATGGGATATGGACCCATTTCATGAATGCTTGCTCGACATTCGCAATAGGAGAGAAATTCAGCAAGGTAGAGTTGGGCCATCGTACGTTTGAGCTTGTTGACCTGATCTTTATTGATTGGCTGTAATTCTTGCTTGACCATATCTAATATCTTGTCAGGAAGAACTTGGGCAGTATCATTATTTTCAGCAGCTAAAGGCGTGTCGCTATCATAGTAGTTGTTGGCCATGCGATACCAGAAATCAATCATGAATTTGGCTTCTTTACGGCGTTCAGGGGTTTCGTTTTCAGCACCGCCTGCATCGAAAAGGTCTTGCATCCGCCCTAGTCCCCATAATCCGATGAAAGCCCAAACTCCCAGTACATTGGGATAAGCAGCCAGCGTTCGAGATCGTTGCCCGATTTCTTCTGGTGAAATGTGTTCTGCTAGTTGTTTAAAGAGGTTATATTGGTAGCCTCGGTAGATTTGAGCGCAAGCAACACTGTTGTAGGCTGTAACAGGAAACAGTTTGGATTCGAGGGCCGTTCGTTGAGAGAGAAGGTAGGTGCTGGCGGCACTAGCTCGACGAAGTAATGTATTAGCTTTCTTAGTACTTATATCTCCAATCATAGATATTCAGCTCGTGGAGCATAAATGATTAGCTATCCATTAAAAACTATATCACATACAAATTCTTGTTTGAGACAATAACTGATTTTCAAAAGTCGTGAGAAAAATTCAATAACTCAAATTGAAGATAATTCACGGAGTTTATCCAGATAAGGGGTTAAGGTCCCGGTTGATGATCGGAAACCAAGGCTCATTTAACAAGACAACATCGTCGGAACGGCGAGGAAAGCCTATAGACTAGTCGGCATGAGTCGATGGCATGAAGCAAGAAACCCCCTCCTTCAGGCGGGTGTAGTTCACAATCGCTCATCGAGTGCGCGAAGTTGTTCAAGCATTTTTAGTCGATCAGTGATATCTCGGAAGATACCACGGAAGCCAAGAAGTGCTCCGTTTTCATCAAATATAGGGCTTCCGCGTGCTTCAAGAGTGACATCGGAGTGATCGCGGTGGACAAACTGGATGACGAGTGTTCGAATGGGTCGTTGTTTCTCGATGAGTTCAGCGAAGGTTTGTTGTGCTCTTTCGACGTCTTCGGGTCGGAGAAAGTCACACGGTGTCTGTCCTAGGACTTGACCGGCGGAGAAGCCTAGAATATCTTCTACGGCGCTGTTGCTGTAGGTGATTGTCCCTTTGAGATCGAGTTCCCAGACCCAATCGGATAAATCTTCGACTAAGGCGCGGAATTTTTCTTCTGATTCAAGAAGCGCAGCTTCAGCCTTTTTGCGTTCGGTGATATCGGAATATGCCGCCTGGATGGCAGGTTCCCCTTCGTACTCAATGACGTTGGCAAAGATTTCCACCCAGCGAACACTTCCGTCTTTTCGAACCAATCGGTATTCATATTGGGGAGGTGCTGATTTTCCTTCTAGCCTGCGTGTTACGCGGGTTAAGACCAGTTCTTGATCAGAAGGATGAATCAGATTCTGGACTTTCTTCGGTGACATGGCGAGGATTTCTTCAACACTAAATCCAATCATTTTGGAAAAGGCTTCATTTGCGAAAAAGATTCGTGGGGGGTCACCCTGGGAAATAACGATGCCATAGAGGGATTGTTCAACGAGATTCCGGTATTTCCCTTCTGATTCTTGTAACGCCTGTTCAGCTAATTTTCGTTCAGTGACATCAATGCTGGTGACTTGTAGGGCTGGTTTCCCCTGATAGTCGATTTGTTTGACATAGGATTCGACCCACATAGGTCCGCCATCTGGTCGGAGAAGCCGAACTTCATATCGATCCGGAACTGGTTCACCTGCAACACGGTCTTGCATCCGTTGTTGAAGGATCTCAATGTCTTCCGGATGAATCAAATTCCAAAACGTTTCTGGCGGTGCACCTACGATATCCTCTGGTGTTTTTTGGAGTTGATCCATCAATTGAGGATTCGCAAAAACAATACGACTATCTTGAAAAATGACAATCCCTTGTAGAGATTGATCGACTAGTGCACGGTACTTGGCTTCAGATTCCCGAACAGCTTCTTCACTGCGCTTCCGATCAGTGATATCTTCCAGGTTTCCTTCATAGCATTCAATATTTCCTTCCCCATCTCGAACAGCACGGACTGAAAGTTCCACCCAGATAGTCTTTCCATCGTCACGCTTGAATTCAGTTTGAAATCCCGTAACAACATCTTCTCGCGCGATGATAACTTCCCATTGTTTTCGAGCATTTGGATCGGCATAGAAGCCGGAAGCATTTCGTTCAAGAAGTTGGGCTTTTGTATTGAACCCAAGAATTTCTACTAGCGCAGGATTGCCATCGAGAATAGTTCCATCTGGCATTGTACGGTAGAGTCCGATTGGAACGCTATCGAAGAGGCTTTGGTATTTTGCTTCAGCTTCCTTGCGCTTACTGATATCACGTATAACTCCGATGAATGCAGTAGGGTTTCCTTTAGCATCTTTGAGAAGTGCAGCATTTAATTCAGCTGGATAAGGAGTGCCGTCACGACGAAGTAATGTATATTCTAAAGTTCCAGAACGTCCTGTTTGAAGGGTTGTTTGTAAATTCTCCATCGCTATTGGTACATCTTCTGGATCAATAAGCTCGAATGCACTGACCCCTAACAAATCCTTTTCATCCTCAATCCCATACAATTGTAATGCCTGTTGGTTGCACATTATTACTTTGCCTTCCAAGTCTGTAACCGTAATAGCGTCGGGTGATGTTTCGACCAGCGTTCGGTATTTCTCTTCACTTTCTTTGAGAGCTAGCGCTGCTCGTTTCTGATCGGTGATATCCTCCAACGATCCCTCATAATAATGGACTGCCCCAGCCTCATCTCGAATGGCTCGGAAAGTATCATGAACCCAAATAACTTCGCCATCTAATCGTTTGAATTGCACATCATGACCGGTTACGATGCCCTCTTGACCGAGAATTTCTTCGTAATGCTCTCTTTCATCACGATCGACATAGAAGTCAGAGGCATTCAAAGCGAGAAGCTCTTCTATATCCTTGGCTCCAAGTAATTTAATGAGTGCCGGATTGGCATCGATGATTTGTCCATCTTTGCTGGTTCGATACAAACCGACAGGAAGGTCGTCGAATAATCCACGGTAGCGGGCCTCGGATTCTTGGAGTTTGATGTCTGCCTCTTGGCGTTCTGTGATATCAATGAAAGTGGCTTGGATAGCAGGTTTACCATTATATTCGGTGACGATGACATACATTTCTAGCCAGCGTTCACTGCCATCTTTTCCAATAGCTTTAAAGGAATAATGTGAGGGAACGGGTTTGCCTTCGAGGCGTTCTCGCATCCGACCCCATACACGGGTTTGGTAATCAGGATGGACACTATCCTGCACTTGTTTTGGAGTGAGTGCTAGAAGTTCATCAAGGGTATAACCACTCATTTCTGCGAAGGCTTCATTGGAAAATACGACCTGCATATCTTGAATGATGATGATTCCTTGTAAGGAATGATCGACCAGTTCACGGTAGGCTTGTTCTGTACGCTTTTGTTCAGTGACTTCGGTTATCATGGCTAGTATTGCAGGTTTCTCTTGTATTGTGATTAGGCGTGGAAGAACCTGAAGCCACCTTAACTCCCCCTTGCTATCCTTTACACGAAACTCATAGAGTTTAGTTTTTACCTCGCCTTGAACCGCTGATTTCAATCTTCGAGTGACATCAGCTTGATCGGGGTCAGCAATATAATTCATGAACTCAAAGGCATTAAGTTGATGGATCTCTTCAAGGGGGATACCCATTAGTTCTCCCAGCATATCGTTTGCATAGAGAATGCTTTCACCTTGTAAGACTACTATCCCTTGTGGAGCCTTCTCAGCGATAGATTTGAACATTTCTTCCTCTAAGTCGGGATCAAGAGGGGGTAACTTCTTAGATTTAGACATTCATATTCACCTGTGAGGGATTCGGTGGGGATTATGAACTTGATTCTGTGCACACCTTCGTTCCCCAAGCTACACCGATCTATCTGTTACTCTTTCGAAGATGCCACATATCTGTTTCGATGAAAAGAATGCCTAAATAGAGTAAATTTAGGTCGGCTCAATTGTTAAAACCGAACCTGTAAGAGCCTATGAAGTCGTAATGGGACGGGTTTGAAGAACGATAAACTCTCCGTCTTTATAGGTCCATTCAATGTCTTGGGGATAACCGATTTTTTGTTCAATTTCGATACCCAGGTTTGTCAACTTAACAAGCTGCTCATCGTCTAAAGAGAACATCTCACGCTTTTCGGGAGGCGTCTCCTTAAGAAGTGTACATTCTGGCCTATCTTGTGGATGTGGAGCACTGTAAACTGCTTTATCTCCCATTCGCCGTTCTATGATTTCAATTGGTTGTTTTTGAATAATGAAGGAATCAGGATTCACTTTACCAGCGACAATACTTTCACCTAATCCCCAAGAGGAATCAATAATGAGTTGTTCTGGGTCATTTGTGACAACATTAGTTGTGAACATGACACCAGATACTTCACCAAGGATCATTTCTTGGACGATTACTCCCATTTGTACTTGGTTGATGTTAATGTCCTTGCTTTGCAGATAGAGGAGGGCTCGAGGAGAGTAAAGAGAGAGCCAAGTTCTTTTTACTGCATCAAGAACATGAGTTTGGTCGCGGACGCAAAGGAATGAATCAGCTTTTCCTGCAAAGAAGAATTTTTTGGTATCCTCTGCTGTTGCTGAGGAACGCACCGCATATCCTGTTGGACCAGGATCTTGTTGAGTTACGAGTTGTTTGAACCCCGCTATGATTTCGTTAGCGATTTCTGTTGGGATTTCGTATTCAGAAGCAGCAGTCTGGAAATCTGTGGCAGAGTGAATGAGCGTTTCGATATCATCTGTGTTTTGATGGAGGTTGTCAAAGGCTTCAAGTTGTTGACAGGTTGCCACGAAGGTTTTGAAACATTCCGTTGGAATCGCAAAGCCATTCGGAATGGTAAATCCCAGTTGATTAAGTCGGGCTAGATTGGTGGCTTTACCTCCACACGTTTCAATTTGTTCAGGAGTTAGTTGGTGGAGGAAGGTGACTTGGAATCGATTTTGTGGTTGTGGGCCCTGTTGTCTGGGTGCCATATTCAACTTCCTCAAAGTTAGGTGTGATTATTCGTCTAAAAGGAGGAGAACCCCAGAATTACCTTCACTGGGTTCAATTCGAACCCGCTGATTTGCCAATTCATCTTCATAGTTGATTTTAGTTCCCATTAAAGCAGGGATACCAAATTCACGGGTGACAATCGCCAAGTGTGAACCTAATGCTCCGGAGGTGCAAACAACGCCTTGTAACCGAGAAAGAACCGGAGCGAGGGTTGTAGTTCCGGCATCTTCCACTAGCACAATTTTCGGGTCAGTCGTCGCCTGTTCCTCTTCTGCTTTAAATTCCTTCAAAAGTGTCAAGACATCTTGTATTGATGTAATCACTCGGAGAATTCCTTCTGCGCTCTTGTTCAGGCTAATGAGTCCTTCACCAATTTGCTTCATTGAATTTGCCACCTAATGCCTTCTAATGCCCATAGTCTGCCCTTAAAAGACTTATTAAAATCAACGAAGAAGAAAGAAAACGCCGACCCTGATATTTTTAGGAATCAGCTTTTTTCTTTCGCTTCTTCATTT
>Ga0209635_10004637_pt1 | contig 10815 bp, 8 predicted proteins | sample DeeMarSWOR230_32_FD_187463 | JGI IMG/M metagenome (GOLD analysis project Ga0209635, IMG submission 187463) | Marine sediment microbial communities from White Oak River estuary, North Carolina - WOR-2-30_32 (SPAdes) (version 2) | ecosystem: Environmental > Aquatic > Marine > Intertidal zone >...
AATCTTTATTTCCGCTCATCCACCATCTATTTTCCCCAGTTTAAGATTCAGGCCAAAAAGATCATTGACGAGATGGTCACTCAGTCCGTTGCCAAAGAGATCTATCAGAAGTTTCCCCAGTATGACGTCCTGGCCAAAGACAAATTAATCAAGATAAACACCCGCGATTACAAAAAGTTCAATAGGAGTGAACTTGGTAGGCAACGCCTTGAAATATACCGCAAACTGATAGATAGGTACCAGGATGAAAGGGGACAGACCTACTTGATGGAGCTTGATTGCTGGCATTGGGCCAGGTACGTGGATAATGTGGTAAGTCACGGTTACCCGGGAGATACAATCGTTGACGGCAAACAATTTGATACCTTTATGCTAGCGCCAGAAGGTCGGTTCATGCTCTGGGACGATTTCCTCTATTATGTGAGCGCAGTTTTCTACAAGGTTTTCTCTCTCTTCAAGCACGTACCTCTCTATGATCTTCTTTTTTATCTGCCGCTTTTATTCAGCGCTTTACTCATAACGGTGCTGTACGTGTTTGCCTACAAGCACGGAGGCCATATCTGTGCGATCGTCAGTTGCCTGTTCGTGGGGCTTTCTGCCAATTTCATTCCCCGCAGTTGCGCGGGCTGGTTTGATAAGGATATCCTCAACCTGCTCTTTCCGATTCTGGTAATTTGGACTTATCTTTTGGCAAGCACGAGTACTTCCTACAAACAGAGATTCTTCTGGGTTTGTTTTTCCTCTTTCTGGTCTGGTCTGTTCTGTTTTACCTGGTTTGGCTGGTGGTTTATTTTTATGATTATCGTAGGTTTCGAGATTCTGTCCCTGGTTGTAAGGGGTTTCACAAAATTTTATTATAAAAAAGAAGATACGCCTTTCTTGAAACAGCATCTTTTTTCTCTGATTTCGTATGTTCTTTTCACTTTCCTTTGGATTCTGCTTTTAGCCGGAACACAACCTTTCTTCTTTTTATACCAGCAATTAACGAAATCGGTTTTTTTAAGCCGGGCCGTAGAGGCCTCTATTTGGCCGAATGTCTTTTCGACGGTGGGGGAACTGAAAAGGCTGAATTTGGGTGAAATCGTGCATTCTCTGGGAGGACTTCTCATCTTTATTCCCTCTGTCTTCAGCATGCTGGTTATATTGATGAGGAACCTTTTCTATCGTAGAGACGAAGGCTTCAAGAGCGACTCAATCATCATACTGCTCCTGTGGTTTCTGGCCATGCTTTACGCCTGTTTTCAGGGAGTACGCTTTCTGATGTTTCTGTCTCTACCCTTAGGGATTTCTCTTGGTTGGTTTATACATGATATCTGGGCTTATTTTAGAAAAAGGGGTAAGATTTGGGAGGCCATGGCTTTTGCTTCTGTCATCGTTTTAATCTTTAGCTGTCTCTTCCTGAAATCCGCGAATAAAATGTCCAAGAGCCTTTATCCTCTGATGAATGATACCTGGTATAAGGTTTTGAATATCTTGAAAGACGATACGCCCCAGGAGACTATTATTAATTCCTGGTGGGATTTCGGGGATTGGTTTAAAGTAGTGGCTAAACGCAGGGTCATCTTTGACGGCCAAAGCCAGGACACGCCGCAGGCCTACTGGATGGCCAAGGCGCTACTTACGCATAGCGAGAGAGAATCCGTGGGGATCCTTAGGATGCTCAACAACGGAGGGAATAAAGCCTTTGAAATCATCGATGAATATATAAAAGACCCTTTGCGCAGTATGCTGCTTTTAGAGAGCCTGGTGGTGCTTGACACTGGTAAGGCCAGGGAGATCCTTTCGGATTTTCTGCCGCCAACAGCGGTGGATAAAGTGGTTATCCTTCTTTTTGATAAACCAGAAAACGCTTATTTTGTGGTGGACGATTCCATGGTCTATAAGACAGGCGCCATCTCGTATCTAGGGAACTGGAATTTTTCCAAAGTCTATATTGTGCAAAACTTTAATAAAGAAGAAAAGGCTCCTCTCTTGGATTACCTCATCCGTCTGGGCAAGGATAAGCAGGAGATGCAGCGTTTTTACCAGGAGGCCTTTCTCATTGCTGCCAAAGACGTGGAGAGCTGGATCTCGCGGCCTGTCCAATTTTATGGTTTGCCTGTCAAAGGTCGCCTCAAGGAGGGGATTGTTTATTTTGAGAATGATTTTTTGTATAACCCCAAAGAGAGAACCATTTTTACCACCTCAGGAAGGCTGCCGCAGAGCATGTTCATCGAACAGGACGGCTCCATTCAGGAAGTGGCTTATTCCAATGCGAATATGCCTTTTTCCATATTGGTTTACCATACTCCGGAAGGATTCGAGGCTGTGCCGCTGGACAGGGAATTGGCCCAGAGCCTGTTCGTACGGCTTTATTTCTTAAAGGGAAGGGGTCTTAAACATTTTAAGACGCATATAGATGCCCAGGAAGGTAACAAGTTTATCGGCAGCTACAAAATCGAATGGTAACAATATGATTAAATCCCAAATCCAAATACTACAAAATCCAAAACAAATCCAAAATCCCAAATCCAAAACTATTTGGGATTTTGACATTGGGATTTGATTGGTAGTATTGGTATTATTTGGATTTTGGATTTGACGGGTTGGCCAAAATTTATCTTAGCGCGATGGAAAGAGCAAAGGAAGAAATAGAAGTATCGGTCGTTATGCCCTGCCTGAACGAAGAGGAGGCTATTGGAGAGTGCCTTAAAAAAATCAGGGAAGTCTTTGCCAAAGAAAAAATAGATGGCGAGATTATTGTTGCGGATAACGGTTCTACGGACTCCTCCAGAGAGATTGCCGAAAGTTACAAGGCAAAGGTTGTCATCGAGAGGCAAAAGGGATACGGAGCGGCGTATCTACGCGGCTTAAGAGAGGCAAAGGGAAAATATATCATTATCGGTGACAGTGATAATACCTATGATTTTGCAGACATCCCTAAATTCCTGCATGCCTTAAGGCAAGGGTATGATTTTGTCATGGGCTCCCGCTTTAAGGGTAAGATCAGCAAGGGCGCAATGCCCTGGAGTCACCGTTACATCGGAAATCCCGTGCTTTCTTCCATGTGCCGTTTATTCTTTCGCACCTCGCTCTCCGATATTCATTGCGGGATGCGCGCCTTTACCCAGAAGGCTTATTATAAAATGAGGCTCATGACGCTGGGCATGGAGTTTGCCACGGAGATGGTGGTCTCTGCTCTGACTAACCATCTTAGGATTCACGAAGTTCCCATCCACTATCATGCCCGGGAAGGTCGTTCCAAACTTAACGCCTTTTTTGATGCCTGGCGCCATGTTCGGTTTATGCTGCTGTACTGTCCTGTCTGGCTGTATTTTATTCCGGGTTCCATAGGTTTTATCTTAGGGATAGCCGTTTTATTTATTCTCCTCCCCGGTCCGGTGCTGTTTTTGGGGCGCTACTGGGATTTTCACCTGATGTTTTTTGCCAGCGTCATATCCATCCTTTCTTATCAGATTATCAATCTGGGAATCTGCGCCCATACCTACGCCATCCGCCAGGGTTTTATCCGCTATGACCCCTTTACGCTTTTTTTTAAACGCCGCTTCAGTTTGGAAAGAGGCATCGTCTTGGGAGCCGTCATTTTTTTTATAGGTTTTATCATTACCCTTTTTATATTTCTGGAATGGTTTTCCAAACACTTTGGGTCACTGTACAGAATCCGAGAATCCATCCTAGCCATGACCCTGCTTATCATAGGCCTCCAGACTATTTTTTCCTCATTCTTTATCAGCCTGCTGTTTTTAAGGAAAAAACGCAAATACCTGTAGTCTTCTGATGAAAAACACAATCCTGCTCATCTGCATTTTACTCTTAGGGTTATCGTTAAGGGTTTATAACCTGAATTTTCCCTCCATCGGCTACCATAATATGAAGGAAAACGAGTCCCTCAGCATAGCCCAAGAGATGATCAGGACCAAAGATTTCTTGCACAAAAGAGTTTATTTCTTTAATGCCTTGCAAAAGGATCCTGTTGTAAGAGATAATCTCCAACCGCCGCTGGTTTCTTATCAAATTCTCTTGGCCTGGAGGATGTTCGGAGAGAATCTCTGGTCAGCGCGCCTTTTTAACGTCTTATTTGCGATGCTAGTCATTGTGGTTATGTATCTAGTAGGCTGCCAGCTCTTTCAGGATAAACGCCTAGCGCTTTTTGGCACCTTTTTATTATCCATCATGCCATTGGCTGTATTTTTTTCCCGCAACCTCCAGCCAGAAAGTCCTGCTTTTTTCTTTATGTTGTTGGGTCACCTTTTTTATTTGAGATTTATTGATAAGCGCAAACTCTATAATCTTCTGTTAGGCGGATTGGCGATGGTTTTTGCCTGGGTTTACAAATTTGAATTTATCATTGGAATGCTGCCTTTCGCGTTTTGCTTTCCCTACAAATCATTCTTGAGTGACAGAAAGGGAATCCTTAAATTTCTTTTTGCGGCCCTGTTTCCTTTCCTGGCCATGCTGGGTATCATAACCTGCTTCCGTTCATTGGGCCTGGGCGCATTCCGTTTCACGTTCAAACCCTTTGAGGTTTTGACGCCTGCCTATTGGAAGTCCTATGGAAAGATGATTCTTTGGTATACGGCAGGAGAGAATTATACCTTTCCCCTAAGCCTCCTGGCCACCTGGGGTGTTATTTTAGCATTTTTTATGCATAAAAGTTTCATAGACCGCTACCTGATTGGTTGGGTAACAGCTGCTGTAGTCTATGTGATGCTTTTCTCATCGGACCTTGCTCAGAATAGCTATGCGCAGATGCCATTTTCTGCAGCAGTGGTTTTCTCCTGTGTCTATGTCGTTTCATTTATGGCCAGGGAAATAAAAGGTTTGCCCAAGTATCAAACATTGATTGTGCTCATGATAAGCGTGGGGGTATTTTCTATTTTCCCTGTTTACTATTCTTTATCCAGGATGTATACAACGGTTTTTTTGGGTCAGGACGTGGCAGGTGAGACGCTCAAGGAATTCAGCGCACCCGACGAGCGCATATTTCTGTTCAGCCATGCGCAAGGTTACGGCATTGCACGCTATGCCCATCGATACGCAGGTTGGGCCAGGTCGCTGGAGGAATTCAAGGAAAAGGAAAAAGAGTACGGGGTAAGGCTTGTTTGTATTTATCCGGGAGAATACGTGGAGTTTCTGAAGAAAGCTCATCCCAGCATCTTTGAATATATCGAGAGTCACTACAGGATAAAGGAAGTGGGCTTACAGGAGTTTCCCAGCAGATTGGGGTATCTTATATTAGAGAGAGGTCCTACCACAGGAAAAAAGATAGGAGATGTTCTGAAGTCGCTCTCTGGGAAGATCCAGCCCCGCTCTATCTATAAAATTTTAGGCAAGTATATTTTTTATTATGCGATGCGTCCCACTTCTTAAGTATTAAAGGAGGTTAGCGCGATGGCAGGAAAATATTTCTCCAATGCCCTTTTTGTGCTCATCAACGCCCTGAGGTATAAGATGACGAAAAAAAGGATTCCTTTGATGGTCGCCCTCAATATAACGAATCTGTGCAATCTTGATTGCCCCTTTTGCTATTTTAAGAATCCCCAGATGAAATTTACCGAGTACACGACGCAGGAATTACTGGATTATATAGACCAGTTTTACGCTTTAGGCACCCGTATTTTTCTCTTACAAGGAGGAGAGCCTTTGATGCGTCAAGACCTAAAACAGATCATCTCCCACATAAAGAAAAAAGGGGCTTTCTGTCGTCTCTCCACGAACGGTTGGTTCGCCGCCGAAAGGATAGAATGGCTGGTGGATGCGGACCAGGTCAGTTTTAGCCTGGACGGCAATCGGGAGGTGTCAGATAAGATTCGGGGGAAAGGGGTGTATGACAGGGTTGTCGCGGGAATGGAGAAGGCCTTCTTGAAAAAGATCCATTTTGAAATCCATGCCTCGCTTATCCGCGAGAGTGCATCCGATACCCATTCTCTTATGCATCTACTGGACTTGGCGAAAAAGTTCAGAACCACTGTCTCTTTTTGCGTTGCAGGAGTTTCAGGCGCGGAGAACACGCGCTCAGTGGGAAGCGGCGATTTGACCAGCGAGGAGATAAAGGATTTCTACAGGTTCCTGATAAGACTAAAAAAACAGAAATACCCTGTCGGCAACTCTTTTAACTCCCTGCATAAGTCATTGGATTGGCCGATTCCTTATTCCGAGATAGGTTTTAAGGATAACCTGCCGGCAGGTTTCGATTTCATCCCCTGCAAACATGGCAAGTTGATTTGCTGGATGGGAGCGGACCACACGTTGTTGCCCTGTCCCATTGCGTTCTATCGCCCTGAGTTCGAGGTCCGCATCCGCAACCACAATATCAAGGAAGCGTGGGAGGAATTGAACAGGAAGGTCACTTGTATTGCCTGCAGTGGTTCGGATGAATCCACAAGTTTTTTTGCTCTCAAGATGGAAGACATTATCTCAACTGGCGCGCTTTATTTCAAGAATTATATCATGAGGAGGAGATCATAAATTCCTTCCCTTATTGTACAGACATTGGCTCACTTCTCGTGGCTACACGTGGATTCAACAAGAGGTGCGGCTATTGCAGAAGGGGTAAAGAGAAGTATGACAAGCAGGGCCTGACGCCGGGGGGCTTTTGCGTGGATGCGATGAGTGCCATTTACCCTTATTTTCTAGCCCTGCTCTATGACGCTGTCTTCCCTCAGGATCCGTCGGTTCATGAAGGCATTCTGGTCAGGTGTCCCAACGCCAACAGCCCTACGCTTATAAGGGTGAGTTTCAAGTACAAGAAATTAAGGCTGCTCCTGAACATCCTGGAAAAATTTTTCCGCCACATCGGTTTCCCCAAAGACGCTATAGATAAGATGATGATCGCTGAGATCATGAATGAAAATGAAGAGTGCCGGCATCGTTTAGGCCGCCGCTTTATTTTCAGGATACCTGACATCCGTCAATTATGCCCGGCCTCCTTTTTTTCTCTCTATCCTTTCATCCATCTCTATGCAAGAGGCAAGAAGGTGAGTGAAGCGGATGGGCAGCTTGCGCTTGGCCTGGCCTGTCCTGACCCCAAATCAAACATAAACTACCTGGTTGAACCTTTTGTAAAGAAATCGGGAAGCGCCGAGATTTCGCTGATCATCAAAGCTTGCTGCTTTTATCTCGTTGACTTATCAAAGTATAAAATAGTCACCCAGGATGGTTCGGGTTCACAGGTTTCATTAGACAAGATATTTCCCGCGGGCCTTTGCCCGACCCTGATGAATGTGGCTATTCCCTATATTATTACTTTTCAGAACGGCGGTTATTTTAAATGGAGAAAAGACATCCACACTGTTGAGGCCCAGTGTCCGAATTCAGAGTCGTGCGTTGCCTTTGAAATCAGGCGCGATCCCTCAGGCGCCAAACCGCTATCCCTGGTGATTAAGCAGGTCCGGGGAAAGTGTCCAAAGGCACATCGCGAAGGCGAAATTTTTCACTTCGATTTCTCAAAACTCATCTGCCCGCATCTTTTCAGCCGTCTTTTTCCTTATTTGTTATTTCTTGAACTTCACCCCGAAAGAAAAGAATATGCGCAAGGTATCCTGCTTGAAGATCCTTTGCAGGATGGAGTGAAATACCTGCTTACAAGAGCGGTTTAATTTTCTAAAAGTGGATTATGGAGAAAAAGGCATTTGTCACTGGCGGCACGGGTTTTGTGGGTTTTTACGTGGTTAAGAGTTTGATTAAGGGGGGTGTAAAGGTGTGCAGCCTCATCAGGGATTCTTCACGAGAATCTTCGGTTCAGAGGCTTCATTCCCTGGGCGCCCAACTCGTCACCGGAGACCTCCTGGAGCCTGATTCTTATGCCCATGTTCTTAAGGATGTCTCTTATGTTTTTCACTGCGCCGCGCTCCATAAGATCTGGACGCGCGATGTGAATTTATTGTATCGGACCAATGTGAATGCCACGCGCATGCTGTTAGAGCTAGCAGCCAGGCAGAATGTGGAACAGTTCGTCTACACCAGCAGCATCAAGACGATCGGTTTGCTGCCTGGGAAGGGGCCTTCGGATGAAACCGTCAGGTACAATTTGTGGGAACAGGACACGGATTACGGAAAAACAAAACATCTGGCTGAAGAATTCCTTTTGAATTCTGATAGCCAGGTACTTATAAAGATTCTGAATCCTTCTACGGTGATCGGACCAGGGGATGAGTCTTTGACGCCCATGATGCGCATCATCTCCGATTTTCTACAGGGAAAAGTCAAGGTTTCTATAAACACAAGCACAGGGTTCGTGGATGCTGAGGATGTAGGCTGGGCGCATTTCTTAGCCTTGGAGAAGGCAAAACCCAAACAGAGATATATTTTGAATGCGGTCAACTGGACGATGGATGAGCTGTTCGCTCTTTTAAGTCAATACACGCAAATTCCGGCTCCCCGGTTCAAGGTTCCTTATTGTCTGGCTTATCCTGTGGCCTACGTTAGTTTAGCGATGAGTGCCGTTACTAAAGATGAGCCTGTTGTCATTCCTCACAGCCTCAACATCGCTCGCAAGATGCCTTCTTATAACGGCAAGAAGGCTGCAAGGGAGCTCGGGATCCAATATCGCGATGTCAGGTTAAGCCTTAAGGAAACAGTAGAGTGGTTGCAACATCATCAAGGAAGATGAAATTACGTCATAAGATTGTTTTAGACAGATTCATCGGTAAGCCATTGGCCTTTTTGTTAAATGGTGTTGTATGGCCTCTTGGCAAGATCGCCCGAATCAACCACGATGATTCCGTGCAAAACGTAAAGACAATCGCGGTGGCAAAATTATTAGGCATGGGAAGCATCCTGCGCGCAACTCCCATGGTCAGGGCCCTGAAAGAAAGATACCCTTCAGCAAAGTTTATTTTTATTACTACCTTAAAGAACAAGCCGCTCGTAGAGAGCCTAGACCTAATGGATGAGTGCCTCTGTATTCGCGATACGACATTGACGTTCCTCCTCATGGATACATTGAGGCTTTTGTTTAAACTCTGGCGCTATCGGGTGGATCTCTATTTTGACCTTGAGGTTTATTCCGCTTTATCCACGATCCTGGCTACCCTCAGCCTCTCTAGGAACAGGTACGGTTTTTACCGGACCTCCACGGCTTTCAGGGTCGGGCTCAATACGCACCTGGTTTATTTTAATGACGCTCAACCCATCAGTAAGATTTATCTGCAGCTAGCCAGGGCCTGTGGGATAAAACAGTTCGAACAGAAGATCGCCAGGATTCAATTAAGCCCTCAAGCCAGGTCCGACCTCAGGGATTGGCTCCATGGCCGACGATTGAAGGAGAATTCCGATTACATCGTGATTAACCCTAATGCCTCTGATCTCCTGCTGGAGCGTCGCTGGCCTTCGTCCTATTTTGTTTCATTGATCAATGCGTTGAGTGAGCCCTGGAACCGTCCCATATTTCTTGTCGGCAGCCTCGCCGAGCGCTCCTATGTGGACACCTTAATGAAACAGCTCTCTCCTCAGGCGCAGGCCGCAACCTTCAACACGTGCGGAGAGTTTTCATTGGAGACGACCATGGCCTTGATTGAAAGAGCGCGCCTGATGGTTACCAATGATTCTGGGTTGTACCATATCGCTACAAGCTTCGGCATTCCGGTCATTTCCTTATGGGGCCCGGTGAACCCTTCCCATTACGCCGACATGGAAAGAAAAGATAATTTTATCTTTTATTCTAAAGACGTCTACTGTAGCCCTTGCGTGCACCGGACTGATTTTCCTCCCTGCAAGGGCAACAACATTTGCATGAAATCCATTTCCCCTAAAGACGTCTATTTAAAGGCGTGCAAGGTGTTAAAAATCTCTCCCAAAGCCAATCTCTTAGCCTTGGAGGAAACGTACACCAAAGAGCAAAGCCAGGATTTTGATATCATTATCCGGATGAGAAAAAAACGCTCCTAACATGTTGTGCGCAGTATGCCAGAATTCAGAAATACGCAAGGCCTTTGTCAAACAGCAAAAGGATTTCTTTCGCTGCGCCTCCTGCGGTCTGATTTTCATACACCCCATGCCTTCTCTCCTTGAGCTAAAGGACCTTTACGATAAGAGTTATTATACCCCCTGGCAAGCCAGGGAAGGCAAGATGAGCGATATCAAGCGCCATAAGAGCGCAACGTTTCAAAAATGGATAGGCGTGATAGAGAAGCATGTTGCAAAAGGACGCATCTTGGATATAGGGTGTGCCATGGGTTTTTTTCTGGAAGTGGCACAGGCACGGGGATGGGAACCTTACGGAGTGGAGGTTTCAGAATATTCCCATGCGATTGCCAGCCGAAAATTTAGCAACCGCATCTTCTCAGGCGACCTTTTGGATGCGCACTTTGCTTGCGACCATTTCGATGCCGTAACGCTGTTTGATGTGATTGAACACCAGAGGCAACCTTTAGAAACTTTCAAGGAAGTCTATCGAATCCTGAAGCCCAGAGGCATTATGGCCCTTTCGACCATGAACACCTGTAGCCTTTCTTCCAGGTTCATGGGAGAAAAATGGCCACACTATAAGCCGGAGCATCTGTATTGTTTTTCTCCTTCCAACATGGCCTTGGCCTTAAAAGCATGCGGTTTCGAGCTCCTGGAAATAAAAAAAGCAAAAAAGGTTTTGAATTTACGCTATATCCATTCTTACTTCCAGACCTATCCCGCACCCATCTTGACGAGCCTCTCGAAGCTCTGTTTTACAGTCTTACCCAAAGCCCTAACTGACCTAGGGTTGACTTTAGGGTGTGGCGAGATGCTGGTTATTGCCAGAAAGAAAAAGAATTAAAAATGGCCAGGATTTCTTTTATTCAGAATTTATCCTACGAATATTTAGGGGTGATGTATCTATCC
>Ga0209635_10004640_pt1 | contig 10814 bp, 11 predicted proteins | sample DeeMarSWOR230_32_FD_187463 | JGI IMG/M metagenome (GOLD analysis project Ga0209635, IMG submission 187463) | Marine sediment microbial communities from White Oak River estuary, North Carolina - WOR-2-30_32 (SPAdes) (version 2) | ecosystem: Environmental > Aquatic > Marine > Intertidal zone >...
CACATAAACGTTTAGCAATATTTTGAATCAATTTTAATTGGACAGGATTAAAATTTTCTTTAATATATTCTATTTCAGTATTTCTTAATGCATTTTCGTTAAAATTAACTACGTATGTAATAGGTTCCTCAACCCAATCGTTTTATTTTTAATTCGTTAAAATTGTATATAAATATTTGGGTATTAATAATCCCAAATAGACAATTGTATTTAACATTTTTAAAATACACTATTTAATTTTAGAAATCTGTAGATTTATTTTGACAAATTAAATCAGATTTTATAAGTTACACAATTAGCTTTATATTTTCAAATAGTTTTTTATTTAAGTATGAGCCTTGAAGAGAAAATTAATCTAGCAGCAAAATGGATAGTGGATTCAGAAAGATTAGTTGTGTTTACCGGGGCAGGAATATCCACTGATTCAGGCTTACCAGATTATCGTGGACCGGATGGGGTATGGACAAGACGCGATAAGGGTTTACCTCCGCCTAAAACACCACCATGGGATCAGGTAAAACCGAATCCTAACCATTATGCAATTGTAGAGTTAATGGAAATGGGAAAACTAAATTATCTGATTTCCCAAAATGTAGATGGATTACATGCTAAATCAAGCATCCCTTTTGATAAATTAGCAGAACTTCATGGCAACATGTATTTCATGAAATGTATGTCGTGCAATAGGAAGATGACATTTGAAAAAGCAGGGTGGGATAAAGCAAAATGGGGTCCAGGATATAGAACAAATCAAGTTCAAAAAGACCAACCTGATTGTCCTTATTGTGGTGGTAGAATCATTTCAAGTATTGTAAACTTTGGCGATCCATTACCCTATGACGAATTAGAAGAGTCAATCAAGCGATCTGAAGAAGCGGATGTATTTTTTGTAATTGGCTCATCTTTGGTAGTAACACCAGCAGCTAATATGCCAGGTATTGCCAAAAAAAATGGAGCAAAACTAATAATCTTAAATAAAGGGGAAACTCCTTATGATTATGCAACAGATTTAAGATTTGATAATTATATCGAAGAAATTCTTCCTCCCATTTTAGAAAAAGTTAAGGAAATGCTAAATGAAAGTTAACTTGTCAATAAAGTTAACTTTAATTCAAGATTTATTATTTTAATTTCCCATATAAAACTTTATTTCTATTATATTCTTTTAGAATTCTTTTTCCTTCCTTGTTTGACAATGATAAGGAAATATCGGCATTTCTACTTAGTGAACCATTAAAAATCTGTTGATTGTCAGCATAAATAATAATATTGCTGCTAGCATATTCTAGATCAGCTTTTAGAACTATTTTTTGTCTTTGAACATGTACATCTAGTTGAATTTTTCCTTTACTTGATTTTTTCTCAATAGAGAAGCTATTAAGTTTTTTATATTTTTCTGATCTTATTGGATTAATTGGATTCACGACAATATCCTGTCCAAAAGAATACATTTCATATTCTAATTGTCTTGTTTTATAATCTCTTACTTCGACAACTGGTCTAGCAAGATCTTTATCTCTAAAGCCATGGGGAACTTTTACTGTCATTTTTATCGTTAAGACTCTTGAAATATCTCCATCCTCAATAAAAATGATAGTATCTATTATTGAGGGGAGCATACCAAGTTCTATCCTGCCGATAAATCTCTGAATTGCATCAATTGCTGAAGATGAATGCACAACGCCCACCATACCAACTCCAGATAATCGAAAATCTGCATAAATTTGAAAATCTTTTGTTGTTCTCACTTCATCAAATATTGTAAAGTCAGGTCGCACCAATAGTAGGATGTCTGCTGAATTTTCAAGGCTTCCTTCAAGTTTAGTATATTGTGTGATTTCAGGTTTAACTTGTAAATCTCTCACACTTTCTAATGTTTTGACAACCTTATTTTGGCGTAAATAGTAATTTGCTAATGCTGCTGAAAAAGTGCTCTTACCAGCTCCAGGTGACCCAGCGACTAGAATTCCCTCTGCTTTTTCCAGACGATTGCGGAGTCTTGAGTCGATGCTGTAATCTGATAACGTCAAATTAACGAGTGGGCGTACTGCAGTTATTTCAACATCATTAGAAAAAGGAGGGCGCGTAATTACGATTCTAAATTCTCGCAATTGGGCTACAACAGCACCAAATTTTTCAATTTCAACGAAGGAATGAGCATCTTCCCGTACAAATTCTATAATTTCCATTGCTATTTCTTCAATTTGATTTTTAGGTATTAAATCGTCTCTTACTCTTTCTAAATACCAATTACCCGGGCTTCCTTTTTTCGCATAAGGAGGCAATCCTTGCTTTAAATGGACGCTCATTGTATTTTCATCAAAAAATTCAATTAATTTAAGTGAAACTGAAGTAACATCTGTTGGTGCTACTTTTTCCTTTACTGACATTACTTTAATTCCTTCAAAAATACCTACATCTCCTTGAATTCTATCTGATGTAATTAATACAGCCTCGTTTTCATTAGCACTTTCTCTAATTAACGCATCTAATTCTCCACCAGGAGCCATTTTAATTTCTTCTCTAGTAGGTCTTTTTCCAATTATATGTAACTTTATTTTATTTTCCTCATGATACTGTCTAAGTCTTTTAAGGACATTTAAACCCAAAAATCCAATTTCTTTTTGAATATTTGTTCTGTATTCCACTTCAGCAACAACTACACTGGAAATGAAAATCTCAGGATATTCGCCCAGTTCTCCATCTTCAATCAAATCTAAAATGAGACCATTAAAAATAACCGATGTATCACATGCGAACTTATCTGGCATTTTCTTCCTCATCAGCATCTAATTTGCTAATTATTTCAAACTTATTAACACTATAATAAATTGGTTTAGATAATCGATCAACTGTAGCAACAACTAAATCCTTTCGAGAGCTCATTGCCACTCGAGACATTTTATCTAAATCTTTTAATTCAATTGGAGATCCTTCAAAAATCGGGTAAATTAAATATTTAGCAGCATTTTTCTCAAAATCTGCCCCCCTCTTATATACACGAAAATCAAGACCATCACCGTATCCAGCTCGTACAACATAGCCCCTTTTACGCAAATCCATATAAATTATATATTTTTGCCATAATCTTGGATCATACTGAGTGAAAAATGTTAATAAATTTTCAAAATCAAATATTTCATTACTTTTATCATTATCTCTCCATAATAAAATCCTATTTCTTTCACATAAGAGAAGAACTTCTATTGGTTCCAAAATAAGCTTCTGTTCTCCATTATCACTCTCTTCTAAGGTACCAATATAAGAATTGCTGTAAAATTCTTCGATAGCTTTTTTATCATAAATAAAGACTTTATCTTCCTCGAGAACTGCTTCGAACTGACTTTTCTCTACCTTTTCATCAGCTTTTTCTGTCATTTTCCAATTTATTATAGTATTTTATGTTTAATGAATTTAATCATAATAAGAAAATAATATCTATCTTATATTAATTAGAAAAAATTATTCCTTGATCATTTAATTTTTTATTATAGAATAAATATTTAAGAAAAATAATTTGCTAGCTTAGTCGAGATATTATGAAATTTACTAATTTACCAAGGTTTTTAACGTTTTCATAAATTTTTGGAGCCTTTTCTTCTAAATAGTCTTTAAAAACCTCCCAATTCTCTTTCTTTCCCGAAGGTGCCCCAGCTAATAATTTTTTAACTTCGTTAAAGTCATAGGTAAAGATTAGAGCATTATCAACTCTATTAGCATCATCACTTAGTAGGAAAATATAATAATCATTTAAATCCCAAGGATTTAATACATGATCTGGTTTATTTCCATCTCCTGCGCTTTTTCCTCTCAATAAACGTGTATCCACCTGTGTTGGTAATACCATATTAAAAGTGATATTCTCGTTTTTATATTCTGCTGCCATAGATTTTTGCATCCCTACAACAGCAAATTTACTTGCTACATATGCAGTAAGTCTTATGGGAGCATTTGGAAAGGCCTGGCTTCCAGTAAATATAAATCTCGCTTTATTCTTTTTATCATCTTTTTTCATATATGGATAAGCCGCTTTAAATGTAAAAAACACCCCTAATATATTAATATTTAAAATTTGGGAGAACTTTTCATTATCAAATTCATGTGTTGCCCACATTCGTGAATAACCAGCATTTGCAATAATTCCATTTAATGGACCAAGTTCTTCATAAAAAGTTTTAAATGCTTCTCCAATTTCATCATATTTGGTAATATCTGCAATCTTTACAACTACTTTCGTATCAATTCCATGAGAAATAATTTCTTCTTTAGTTTGAGTTAACTCTTCAAGAGTTCGAGACATTAACCCTATATTTGCTCCTTCTTTAGCACAAGCAATTGCAATAGCTTTACCAATTCCCCTTCCAGAACCAGTAATGACTATATTTTTATCCTTTAATATCATAATAAAATCAAAATTTAGTAGAATATAAGATTTACTTTTAAATCCACTTTTAATAAACGTAATGCTAAAAATCAAAGTTAATTTAGAGTATCTTCCTTATTCAATTGATCATGAAAGAATTGTATGAAAAAATTCTGAGTAAACTGAATGAAGCGAGAAAAATAGTATTTATGGGAATTGGAGAGGAGAAATTAACTGACGATGGAGTAGGTCCATATATTATCAGCGAACTATTATCGTATTCAAATAATAAAATTATATTTATAAACGCTGGAATAGATCCTATGGCTCGGATCGATGAAATAATTGATTTCTCGCCTACACATTTAATCATATTAGATACATGCACTTTAAATAAGCCCCCTGGAACCGTTGCACTAATAGAAAGAGAAGTGATATGTGATTCTGTTCCAATTTCAACCCATACTATCCCGATTCATATTGTAATTGATTTAATCATTAAAAGATTACCTGATTTAAACGTATTCATGATTGGATTTGTTCCAGAAAGTCTTGATGGTTTTAAGGATTTGAAGTTATATAAAGGTGATAAAATCAATTTTGATGACTTAGGCGGGAATATTGATCTCCCTTTTTTTGAAATTAATTTAACCAAAAAAATACAACTAGCCGCCTTACAAGTAATAAAAATCATAAAAAGATTGGTTAATGAACTCAAAACTAAGCCTTATATAGATAAATAGGTTAATATTTATACAATGGTAATTGTACCAATTTGGGATCCCTCAGAACGATTTTTTTGGGGAATTGCACTTGCAATAGCACTAATGTGTGGAATATATTTTATATATAAAGCGAGAAAGAGGGAAGTTTTTAATGAAAAAATCATTATGTTTGGATTATCAAGTCTTCCCCTTGGGTTCGCATTAAGTTTAATATTTACTTATTTTCAAGTTTTTCAAGTTCAAGGAACGTTTATTAATAATATATTTTATGGTGATTATGATATTATTAAATCACCTTATGAAATTCTTGGTAGATTAAGTTATATTTCACTCGGAATCGGTTGCTTGTTCTTTGTATTAGCTTTTGAGATAATTATAAAGCGCACGAGATATTTTTTAACAATAATTTACGCGATTTTAATAGCAATAGAAATTATCCTTCCCATAGAAGGATCCCTTCTCAACATTCCATTTTCAACAATAGCTAGATATGTATTTAATTATCCTATAATACTTGGATTATTAATCTTAGTTCCTCTTGTATTATACCTCTACACAAAATGGTCCCATCTTGAGTTTAAAGCCGTTTCTTCATTTTTATTATTCGGATTCTTATTATTCGTGATTTCATTAAATCTAGCTAAGAAAGTTCATAAAAATCTCAATGTTTACCCATTAGTATTTGGGCCTCTACTTTTAATTTTAGGTTGTTGCATCACTATACTCCCAACAATTATTAATCCGAAAATTATATCGCGAGCTTTAACTTACTGGGTTTTATTTGCAATTTTAACAATTCCTTTTCTAATAGTAATGCTATATATTGATATTATCAATGATTTAGCGCTTCAATTTATCATTGAATTTATTGTAGCATTTGTGTATATATACATAATATTTTTCCTTATAATAAAGAATATAAAGTCTGAAATAATTTCAGAGAGTCGAAAAGCAGAAAAAGGACTAGAATCGCAGGTTTTAGGAATATTCACCAGACCTCAAAAAGTTACTGAGGAAGAGGTAATATTTCACAGGGAACGGAAAATTTGTTTAGTTTGTAAGGGAAAATTATTAAGATCAATATATCTTTGTCCAGAATGTGATGCACTCTATTGTATAAAATGTTCCAGTGCATTAAGTACCATGGAAAATGTATGCTGGTCATGCTATACTCCAATTGATCCAGCTAAGCCTGTAAAACTCATAAAGGAAGAAGAAAAAGATATTGAAATTTCTAAAGATATCTCAAAAAAATTGTAATCTAATATAAATAATTAGAAGTTATATTATATCTATCCCCCTAGAAAACCCATATAAATAAAGAAATGATAAGTAATATAATTAGGATCAAACTAATGCATGGCCATGAAAATAGAGCATTTTTAACGTAGTTAAATTTAAAATCAACAGCTTCATGGGGACACAATTCCACACAACAATAGCATGTTATACATTTTTTTTTAATCCATTTTGGAATATTCCCTTTTTTTATTTCATCTGGAGGTAAAATTGCCTCTCCAGGGCAATTGCTCCAACATGTTGAACATAATTTACATTTTTTCCGATTAAATTTAACAGTAGCTTTAAAAATAGTTTTACCTACGTAATCTGCTAGCCATTTTGGCAGTGGCATTGAAATTGGACGCTTTTTAGGACGCTTGAAATCTCTCCTAATATTTTCAACTTTTTCCCCTAACATTTCCATATTTTCTAAATTATTAGTTCCTAATCCTTTTTTCTCCGCTTTGGCCAAATATATAATTTCATCTGGGTCAAAACCAATAATTTTACACACAGTTGTATCTAAAGCAACTCCATCGTAACCGGCTAAAATTAAATCTAACTTTACAACATCTCCTTGAGACGGGCCTTTCCCTTCTTGACATAAATATCCATCTATTAAAGTTAATTGAGGATTCGAAACAGAATAAATATCTGCTAATGCTGAACTAAACCTTTCTAACGTAGGAAATTGAGCATGAGTTTTTGCCTTATTGCCTAAAAGCATAGTACCAAACATATTTTTAATGCAACAGGTAAGGAGACACTGCCAATGCGTCTTAATTTTTGGAATATTTATAATAAGGTCTGCGGTTTTTAGCAAATGAGAACTAGTGAATTCTTTCAATTCAAGAGGTTTTGGTACATCATAATGTTCTCTCTCAGTTTTTTCAAAGGGTATACATTCTACGCCTTCATTTTCACAGATAGCTTTAATTCCGCTTTCTTTCATAGCGGTTTCAGTAATTCCTGGTTTTTGACCTCCTGCAGAGTCACAAACATAAACTTTTGAAGGATTAAACTGCTTTACCCATTGAATTACTGAACGAACGACTTCTGGATTCGTATTTACGGCTCTTTCAGGTGGTTTTCCCATTAATAAGTTAGGTTTTAATACAACCGTCATACCCTCTTTATTCATTAGCCTTTGAGCCCCAATCAATTCAAGAGCGGAAAAAACAGCAGTTTTTATATCTTTATTTTTTATTTTTTTTATTGCTATCTGAGATTTTTTGCTCATAATAAGGTCTCAAATTATAGGTTATTAAAAAATTTGACTTTAAGAATAATAGTTAAGAAACTAAAAAAAAAGAGAAGTAAGGGAAAATTTAAAGCCGACTTTATTTTCTCTTAAAACTCCGTGAAGATGTTTTAAACCCCGCCTGCTTGTGTAGCCATTACTGTTATGACGTCTTTCTTTGGATGAATACCAATTTTTGCAAATTTTAAATCATCTGGAAGTACCTTTCCTTTAAAAATAAACTGGATTGCTAAAATTGGGTTAAGTTTATACTCTCTTTGAACTGTTTTTTTGATATCAGCTATGGACTGGTTTGGATCCACCTCAATCAACTTAATTGCTTGATCTGGAGGAACTCCGGTAAGTCTAAATCTATATTGAGTCATTTTTTTTTCAAATTATTTTTTATTTTATTTAATAAATAATGAGAAGATTTTTACTTAAGGTCTATGGTATTCTTAATTAGACTGGAGTTTATTTTGTTCTATGTTATTCGACATATATTAATTATTTCTATTAGATAAGCATGTTTAAAATCTAAAAGGCTCTGGAGGCGGTCCAGGGGGTCCAGGTGGCTGTGGAGACGGAGGAAAAGGGCTAGGTTGTGGTGATGGTTTAAATGGAACACGACCTATTCGCCTCTCTATCTCTGATATACGATTCTCAATTATAACCAATCTTTTTTCAACTTCAATTATTCTTTCTAATAGATTTGAGTTTTCTATTGACATTTTTTATTGTTTTTTATTTTTATTTCTATTTTTTTAATTTTCGTATGATTTGTGTTAATAATTAAACAATTGATTCCGAATGAATAATTATTAACAGTGTATTTATAATTAACCATATTTGGTAAAGTATGTCTTTTCTTGGACGAAAGAAAGAATTGATTTCTTGCTTAATTTTATAATTAATTTTAAAATATACTCTTTATCTTATTATTAACTAAAAAAATTTTTTTAGTTCGAGTATAGAAAAAAAGTATAGATTTATATATCTAAAATAACATATATAAGATTATGGAAAGCTGGAATATATCAAAAAAGTTAAAGAACGAGCTATTAAAAAAGTCTAGTCATATTGAAGATAATAGTAGGAGAATTTTGTTCATTCTTAGAAATCTAGGTCCACAAAGATTTACTAGTTTAATAAAATATTCAAATTTAAGTAGATCCACGGTTTCAAAATACCTTAATATCCATAACAAGAAAGGAAATATCGAACAAAAACTCATCACAGATAAGGAAACAAATAAACAATACCAGGGTTATGTAATTACTGATAGAGGTATAGAAAAGCTTGGAGAAGAACCTTTGAAACTAAAAGATGAATTATTTATAATTAATGAATTAAAAGAAAATGTTAGAAAGCTTGAAGATTTAATAGATTTTTATAAAAAAATAAATGTGGAAGATCCGTTTATAATTCATATTATAAGAATTATCTCTAAAATAGGAGATAATTTTTTTGAATTACAACAAGATAGAGACTTATATTTATCACTATTTTATATTTTTTATAACTCTATTCTGGGTCAAGGTGCTTTAGCAAGAAAATATTGGCATTTTGATGAATCTAGTACTCAAAAGTTTGTTGGTTATAAATTAAATTTAGATCAATTCTGTAATTTATATAATGTTTCAAGAGAAGCAATCAATTATTTAGCTAGAATCAAATTAATAAAGAGCGATTTCGGATTCTATTTAATTAAACGTGAGACTAATGATTTCTTTTTTCATGAGGAAGATTTAGTGGGAACCACAACAATAAGATTCATTAAAGATAGACTAATTGACGAGATAATTAATCTCCAAGAAGGTATCTATGATATGATTTATGATTTGGATATTATAGCTGAAGAAATAACCGATCAATTAAAGGAAATGGGTTTAATATGGGATGCTATTGAAGAACAATTTCAATTATTGGTTTTAAATCTAATTATTAAGAATGCTATCGAAATGGGATTTTTAGATATAGAGAGAGAGAAATTAATGGAAGTGATTACACAATCACATAAATTATCTATGTCTGAAGAAGGAAAATTACTTCAAAAAAACATTCTAAATGGTTTAAAAATTGAGTTGAATTTAAATATTCTTACATTACTACCGGATTCTATCTAAGAATATAAGAGCATTTTTTCTATTGGTTGTATAGCTTTTTTAGCAATTTCTGAAGGTACTTTTACTTCATGAAATTTATCATCTAAATTTTCTAACAGATATTTAATTAACTCGAGATTATGCTTTTTCATATTATAACAGATTAATTTCTCCTTAGCTAAATAATATTTTTTATCGGGAAAATCCTGTGACATCCTTTCAAGTAAGCCTATTTCTGTTCCAATTATAAATTCGTGTTCATCTGAGGAGGCATTCTTGATTCTATTATACATTTGAGAGGTAGAACCAACAAAATCAGCGAATTCTCTCACCTCTCTTATACATTCTGGGTGAACAAGAACTTTTGCATTTGGATATTGATTTTTTGTAGCCCTAATATCTTCAATACTAATCTGAGAATGTACATAACAATGCCCTTCTGGTGGCATTTTAATTGTTTTAATTTTTGAGAATTGTTCAGCATAATCACCTAAGTTTGCATCTGGTCCAAATAGAACCTTATTCACTTCAAACTCTTTGCTAATTTTCTTAACAATATTAACAGCATTTGCTGATGTACAGCAAATGTCAGATTCAGCTTTGACAGTAGCAGTAGAATTGACATATACTACAGTTGGGGTCTTAGGAAAGTTCTTTTTAAATTCAAGTACTTTTTCTGGTGTGAGAAAAGCAGCCATGGGGCAACATGATTCGGGATTGGGAATTAAAACATGTTTATCTTGATTTAATATAGAAGCTGTTTCTGCCATAAAGTCTACACCAGCAAATATAATGTATTCAGTGCTAGCCTCTTTGGCAGTTCTTGATAATTTGAGAGAATCTCCTAGAAAGTCTGCAATTTCTTGAATTTCTATTGGTTGATAGTAATGTGCGAGGATTATTACATCATTTTGGCTTTTTAATTTTAAAATTTCATCTTGTAAATGTTTAACATTCATTTCTTTTCCTAAACTTTGGTAATTTTTATATAAACAATTAAATAAGATTATATTTCTCAAAAATCTCTAAAAAAGTTGAAGCAAAATGCTTTACTTGGTTCCATGTAAGACCATATGTATTAAATTTCATTTCTTGTGAAA
>Ga0209635_10004642_pt1 | contig 10811 bp, 11 predicted proteins | sample DeeMarSWOR230_32_FD_187463 | JGI IMG/M metagenome (GOLD analysis project Ga0209635, IMG submission 187463) | Marine sediment microbial communities from White Oak River estuary, North Carolina - WOR-2-30_32 (SPAdes) (version 2) | ecosystem: Environmental > Aquatic > Marine > Intertidal zone >...
TTATCCGCTCGGGGCGACGAGCTAACAAGATGTCAGAAACAAAGCCACGATATACACCCAGAGGCTATCAGACTTACATACTCGACAGAATCAGTGAGGCGAAGGGAACGAACCTGCTTCTGGAGCTTGACTGTGGCTTGGGGAAACGATTCGTCACACACCAATTGGTCGCTGAACGCTTTGGAAACCTCAAGTTCATAATCTTGGTCCATTCATCATCCTCTCTCGCAGAGACTCTAGACTACCTGAGAGGCGAATATGGAGGACTTGAGGAAGACCTTGGCGAATTGTCTTCTAGAGTCCCTTCTCCTAGAAGACCAGCAGTTATCAGAGAAAGCCGTGTCGTAGTGGCAACCCCACAGGTACTTGCCAACCTGGCACAGAAGGACATGAGCCTTTTCGAGAGCTATGATGCCATTCTCATAAATGAAGTCGACACTATCGTCCGGCGAAGTGGTACACAAACCTCACTAGTCTTCCCGTGGTCTACAATCCTCAGCCTATTTGCTGACAAATGGTTGATCGGAATGAGCGGCACTCTTAGGGATGACCATGCAGTTTTCACAAAGGAGCAGCTCGAGATTCGTGAAGAATTGAACACTCTGAAGGAGCAAATACGCAACGTAGAGGTCATCTCAATGGAGGACCTGTATGGCACTGACGTTGAGGACTATCTTGAGCCGACCTTGTTGAAGGTGTTGACGGTTACCGATGTCAAGCTAAGGTCAACATCCGTGGTCCTTGACGAGTTGATACGAAACACTCGTTCTGAGATTATGACACAATTGGCCGAGGATGACAATCTAGACCTAGTCGAGGGTGATGCACGACGGGTGCATCTCCTCTTGGAGCGGCTTCCTGTTGACGAGGAACTAAAGAACCGTTACTCGGGCCTGCTTATGCTGAGAAAGTATGTCTATGCCATGCCTCGAAGGCAGTTCCTGAAGATGTTTCGGACTGACTACTTGAAACACTACTTCGACATCGGCCAGCTGGCTAGATCGTTGCCTGAGATTCCTTCGAAGATAACACGGGTACTCGAGATTGCCATGAGCTATAACAAGACCTTGGTTCTGACTTCCTACCTCGAGATGATCAAGATCATCTCGGATGTTCTCACAAAGGCCGGCCTTCAAGTCCTGGTCATCACTGGACAGACTCGTGACAAGGGTGAGGTGCTAAGAGAGTTCAGAGAGAACGAGGAGGCACGAGTCTTGGTGATGTCACCTGTCGGTGAGCGTGACCTCGACATCCCTCACGCAGATGCCATGGTTGTCTGTGATACGATAAACACGACCAAGACGATGTACCAGAAGATGAAGCGTACTCGAGGAGGGCTCGTCGTTCTTCTTGCCTATGATGGAACCTCTGAAGAGCGGAAGGTGCGCAGACTAATGCAGAGAGTTCTTGACCGATACCCGTGGTCCACCGCAGTACTAGAACCTGAGGCCAGATTCTAGGGCTATCTCTTCGCTCCTGTGAAGGTTTCAGATAGCAAGTCCAGTAATGCCCCTTGGATTGGTGGATCTGTCTTGCCATGAATGAATCTGCACGACTCTATGAATTGATTTGTTCTTGCGTCCGCATCTTCCCCTGGTCCCAGTATCTTCTTTGCAGTCTTCGTGAGGTTCCTTACAATGCTCTTCCCTTTCTTGTGCTCCTTAAGCAGCTTGGTGGCTTCCTGTTCAACTCGTTGGACCTGACTCTTTACACGGATATCTGCAAGGTCGTCGCTCCCCAATGATTTGACCATGTCCATGATTACATCTAGAATTCCATTGTGCAATCCTGCTATGAGAGCTTCCACCTCATACGCTGTGAACTTCACAGTCGTCGATCTGTCTGACAACTGCCATTTGAGATCGCTGCTTCTTTCCACTCGAAGTGACCTATCTCCGACTACCATGTTCTCGTCGAAGTATCTGCTGTCGAGACTGCTCTGTACAGCTGTCTTTACTAATGCAGCCTCACTTAGTTTGAGTTGGATTGCCTGCCCGCTATTGGTGACCTCGATGCTATATCCCTGGCTGGGCGCAATCTTCTGAGCATAGTCAGACGCTGGTGCAACCTCAACCGGGGGGAGATGTTTTAGCTTCTTGGCAAGCTCCTTGATTTCAGCCTCTGAGCAATAGTATTGCTGTCTGTCGCCCGCGATTGAGATTGTCCCGTCTTCAGCTCGTTCAAACTCAATCTTGTTGCCTGCCCCCACGTCCGTTGTTTTGTGGTAGACTTGCTTATAGCTACGAGCTGTCTGAGCAAGTTTCTCTAGCGCAGCGGCAATCATGTGGGCCTCACCGTAGCCCAACGTAATCTCGGCATCTCCTACGTTGGCACGGCCAATGCCAACTGCTCCATCGCTCCTAATCTTCACGTACAAAGCATCAACCACCGTAGTGTGAGATGATGCGATGCAGAAAACTATTGCGGCGACATTTCTCCAGAGCGCGTAATCTATTGCTTTTGATCAGATACTGCTCTTCTTCCGAGCATCAAGCTGTTTCAGTAGATTTGACATCCAGAGGTGGATGCCTGGATAGATATGAGATGCAGAAGGAAGACTCCTTCTAATCATAAACCTCAGATCTCGTCGTCAACTTCGAAAGCGATTCCACCAATCTCTTTTGTCTGGAGCCCTATGCCAATTGTGTGTGCCCCGTCAGGAAGAGGGTCCGCTTTTACGTGGATTTCGACCTCCACTCCGACTTTGATTATGAATGCGTTGGATTCTGAAACATCGTTCGCATTTACCTCTCCATCCTGGGATCTAATCACAATCTTGTCGAGTGCATACTCGGTGCCGTCGACAGTCACGGGCGACATGCTGGTCGCCGTGCCATTAGAAAGTGAGTTCTTTATCTTGAAGCTGAAGCCGTCATCTAGGTTGGTCAGGCTGTTCTTGACGTATAGTCTCTTGAGGATGCTTGCAGGGATTTTCATTGTTTCATCTTTCCTCCACGAGGTGCTGCCCACGGCTTTTCATGGCAATCTTTTATAGGTTACGAAGAGCCATTTGAACCAAGAAACTCACCTTCTGAGCCCAAGTCTAGCAGATATCTGTTCCCTGTGTGGTGAGGACAGACTTGGGACTGCAGTTCTAATGGCGGTGAGATTCAGGGCGATTGTTTGGATTGGAATACCATGGCAACTGACGAGGAATCATCCGGACTTGTGCAGTATCGTTGTGAGATGTGTAGTGCCCCGTATCCCCTTGGCGCAGATGATGTGATATCCACATGTCCCTATTGTGGCTACACCTTCACTGTCGGCGGCAGTGAGATGAAGGAACACCTACTTCTCTCCAACAAACTCACCGAGGATGAAGTGAAGAAGGCGGTTGCTGACTGGATACATTTCGCGGCCTCCAAGTCCGTTGGAACCAGGTTTGCAAGGGAGATTGAGATTGGGACACCATCATTGCAGTGGATTCCGACGTTCAGAGTAAATGCGCAATGTGATACATATCACTTTGGAGCGAATCAGAAGGGAAGCGGCAACAACAAGCGCTGGGAGAAGGTCGAGGCCAGAGAAGCGCAGCGGACAACAGAGTGGGTACTGGCAAGGCGGCATGCTGCCACATTTGGCATCCGGGAACTCATCGATTCCCTGGATGATTCTGGAGCCCAAGCCTTTGACATCAAACTCACTGACAAAGCCTCAGTCCTGAACTCTGAGATTGGAGAGGATGATGCCCCCGTCAGAGCGCGGTATCAGAAGGCTGAACGCGACCGTGCTGACTTGAATGCGAAAGTGACTAAGCTATTGGACTACAGACTCGACATGAGCGCAGATACCTGCAGCTATGTTCATGCGCCCTACTGGCTGGTCCGATACGAGCATCGCGGAGGTACATTTCGTGTTGCTGTGTCTGGAGCAACAGGCAAGGTGGTTCTCGGAGAGCTTCCCGTGACAAAGAGGTATCGCGTCAAGAACTGGCTTCTCAGTTTCTTCATGCTGATTGGCTCAGCTCTGCTCTTCCAAGGCACTCCTTACATAACCTATGCAATCTTTGCAGGGGGCTCATCTGATGGAGATGCCGCTCTTATCCCAATTGCCATGGTGGCAATTGGAGGAATCCTGTTTTTTGCTGCCTACATGTTCGTGGGTAAGGCACTCAAGTATGAGATAGAGTTGACAGCCGAAGGAAAGGAACGCGAGGAACCATTCTCGTTGACTGGCTCGATGAAGGGACTGGAGGAGAAGATCAGATGAGTGACATCAGATGTCCGAACTGCGACGGTCCCATCGAAGTGCAGCGGGATGGCAGCACAGTCCGTTGCTCATATTGCGGTACAACAGTCGAAGTGAGGACGGGAGAGATACTCAAAGAGAACTATGTGATGCGTCTCCAGTATAGCATTGACGATTCATGGGCCAAGATGTTGAGTTGGGCTTCGAAACAGCTTGGGGCTCCAAAGGATCTGGAGCAGAAAGCAAAGATTGTGGAAAGCAAGCTAGTATACTATCCTTTCTGGGTTGTAGAGGTTGAAGCCAAAGCCGACTACCTGGGTACTCAATCCAAACCAGATTTTGAAGGGAAAGGACGGTTCAGTAGTGTAAAATGGAAAGATGTTGATGAAGATGGGCACATTGATCTGGAAAAGGATGTCTTTGTCCCAGCTAACACAAAGATGCCCAAACCACTCACCAGATATCAAGTCCCCGTAAAGCGAAAAGAGTTCTTTGACCGGGACCTTGTCTTAGAAACTGCTGGTTATCTGATGGCAACCCAGGTGGAGAGAGATGCAGCTATCGATTCTGCCAAGCGCGCAATGAGTTCTCTACTGCGAGAAGAAGCAATGAAAGAGGTCGACCATATCAGAAGCTTGACTTCGGACCTCAATATCCCCGCAGTGTTCCTGGTGCACGTTCCAGTCTGGCATATCAAGTACGATTTCTCCGTTCGCAAGTACGACGCAATGGTAGATGGTGCATCTGGAAGAGTCATTTCATTGAAGTTTCCGCGCAAGCTCGCGTTCAGAGCTATGACCTTGTTCGGCGGTCTGATTCATCTTGGCGTTGGAGGAGGCGCAGGTCTACTGCTCGTTTATCTGGGACTTACCCGTTTTGACGGCATCTTTCCAACAGTGGCGGGAATAGTATTCGGTCTAGGCATGCTGACATTTGCCTTCAGATTCATTGCCACTGCTGTGACACTGGACGCAGAAGAAGAGGGAGCGGGCTAGCTGTTGGTCTGTTCAGATGTATTGGCTTGACCGTTCGACAAAAGATAATAAGCCCTAATCTCCGGACGTTACCAAACACGAATGCCGCATGAGGAGAAATCGTTTGCAGTTTGGAATTTTCGACAACTTGTTCGGGATATTCTGGGAAGTATTCGGCTGGTTTTCTCTGTTGTTCTTCCTTATACCCATCATATTCTGTGTTGCTATGGTCTTCGCCATGAGAACTGCCTGTAGAGCGAGTTCTCAGGTGACACGAGGCTTCAGAGTGGAACCCCCATCCTTTGTGATTCCAGATCGCTATCGCGGACGAACGAGAAGTGATGGCACTGAAATCAAGACTGTGCGACTGCCTGAGAAATGCCCATCATGTGGAGCATCTCTCACACATGAAGACATTGACTGGACTGGGCCACTTGAGGCACGATGCAACTACTGCGGTGGAACAGTCAAGGCCAACTTCGAAAGTGTCTGAGATTACTTAATGTATCAAATTGACATATGAGAAGATGGAGTAGCGAACCCGTATGGCCGATGGATTCGAGATGCAAGAAGACGGCACACTGCTCGAGGTCAATCTGTCCCGAGACAAACTAGAAACCCACAGCGTCTACTGCATTGTCGATGAAGCAGCTAAGAGCATCTTTCTGTGGAAAGGAAGACTCTCAGGCGTGCGGAAGAAGTTCATCGGTGCACATGTGGCAAACCGAATGCGTAACGAGCACGGTACAACCTTCAGAGTTCATTCAGTAGATGAAGGTGATGAAACCTCTGGTTTCTTCAATGCACTCGAAAGATGCAACGACAACACACCTTGATTCCTTTCTTGCACATAGAATAATGTTGAGCCACAAGATTCTATAGCCCTGCAGAGTAGACGCCCCACAGGTCTGAGAATATGAGAGGTCTCATGAAGGCAGGTCGAGGCGTCGGCAACCTAGAGATCAGAGAAGTGGACGAACCGAGCCCCGGCACAAATGAGGTTCTGGTGGAGGTTGCTGCGGCAGGCATTTGCGGTAGCGACATCCACATCAAACACGACCGTTCTTTCTATACTCCACCAGTAATACTTGGTCATGAATACTCAGGCACCGTTGTAGAGATTGGCACAGACGTCCAAGACATCGAAGTCGGCGAGAGGGTGGTATCTCCGGCCACGGCCTACTGTGGAAGATGCTATCAGTGCAAGACCGGTCACATGAACCGCTGCACGGCACAGGACAAGCGAATCTTGGGTGTTTCCCTAGCCAACGGGGCCTTCGCGAAGTATCTCACTGTCCCTGAGTACATTGTGCACAGAATACCGAAGGGGGTTTCTTTGGAAGAAGCCGCGCTTGCCGAGCCCACCGCGTGTATCGTACATGCCGTGGCTGAACGCACATCGATATGTCCTGGCGACACTGTCGTTGTTCAAGGACCAGGGACGATGGGTCTGTTGGCAGTTCAAGTTTCAAAGGCCATGGGTGCTGGTAAGGTGATTGTGACAGGTGTAAGCTCGGACCGATGGCGATTAGACATTTCGGAGAAAACTGGCGCAGATCTAACTATCGATGTGCAATCTGTAACCAACGCGGCTGATGTTGTTAGAGAACATACAGGCGGACTAGGCGCTGACGCCGTCATTGAGGCTTCTGGAGCCTGTGTAGCTTGCAGCCAAGCATTGGACTTTGTGAAGGTTGCTGGACATGTCTCTCTGGTTGGAGTCCGAGGCCAATCTATGGAGATAGATTTGGACCCGATGATAGAGAAGGAACTTACAATGACCGGCACCTGGGGTACGTTGCCCTCCTCTTGGGTGACAACCCTGCGTCTTCTTGCCTCAAGAAAGATTGACGTCGGTCCGCTCATTACTCACCGGATATCCCTTGACAATTGGGAGAATGGATTTGACCTGATGGAAACCCAGCAGGCAATTAAAGTCCTATTTACTGATCTAGAGTAGATTTGAAACACAGGAGCGTAGCAATAGTGTATCTAACCAAGGATGTGCCGAGAGAAGAGTATGAACCCTACAATGAACCGGGGTTTGAAGGAGTTCTCAGACGGCGACTACTCAACCCAGAGAACTCATCAAAGCAATTTGCATTGCGCACATACATCATAGACCCAAATGGCCGCACTCGCCTAGACAGGCACTCACACGAACATGGTGTGTATATGATGAGTGGTGTGCTTGATGTCCAAGTGGGGGCTAGACAGATGGTACTCCGTACGGGTGACGTGCTCCATATCGCATCCGACGAGCCCCATCAATTCATTAATCGCGCGAACGAATACGCAAAGTTCCTGTGTGTTAGGGATTTCCCATAGCGTTATGAGTGACTTGGCAGTCTTCTAGACTTCTGATTCTTGTCTTGAATCCTCTCTGCTCCAGTACTGCAGAGTTTCTCGATTCAGGTCAATGAGGCCGAGTATGACCGGAATGGCAATAGCAAGTAGGGGGGCAATTTGAGCTAGCACCACGAAGGTGGCCATGAGAGGCCCCATGAGGCCTCTTGGACCGTTCATCAATAGAAACACTATCCCCATGATGAAGCTCAGCATGATAAGAAGAAATGCTATCATCCAGAATCTGACAACGAATGAGTCCTTGTCAAGTGTTGACCTCTTTCTGCCTGTCGAACTCATAGTCTTCTCTGATTATAATAACACACATTCAACTAAAAGCATTTGCAAGTGTTCTCAGGATTCATGCTTTCTCCGTCAGCTGAAGTCCTAGCGAATGACTAACGTGAGTGCAACCTCGTCAATTATTCGGCGAGTTATCTACTAGCTTGGAGCCCATTTGTCCAACGCATCTTGAACCGTAGCAACATGAGCAGTTGCAGGCCCTCCTCCCATGACTATAGCGACAGCAGCGGCTTCCATTATTTCTTCTCTGGTTGCTCCAGCCGAGAGTGCTTGTTTCGTATGGTATACCATACATGGCTCACAAGGTGTGATAATGGAAATCGCTATGGCCATTATCTCCTTGAACTTGGCCGACAGTGCTCCATCCTTATGTACCGTCTTAAGCAGGTCAGTGAACGCATTCCGAGTGTCAGGAATGTCTCTGTTCAGAGCTCCAAAGTGCTTCTGGAAGCTCTTCAGTGTCTTCTCTACATCCTGTTCCATATCGGTCAACTCTGATTCTAATCCGGGACACGCGTCCCCAGGTTCCACTCTGGCACGCTGTAGCGGCTCTGATATAAAGAATGCGCAGTGTCCCTTTCCTCTTTGGTTAGCGCCCCTTTGACAATCGTCGTTCCAGCCACTTCTTCGACGCTTCTCATGATACAGGCGGCAATATTCGCTTCAGATGGGGCCTCCGGAACCTCTTCGATGATGTTCGTGACTGTGTCAAGCTTGCTTTCGAAACAACGTGTCTTCTTCCCGTTTCGCATGTACACTGGTTGACCTACTGGGATTTCTAGACACCTGTTGAGGACTGAGAGGTCCGCATCTATCAGCAATGTACCGTGAATGAACGAAACGCCATGCTTGATCCACCCAGCTGTCCCGCTGATCTTCTTCTCTCGAATCCTCAGGCACGATCTCTGAGAATCAAATCGTGCTGGTATCCCAATCTTCTGAAGTTGATAGGCAATCTCACCTACAAACCGCTTATATAACTGGGGAAGTCGTTTCGGGACATACGATTCGTTTTGGTCTGCACAAATCGTGAAGTTTAGATTGCCTCTGTCTTGATACACAGTCCCTCCGCCTGTGAATCGGCGGGCGATAGCGATACTGCTATCCTGGCAGTAACGTACGTCCAACTCCTTGTGGATGCACTGGAATCTACCCACAACTACTGCACGGTCGGCCTTCCAAATCCTAAGCGTATTTGTCACATCAGAAGAACGTGAGCTGACCTTGGCAAGCGCCTCTTCGATTGCCAGACTCTGATAGATGTCAAGATTCGGTCCCTCCAATAACCGCCAAGCCATTCTGTGCCGCCACCATCGAGCAATAGCGAGTCTGCTTCCTGTATGGACAGTTGGCCACCTTAAACATTGCCGCATCTGTGAATTCGGCTAGAAGCGGCAGGATGTGAAATGCTGGTGACAGAACAGCCCTCCGCCACAAGCTGGGAGCCTCAGAAAAAGTCCAAGGCTCAGAGCAGATGTCGTGTTTTCGAGGCATGATGCAGGAGGGAACTCTGCGTCGACATTGGATGCTGACGGCTTAACTTAAGGCCCTACATTGATGTCATCATCCAGATTGTGTTACTGGCCTATATTGCTGCCCCACACTCATAGCACATACTGTCACCCGGTCTTATCTTCGCGCCGCAACTTGTACAATATGCTAGTCTTGGTTCTGTTTGTCCTAGAGCGAACCGACCTACTTTTCTGATATTATCAAGACCTCGCTTGTCACTGTAGATTTCCGTGTATCCGCAGTTGATGCATGTAAATGACTCCAATGTCGCAGTCGCTAGTCCAGGAAGGTCAACTGCAACGTGGTGCTGCGCCTGCAACCTGTGAGGTCCAGCTATTCTATCGTCTCCACACTTTGGACACTTTCTAGAGATAATCATCGCATCTCCTCTGTGATTAGCTCTAGTCTGAAATCTCATAATCCTTTGCAACGACGCGACCAGAATTCGGAGTTCAGTTTTCATACTTTCATGAAAAACGGGTTTTCGAGGTAGTCCTTCAGGGCCTCCAGAAACTGACCCGCAGGGGCGCCATCCAAGACACGGTGGTCGACGGCACAACTGGCCATCATCATGGATCTCACTTCGACCTTGTCATCAACCACGACCGGTTTCTTCTTGATTTGGCCTAGTGCAAGAATGGCTGTTTCCGGTGGATTTATGACGGGAATGAAGAGGTCAACCTTGAATGGCCCCAGATTGGTAACTGTGAAGGTGCTTCCCGTCAATTCCTCTGGAGTCAACTCATTAGTCCTAGATCTTTTGCCCATATCCTTCGTTTCCTGAGCAATCTGTGTGATTGACTTCTTGTTCGCTTTCTTCACAGTTGGAACAATTAGCCCGTCTTCTGTGGCCATCGCAACTCCAATGTTTATGTCCTCAAACATTCGGAGTTCATTTCCAACTAGAGTCGCGTTGAACTTCGGGAATCTTTCCAATATGTCAGCTGCACCCTTCACGATTATGTCATTGAACGAAACTCTGAAACCTAGTTTCTTTGCGTTGCGCGAGTTGATCTCATCCCTCAGAGCTACCACCTCAGTCATGTCAATCTCGGTGATCATTGTGATATGGGGCCGCTGGGCACTCTGCGTCATTCTTCTTGCAATTGTCCTTCTCAATGGTGTAAGCAGCTCGGACTTCCGAGTCTTGCGGTCATCCAAGGCGGCAACTGGTGCAGCCTGCGTCGCGACCACATCCTTCTCAACGATGCGTCCTTCGGCTCCGGTTCCCACAACCATTGACAAGTCAACGCCAAGTTCTTCAGCACGCTTCTTCGCCCTAGGTGATGCCTTAATTCTACTAGTAGGCAGGACTGAGGTTGATGGTGCTTGCGGTGCCATTGCTTGTGGCACTTGAGAGGTCGGCTTTGGAGCATGTGACGCTGCAGTTTGAGGGGCGACGCCGGCGGCTTCCATCTTTCGTGGTTCTACGTCAGGAATCTTTTCGCCTTTCTTCCCGATTATGGCGATTGGCTCACTGATTGGAAT
>Ga0209635_10004644_pt1 | contig 10810 bp, 6 predicted proteins | sample DeeMarSWOR230_32_FD_187463 | JGI IMG/M metagenome (GOLD analysis project Ga0209635, IMG submission 187463) | Marine sediment microbial communities from White Oak River estuary, North Carolina - WOR-2-30_32 (SPAdes) (version 2) | ecosystem: Environmental > Aquatic > Marine > Intertidal zone >...
CGAGCCGATGCACCGCCGCGCAGGGTCCGAACCCCCCGGCTGGCTCGGCCAGCGCCGGGCCGAACACGCGTCGCCCCCGATCATCGAGCACGCTGAACTCAGCGATGCCCACGTCGTCGAGCGAGCAGACGACGGCGACCTTCGGCCCGTCCGGTCGGTAGCCGAGCTGGTTGACCCGGATGAAACTCGCCGTGTCCCGTACGCAGGCCGCTACGCACACGCTGAGGCTCAGCAGCCTCAACACACTGGCGGACGACATCGCCTCTCCTATCGGACAACGCGTAAGAGTCTGCTCGTAAGCACCCTGCCCGCACTCACGCTGCAAGACCTGAACAGCTCAGTCAAGGGACACTCGAGAAGCCCAAGCCCGTCTGTCGCATAGACCGACCAAGGCAACCGACACTTCGACGTTAGACCCGTTCCACCGCATTTCGTATTATTGCGCAGTTTCGCAGCCGTTGTGGCATTGAGCTGTCCACACCCAGGGAGTCAGGATGAGGCGCACAGCGATTCAGTTGGGGTTCGTGCTCGGGTCCACCGGCCTGGGAGTCCTCTTCATCGTCTTTCCGAGCGCTGACCTCTGGTTCACAGGCCTGTTCTACGACGGCGCCCGCGGCTTCTACCTGAGCGGCGCCTGGTGGGTGCTGCTTTTGTATTACCTGATCCCCCTGCTCACGACCTGCGTGGTCCTCGGGTTACTTGCCCTGCTCGCGCAGGTTCTCATCCGCAAGCGAGCCCTCGGCCCGCTCAACACGCGCGCAGTGCTGTACTTGCTTACCGCTCTCGCGCTCGGACCGGGGCTCGTCGTGCATACCGTGTTCAAGGATCACTGGGGGCGGGCGCGACCCCGCGATGTGATTGAGTTCGGCGGCGACAAGACCTTCACCCCGGCCTTCATTATCAGCGACCAATGCGATCGCAACTGCTCCTTCGTCGCCGGTCACCCCTCGATGGGCTTCTATTTTCTAGCTTTCGCCTTCCTGGCCCGGCGCCGCCGCTACCGGGTCTATCTTGCGGCCGGCGGGTTCGGCGGGCTGGTGGGCCTGGGTCGCATCGCCCAGGGCGCTCACTTCCTCAGCGACGTCATCTTCTCAGGCCTGTTCGTCTTCGTGGTCGCTTACGCCCTCTACTACTACGTCTTCCGACTCGAGACTGCCCAGCAGCCGCCAACAGGGACTCCGGGCTAGGCAGGAGACGGGATCTCTCAGGCACGGCGAGCGGGTAACGACTCGGCGTCCCAGCCGCGCCCACTGTTCCTCGTTACACGCTTTCCAGTGCCCGGACGGGATCCACCCTGCTCGCTCTCAAGGCAGGCACAGCGGCCGCCAACAACGCGATCAGCGCCAGGGTGGTGACTACGGCGAGGATGTATGCAGGGTGAACAGGGCGGATGCCGTAGAGCATGCTGCCGACTATCCGGGAGGTGCCAAAGGCGCCCGCCACGCCGATCACGATCCCAAACAGTGCCAGCCGGAACGCACGCCAGAACACGAGCTTCAGGATCTGCTTGTTCTCGGCCCCGAAGGCCACGCGGATGCCTATCTCTTGTCTGCGCTGTGAAACGAAGAAGGACATCACGCCGTAGGTGCCGGCAGCCACCAACACGAGAGCGAGCAGGGCAAACAGACCTATGAGGGTTGTGAAAGACCGACGCCCCGCCGCCGACGCGGCGTACAACTGTTCCATCCCCCGGATACCGGAGAGCGGCAAGTCGCTATCGATTCGCCCTAGCTCTTGCCGGATGGATGGGACGAGCGACAGTGGGTCGAGCGCGCTGCGCACGACCACGTACTTCTCAGGCCGCGTGTTCAGATTGAAGGGGAAGTAGATCTCGCGAAGGACCTGGGCTTCCAGCCCCCACTGCCTGACATTATCAACCACGCCGACAATGGTCGCATCGAACCACGGTGGAGAGCTGTTGCCACGCAAGCGCTTACCGACGGCGTTCTCACCGGGCCAGTAACGCTCCGCCAAGGCCCGGTTGACGACAACGCCGATCTGGTCTCCCTGGCCATCCTCATCCTGGAGCGTCCTGCCGTAGAGCAAGGGAATGCCCGCCGCCCGGAAGTAGTCCCCGGTAGCCCAGCTGAACATGATCAGCGGCTTCTGCGCCGCCGGATCGAACTCCTCCTCGTCGACCAGTATGTGGCCGCTCGATCCGCCAAAGAGAGGCAGCTGCGTCGTCACACCCACCGCCTCAACAGCAGGCAGTGCGTCGACCCTCTCGAGAAAGCGGTCCCAGAACGCCGTACGCTGCTCGACGCTTTCGTAGTCGGGGCCTTGCAGGGACATCTCCGCAACGAGCGCTCTCTCGGGTTCGCTGAGTTCCGGCGAACCGGTTGCGTTCAGCAGGCTCTTCAGCATAAGAAAGGCACCGTTGGCCAAGACCAGTGCCAGCCCGAACTGGAGCACGATAAGCGCGCCCAGAAAGCGCGTCTGTCTTCTGCTGAGCGTCTGACTCCTGCCGCCCTCGCGCAACGCGCGCATCGGGCTCATGCCGGATGTGACGAAGGCCGGGGTGAGCCCGAAAACCATCCCCGCAATCAGCGTGACCCCGAGCGAGAAGACCAGCACAGAACCGTCGATCTGCAACCCGCCGATCCGAGGTATGTACGACGGGATCACTCCTCGCAGAACCCCCATGCTCCACGCGGCGAGTAGAACACCTGCCACGCCTCCTAACGAGGCAAGTATCAGGGTCTCGGTGATCAGCTGGCGGACCAGGCGCTCCCGGCCAGCCCCCAGCGATGTCCGGATCGCCATCTCGTGCTGCCGGTTCGCCCCCCTCGCCAAGAGAAGACTCGAAATGTTGGCGCAAGCGATGAGAAGCACGAACCCCACCGCCCCCAATAGTATCCAGAGGCTATCTGACACCCAGCCGACCATTTGCTCGAGCAGCGGAACGAGCCGTGCCGTGACCTGCGAGTTCGTGTTTGGATACTCCTCGGCGAGACCTGCGGCTATGGCCCTGAACTCGGCCTCGGCACGCTCGATCGACACGTTCTCACTGAGCCGACCGATTCCGAACAGCCAGTGGGAGTCCCTGCGGCCCTCATCTCTGGAAAGGGCTAGTGGCAGCCAGACATCGGGCTGCTCCCAGGCGTACCACGGCAGCGGAAACTCGTACCCCTTGGGCATTATCCCAACGACCGCGTAGCTCTCGCCGTTGATCCGAAGCGAAGCGCCGATCGCGCTCGGCTCCGCCGCGAAGCGCTCTTCCCACAAGTCGTTGCTGATCAGCACGACGCGAGCGTTGCCTGGCTGCTCCTCCTGTTCGTAGAAGAACCGGCCCAGTACCGGCTCGATGCTGATCGCCTTCATCAGTCCCACGGTGCAATAGGCACCCTGGACGCGCTCGGGCAGGTCGCCAGCGGAGAGATTCACTTTGCGGACCGTGAATACACCCCATTCCTCGAGCGACTCGTTCTGTTCCCTCCAGTCGAAGTAGTCCGGTACTGATAGCGGGTTGGTCGTGGGGACCTCCGTGTTCGACTGCCAGACCATCACGAGCCGATCGGGATCGGGATAGGGCAGCGGCCGCAGCACGACAGCCTTCAGAACGCTGAAGATCGCCGTCGTCGCACCGATGCCCAGACCCAGGACTACCACGCTCACCGCGAGGAAGCCTGGGCTGCGCCTCAGCGTGCGTAGTGAATAGCGGACATCCTGGCCGAGATCCGCCAGCACTCCCCCGAGCTTCCCCTTCTGCCGAACGCGCTGCTCGGACCGCTCGACCCAGCGCTCCACTCCGGGTACCGTGTCGGATCGGTCCGACCGCAGGATATCGGCGGCCAGCCCTTCCCAATCCGTGACCTGCTCGCGGACATAGGCATCCGCCTCCTGCTCAGAGGCACCTCGCCCCAACGCCTCGAGGTAGAATTCCTCCAGCTGAGCACCCAGCTCGGCAATGATCCTCTCGTCCCGCTCGCCCTTCATGTCCGGCAGCGGCAGATGCTCCCTGACGTAGCGGCTCCAGTCACGCATGGCTCAGCCCTATGACGCGGTTGACCGCAGCAGCGAATTCAGCCCAGGTCTCCTGCTGCTGGGCGAGTGCTTGCTCTCCTTTCCGTGTCAAGCGATAGTAGCGCCGTCGTCTCTGCCCCGCCCTCTCCACCCAGCGGCCGCTGATCCACCCCTTCTTCTCCATGCGACAGAGGATCGGGTAGAGAGACGAGATGCGGAACTGCAGTTGCCCGCCGGACCGCACCTCGATCAACTTCCCGATCTCGTAGCCGTGCCGGGGCTCGGCCGCGAGCAGGGACAGCACGAGCAGCTCGACGCTGCCCTTCTTCAGTTCCGAGCTGAACAAAGGCACCTCCGCTAACGGGTCGATATATATTGCGTCGCAATATATATCGACGCAAGCGCTCCCGCAAGCGGCAACCTGCTGGTGGGCCCTATTTGATGCGGTCCAGAAGAGGTGGCGACGACCCGGCTCTAGCGGCCTCTCTTCTTCTCCTTCTGCCCGCGAATCCTGGGCTCCGGTTTGACCCGCGGCTCCCGCGGCCGGGGCGGTTTCACCGTGAACTCGGCCTCCGCGGACGCGCGGTCCGCCTGCAGGCGCACCGTGTACGTGGCGGGAGTCACATACAAGGGACGCTCCAACCGCACCGCCTCGGCCCACGGCGTCTCGGACGGCTCGGCCTCCTTCCCGGCCGACTCCAGCTGCTCACGCTCGGCCGGCAGCGCCAGCTCCGGATCGAGGAGCAGATCCCAGCGTACCGTGTTCACGCCGCGCAACGCGTCCAGCTCGCCGCGGCGCAGCACCCGGCCGTCCGCATCCAGCACGCTCCACTCGACAGGCCCGTCCCTGCCGACCCAGAACGGGATGTCCTGGTACGGCGCGTCCTCGGGCCGGTAGTACCAAGGCGACCGCCGTGACCGCCAATCGCGCGCAAAGGTGACGGGTTCCAGCGGGAAGACGTGGACGTCCGAGCTGCGCACCGCCTGGCTGAGCTCCTGGATCGGCAGCGCGTCGAGCACCCAGACGCTGCGGCCGTGCGTGCCCGCCACCAACTCGCGTTCACGCGGGTGCACGATGAGGTCGTGGACCGGAACGTTGGGGAGACCGGAGCCCGCCGCCTGCCAAGTGCGGCCGGTATCGAGCGACACATACGCGCCGCGATCCGTCCCGACGTACAGCACCGCCGGGTTCACCGGGTCTTCCCGGATGACGTTCACCGGCTCGTCGGGCAGCCCGGCGGAGATCTCGCGCCAGGTGCGGCCGAGATCGTCGGTGCGGTACACATAGGCCATGATATCGTCGTCGCGATACCCATTCAGGCTCACGTACGCCACGTTCTCATCGTGATGCGACGCCTCGACCCGCGTCACCCAGCGATCTCTCGGCAGGCCAGCGCTCACCTCGGTCCACTCGGCACCGCTGCCGCGCGTCACGTATACATGGCCGTCGTCGGTGCCGACCCACAGCAGCCCGAAACGCTTGGGTGACTCGGCGATCACCGTGATCGTCGCGAACGGCACGTCGCCGCGGTTAGGACTCTTGCTGAGATCGGGGCTCAGGGCCGCCCACGTCTCACCCTGATCCATCGACCGGTACAGCTTGTTCGCGCCGAAGTACAGCACGTCGGCGTTGTGCGAGGAGAGCAGGATCGGCGTCAGCCAGTTGTAGCGCAGCGGCTCCTCCAGGATGCCGTTCCGCGGCTTCACCCGTTGGCGGCCGGCCGGCCCGCTGCGGAAGTAGTTGCCGAACTGCGAGCCCGCGTAGTAGGTACGATTGTCGCGCGGGTCGATCTGCGCCCACATGCCGTCACCGCCGCCCACACGCTCCCAGTCCGCCGTGATGTTGGGGCGCGTGCGGCTCGAGCCCTTCAGCACGCCGTTGTCCTGCAGGCCGCCGTAGATGTTGTACGGATCGGCCATGTCCACCGAGACCGTGTAGAACTGGCCCACGGCGACGGACTCCAGGCTCAGCCACGTCGCGCCGCCGTCGAACGTCACGTCCAGGCCGCCGTCGTTGCCGAGAATCACGTGCTGCGGCCGCTCGGGGTCGATCCACAGCGCCTGGTGGTCGCCGTGCACGAAGCGGCCGGCGATGTGCCGGAACGTCACACCACCGTCGGTCGACTCCAAGAGCGGCACGCCCAGCACGTACACGCGGTTGACGTCGTCCGGCGCGACCCGGATCTGGCCGAAGTAGTAGCCGTAGGTGTAGACGCCCTGGCGGATCGGCTCGGGATTCCTGCGCCCCCACGTTGCCCCCGCATCGTCCGAGCGCCAGACCTCGATCCCCCGGATATCCGTCTGGAACAGCGACTGGTTCGCGTCCTGCAGCGCCTTCAGCAGGTCAGCGATCGTGATCGAGTCGGTCCGCACAGCCTCCAGTAGCGCCGCCGCATCGAGCCGTGGATCGAGATCACTGTCCCTCAAGAACTCCTCGATCTCCTCGGGGTCCTGCTCCAGGAACTCCTCCTTGCTCATCCCACGCAGCCGCTTCGCCGTCACCGCACCCTCACCGAGATCCCACTCCTCCTCCGGCAGGATCTCCTGATTGTCCACCGAAGCGTAGATCACCTGCGGGTCCGCAGGGGTCACTGCCAGCCCGATCCGGCCCACGTGTTCGCCGCGGGGAAAGCCGCCCGCCAACCGCTGCCAGGTCGCGCCGCCGTCCGTTGACTTCCAGATCCCAGTGCCCTGGCCACCCTCCACGAAGTCCCAGGGCCGCCGAATACGCTCCCACGCCGCCGCGTAGATCACGTCGGCGTTCCCCGGCTGGAACACGAGATCCACGAAACCGGCGATCTCGTTGTCGCCAGCGAGGACCAGTTCCCAGGTGTCACCGCCGTCATCCGAGCGATACACGCCGCGCTGCCCGCCGGGCGTGTACAGCTTGCCGAGAGCAGCCACGAAGACGCGACTCGGGTTCCGCGGATCGATGAGTATCCGCCCGATTCGGTCCGCTCCCTCAAGACCCACAAGCGTCCAGGTCTCGCCGCCGTCGTCGGACCGGAAGACGCCGGCGCCGCCGTACGAGGAGCGCGACGAGTTGTTCTCGCCGGTCCCCACGAACAGCCGCTTCGGGTTTGAGGGATCGATCGCGATGTCCCCCATGATGATCGACGGTTGATCGTCGAAGAGCGGCTCGAACGAGACACCGTTATTCGTGGTCTTCCAGAGGCCACCCGAAGCGTAGGCCACGTAGAACGTGTACGGCTCTCCCGGCACGCCCTCGATGTCCACCAGCCGGCCGCCCTCGACGACCGGACCCACGCTCCGCCACGCGAGACCTTTGAACAGCGTCGTACGATCCAGTTCCTGGTGGCGGGCCCACGCCGCCCGCCGCGCCTCCAGCGTGGCGGGACGGGCTGGCCGCGGCCGCTGCTGGCCGAACGAGTCCACGGCGAGCAGCATGAGCAAAGCGACAGCACACGCGTATCGCATCACGGCTAACACTCCGCGTTTTTGGGGCTGGGTTCGCAACGGATCGCAGCGCCGAGCGGTGAGGGCTCGAACGCTTGCGGGCAAACTACGCCTGCACAGGTTGGAAGTCCACTCCGATGTGCTCGACGCCCGGGACGACGTAGGGACAGTCCCAGGGTTGACGGAGGTCCGCTACCGGCGACGCCTGCTCATGACCATCCGCCGGTCAGCCAACATCTCCTTGATCGCCATCGTCGCAACCAGCTGCGCTCCGCAGGCGGCGAGCCCCAGGGCGAGCTCGGGATCGATGACCTCGTAGAGCGCCCAGCGCCACGGGCCGGGCCACAGCCCCGGGTCGTCCGGGACCATACGGTAGTCGCAGAGCAGGTATTCCGGCTTGAGTCGCTCGGCGATCGCACGCGCTTCCTCACCCCATTCCTCCAGCACCCAGCCAATCGCCAGCGCGCCACCTTGTCGGGCACGTTCTATCGCTAGACGATCAAATGAGATGACCACGCAGCGGTCGAGAACCGGCTGCAACACCTCGAGGATCCGACCGACCACACGCTCGATCCCGAAGCGATTCAGGCTCGCCCCCTTGATCTCCACGAACGCCGTCACGTGCGCGTGCTCCTCCAAGAGCGCCACGGCTTCGCCGAGTAGTGGGATGTGGACGCCCGTGAAGCGAATCCCGAGCCGATCCGTCTCGTTGACCTCGACCTGCATCACCTCAGCGAGGCTCATGTCGAGGACGCTGCGAGCGATGCCGGCCGTGCGCCAGAGATCGGCGTCATGCAATAGAACCGGCACACCGTCCGCGCTGACCTGCACGTCGAACTCGACATGCCAGGCCCCAGCCTGGATGGCCGCGCGCAGGCTCGCTAGGGTGTTCTCCGGGTAGCGGAGCGCGTAGCCGCGGTGAGCGATCAGCTCCGGCGGCTTGACCTGGACGTTCGAGGGTACAGGAAACGGCTTCATCGGCGTTCAATCTCGCGGCCGGCGTTGCACAACGACAGGGGCAACACGTCGCAGACACCCTCTTGGGTCACTACGGCGTCAACGTGAGGGCGGATTCAGCCAGATAAAGGGCAGGCAGGGCCGGCCAGCTCCGCGGGCGCCATCCTTCCTGACCCCCGCGGTCTCGCGCCGCTACCGCGCTGGCAGGAAGAGAGGGACCCTAATCGGGCCCCCTCTTCTCGTCAGGTCACTGACAATTGACGGCGAACGGTCCAACCTGGACCGGCACCTCATCCAACGAGGGATCATACGCCAGCGCCACGTCCAGCTGTGGGTAAACGTAGTCCAGAAGAAGCCCGACATCGAGCGAGCTACGCTCACCCTCGAATACCTCCGTCTCGGTCCGCTGGATCACACCGTTCGAGCTAATCGAGGAGAAACCCTTGAGGAGTTCCGAATCCACGATGTAGTGGAACTCGACCCAGACGTCCGGCGTCTCCACTGTCGTACCTGCTACCGTTGCGGTGGCGCTGCCCGTGAGACGCGTGACCTTTTTGCCCCGTCTCTTGGCGATCTCACACGAGAGCCCCGTCAGGCCCAGATCTGTGACGTAAACGAAGCCATCTGGCGCCTCACCCTGGAAGGTCGCGTAGCTCGTGGCACCGGGTGGGGCAGCTCCAATGATGCCTTGTGGCTCGAATCCGGCGACGACCCTGTCGTTCGAGATGAACACGAACCAAAAGACGAACGGATCAGGGTCCGCCGTTACGACGAAATCGCGGAACAGCGTTCCGTCGAGCTCGCGCTCACCGTTCCAAGGGATCTCGACGGAGAAGGTCCCATCAGGATTACTAGTGACGGCTGTCCGTGGCGGCGGCGGGTGGAAGTACTCGTAGTGGAGGCTGTAGTTATCGTCGAATGCGGCGTTCGAGTTGAAGTCATGCGCGACGTAGGCTTTTACCTCATCCACGTTTCCCGTGCCCGCGATGTGGATCACGTTGTCAAGCACCCAGTACTCGGTGAGCACGGGCTCAGTCTTGCCAGGCTTCCCGCCTTTCGCGAACGACAATTCGGTGGGGACGTTCGAGCCCTCGTCGCTGCAGCCCACGGCAGCGAAAACTAGGGCCACGCTGAGAGCGAAGAGCTGTCTCGACACATGCATCTCGCACCTCCCTGGAATTGCGTGGGCGACAGCGGGGGTCGTGATCGTCCACTTCTTACGATCTGGCTTCAAGGCTTCCATGCGGGGAAGCAGTCCCAGCCCGGGCTGTTGGTCAGATTCCTCAGGCCAGTTCCGTCCGAATTCATGATATATACTTCCTCAACCAGGAAGTCTTCCCGCCCCGACATGAACGCGATCAGCAAGCCATCAGGCGACCAAGCCGGAATCTCGTCTCGAGCCCAGTGATTTGTCAGATTGTGCGGATCCGTGCCGTCAGCATTCATCACGTAGATTTCTGCGTTCCCGTCCCGCTCTGTGCCAAACACAATGCTCTTGCTATCTGGAGACCAAGCCGGATCGAAATCGGAGGCGGCGTCGTTTGTCAGGTTTGTTTGACCTGACCCGTTGGCGTTCATCACGTAGATTTCGCCGTTGCCGTCTCGGTCTGTGACGAATGCGATCTTCGAGCCGTCGGGTGACCATGCGGGGTAGATGTCGTTACTCGGATGGTTGCTCAAGTTGCTCACAAATCCGGAGGCGACGTTCATGACGTATATTTCCCAATTGCCATCCGGCTTCGTGTAAAAAGCGATTCTGGACCCGTCCGGTGACCAAGTAGGCCAGCGGTCGCTGGCGGGGTGGTTGGTCAGGTTCCTCTCATCTGTCCCATCGGAATTCATTACATATATGTCAAATGGATCTAGACCATGGCGACGGTGGAATGCAATTCTCGAGCCGTCGGGTGACCAGGCAGGTCTCCCGTCGTCCCCTGGACCGTCAGTCAGGCGTGAAACCGCGCGACCATCAACGTCGGTTACATAGATATCTCCGTTGTCAATACCGTCTCGAAACGAGCTGAACGCCAGCGCGACATCGAGCGCCGTGCCCGTGAATGTGGCTGTTCCCACACTCGCCATCTCTGCGGTGACTTGGTAGTCCCCTGCTTCCTCAAGAACCGCGACTGCAGCGGCTTCGCCGTTAGTCGATGTGGCGATAGTATCCGGTATTCGCCCCCCAACTCCCGTCAGCGACCAGAGTACGCTCACTCCCGGGACGGCATTGCCGAAGCGATCACGTACGCGGACGGTTAACGCTTCAGGCAGGTAGAGGCCCACGAGCCCCACCTGGTCATCGCCCGAGACCTTCTCCAGCGTGTCCGGTTCACCGGGCCTGGCAGTCGCTGTAAACGTCACAGAGCCCAGCACAGTCACGCTTGCGTTAGCCGTGTGCTCGCCGGCACTCGTGCCCAGGGTCCAGGTGACCGATGCTCGACCCTGTGCATCCGTCCACACGATCACCTCGGACGCCTCC
>Ga0209635_10004645_pt1 | contig 10810 bp, 8 predicted proteins | sample DeeMarSWOR230_32_FD_187463 | JGI IMG/M metagenome (GOLD analysis project Ga0209635, IMG submission 187463) | Marine sediment microbial communities from White Oak River estuary, North Carolina - WOR-2-30_32 (SPAdes) (version 2) | ecosystem: Environmental > Aquatic > Marine > Intertidal zone >...
GATGGCTTGTGGCCTACCTGCAGTGGGCTTTGACCTTCCCGGTTATGAATTTTGCTATCCGCGAGGGATGCTAAAAGCGCCGATCGGTGATCTTGAGGCATTTGCAGGTTTGGTCTTGAATCTTCTCCATGATGAGGATTTATACCATCAAACTAGGAAGGATGCTTTGGAATTTGTCCAGGGATGGGACTGGGACAAAAGGGCTGAACAAATACTCGAGGTGTTAAAGTCGGGTAGCTGAGGGGCATTTTCCCCCTAATTAAACGCCAATATATGATTCCTCTCCGCACCGTCCTAACACTTCATAATAGTAGCTAAAGCAGTAGGGCAAGGGAAGAAAATGGAATCAACAACATCCAAAAAGGTTAGTGTAATTGTTTTAAACCTTAACGGGAGGCAACTTCTGGAGCGATTTTTACCATCGGTGAGAGGGTTGGAATATGATAATTGCGAAACAATAATAATGGATGATGCCTCCACCGATGAAAGTGTTAAATTCGTTAGGAAGAACTACCCTGAATTTAGGGTTGTGGAAAACGGTGAGAATCAGGGGACTGCCGAAGGCAGTAATGTCGGGGTAAGAAATGCGAACGGGGACTATATTATTTGGCTAGGTAATGATATGGAGATCGATTCCCAACTCATTAAGGAGATGGTAAAAACGGCTGAATCCGACTCTTCTATTGGTATTGTTGGCTGCAAAGTGCTTAAATTAGATAAAAATAATGAAAAAACTGACATCATTGATACTGTAGGTGCAGATTTAGATATATATGGCTTTATCTACCCCAGGGGCCATAATGAAATCGATAGGCAGCAGTGGAATTTTGAAACGGACGTTTTCTTTGCATTTGGGTGTAGCTTATTGATAAAGCGCGAGGTTTTTGACAAAATCGGTGGCTATGATCCCAAGTATTTTACATTGGCAGATGATACAGACCTATGCTGGCGTGCTAAGTTAGCTGGATATAGAGTAGTGGTTAATCCCACTGCTATTATTTATCATAAGCTTTCAGCAACGCTTGGCACTGCCTTTAGAAGAAGTCGATTAAGATATTTCGCTGAGCGGAACACCTTAAGGACCCTGCTGAAGAACTATTCTACCTGGACCTTGGTCAAAGTGCTTCCACGCTATTTCGCATTATTAACAGCTGAAGTCCTTTTTTTCCTTGTAACAAGGAGATTTCGCTTAGCATTGGCTGATATCAAGGCTGTCTGGTGGAACATCAGAAATATAAGGGATACATGGTCATTGCATAGACAAATCCAGCAATCGCGGGTTATCGCTGACAGCGAGCTCCAAAAAGGGATGATTGGGATAAGCCTAAAAGTGGGGCTATTTAAACGGTGGATGAAGGGAGAGCACGTTATTTGATGACGATTAATAAGATTGCGCTTGTGGAGGAGTCGAGGAGCAAGGAGAGATACTCAAAATGTATCCTGCAGAAGATCCTCTCACAATTGGAGTATACAGATGGCCGAATTCTCGATTGTGGCTGCGGTTATGGGTTCTGGACTAAAAGGCTTGAATCATACTGTGAATTCATTGTGGGCATGGATGTCAGGGATATCTTTGTTCGGGATAAAATATCCTCAAAATTGGATTTCGCCTTGGCAAGTGGCTATCAGTTACCCTTCAGCGATGAGAGTTTTAAGTGTGTTGTCTTGTTTGATGTACTTGAACATATTGAGAATGCTTTTGATGTGCTTAGGGAAATCCATCGTGTTCTTGAAAAGGGGGGCTACCTGATGCTGACTGTGCCCAACAAAGATAGGCTGGCCCATCGAATCAAGAAGTTTATGGGCAGGTCAGTAGAATACCCTCTGCGTTTGGCTATTGACCACTATACACCTGAAGATACTCAGGAGCAGTGGCACTTCCGTGAGTATTCAAGGCAAGACCTTATCGAGTCGTTGAGAAGAAATTTTAAAGTGCAGTTTATTGAAGGGGTCTGGTTAGGCCTCGGCGGCAAAGGGATTGGCACATTTCCTCCCATTCTGGAAGGGTTTGCCCAAATTTGGCTGGCGAAAGCGGTGAGTAGGTTAATAGAATGAAAGTACTGTTAGTGTTTCCTCCAGATGTAGGAGTAATTGAGCCGTTCAAGTCACGGCATAGGGTCTTTCGATAGAATTTGGGTTGAGCCCTAGGGTAGTCTTATAAGCTATATTCAAGTTGGAAGTGAAGCTATGCAGGTTAATGAGATCAATCGCATAGTTACTGAGTATATTACAGCCTACCTTGCGGGCAAGGACTACCGAGACCAGACTGTATTCGAGAATGGCTGTGATGGAACAATAACTGAGCTTACCCCCTTACTGATGGATGCCGGAGCTGAAGTGGTTGGTTTGGATATAAATGAAGGCTGGGTAAAGGAGAAGAAGGCTAAATTTGAGCGCTACCCAAAGCTTAGACTGGTCTGTGGTGATGCCCACCACTTGCCGTTCAAGAACGAGGTCTTCGATGTTATTGCCATAATTGAAGTGATCGAACACTTGGACAAACCCGATCTAGCGCTTAAGGAGACCTGTCGCTGTCTGAAAAGCGGCGGGAAACTGATACTTTCCACACCAAATGCACTCGGCATCTGGTCACTGGCTACGGATAGAGCGCTTTTTTGGCTTCGTAATATAGGGCGCAGGATACGCGGGATGGAACGGCTGGAGAAGAGGACATCCGGGCATGTAAGCCTTTTTACTTTAAGGCGTTTAAAGCGGAGCCTAACGTCCCAGCATTTTGAGATAGAGGAGGTTATTTCGTCATACGGGTTAGGCACGGTAAATCTTATGCGGGCTTTTGGGGAAAAGTTTCGTTTCCCTACCCTCGGGCGCCTGGCAACCCTTCACAACTTGGAGTGCACAGTTAGTAAGATTGTGCCTCTCGGGCTACACTCAGGCTGGATAGTCTTTGCCGGCAAGTATCAAGATTTTTCGGATTATGACGAAAAGCGAGCACCTGATCCTCACTATAAGCCTGCTGGTTATGAGGTGCCCGTGACTCATATCGACCAGTGGCCCCATCTTAATCGCTATATGTAAAAAGTGATTATCCATGGCACATAAGTTGACTGAGATAATAAGGCGTATCCTGTCCTCGTCAAAGTTTGATTACCTCCTTTTAGCCCTCCTCGGTTCATTTATATTCGCTGTCTGGTTTGAGGGAGATGCCCTTTATTTTGGCGGGGACGTTATATACCCACTGAACCCCTCTTGGAACATCCATCGCCTGTTATACACCTGGAACGACATGAATGGCGGCAGCATAGAATTTGGCATGATGTATTATTTTCAGTGGTCATTTTTCTTCGTCACCTCCGAGATGGGGTTGTCCCTCGCCATGGTTCAGAAGCTATGGCTCTATCTCAACTTCATAATCCCCGGATTGGGTATGTATTATCTCACCTCTGTCATTTATTCCAAGATAAATCCCGAAGGTGGTGGAAAACGTATTGCTTGCTGGATTGCTGCCTTGTTCTTTATGTTCTGCCCCACCCTCCTCAGGCAAATGCAATTTTACTGGTTTTACGGTGTTTTCCCCTTTATTCTGGCTTTCTTTATCAAAGCTATAGACGCTCCATACATAAGGGGCAAGATCAAGTTCAGCATTCTGGCTGCGCTATTCTTTTTCGGGATTCTGCTCTACCTCCCCAATTATCAACCACTTATGGATCTCTTGCTCATATTGGTGCTTTATTCGGTGGGTTATCTACTGCTCAACAGGCGAAAGTGGATACAGCTCGTGAAGTCGTGGGCAGTATTTGGGGGGGTGATACTACTGATTAATATAGGGGCATTGCTCCCCTGGCTGCTCATGGTCTTTCACCAGGGAGGGCAGATACTCGGTGAGGTCCCTGTAAGCTTTACAGATAGGTGGCTGGATGAGGGTCCTCACTCCATGTTGCGCAACTTAACCCTCACCTTTGGCCTGGGACAGGCGGGGCGCGAGTTTGTCCCCGGAGGGTTTTATTTTTCCCCTTCCACGGCGATCTATTTCGTCAACCTCTTTTTCCCCATTGCCGCATTCAGTGCTCTCCTGCTAAAGCGGTCAAAGCTGGTCATTTATTTTGTCCTAGTGGCACTTTTAGGCATAGTGATCTCACAGGGGCCTAATGCTCCTTTTGGAGAGGCATATAAGTGGGCGCTGATAAACATCCCTATATTAAGAGCCTACAGGGCTACAGGTGTATCAAATGTGCTTATAGCTCTGGGGTACGCAGTGCTCATCGGCTTTACCATTTCGGAATTATACCTCAAGGTTAAGGACTATCTCACCGAAACAGGGAAAAAGGTATTTAAGTATGTGCTGCCCATTGGCATGGTAGTTATAGTTGTTATCCTGATTTTAGTCAATGGCTGGCCAATGGTTACCGGGGCCTACTATAAGACACCAGGCGAGTGGCCCAATAATGTGATGCACGAAATTCCATCTTCCTACTATGAGGTTGATAACTGGCTCAGCAGTAATGATAGCTCGCAAAACTACCGAATCATGGTCTACCCACCGGCTGGTGAAGGTGGATATCAAGCCTTAGCGTGGCCGGATGGGGGCTATTATGGAGCTCCTGTAGCGCCTTTCATCTACTCCAAGCCCTCCATTTATGATGTGAGCGGAGGGCGTCAAGGTGCCTGGACATCAATTGTTCCCCTGATGTATGATGCCGCAACATGTGACACTACAAAATGTGTTACCACAAGGATGTTGAAATTAGCGGGGTTATTAAATGCAAGATATATGGTGTTTGACGGCTATAGTGCTACTGGTGGGATGGGAACAGGTGAGCTTCAATTTGTCTTTGAAGCGAGCTCCCCGTTGCCAGAGGATGATAACGTTCTTTTACCTATCCCCTCCGAGTTCTTAGTAAATGGCGATTTTGAAACTTGGAGTGACGGAGCCCTGGTAGGTTGGACCAAAGAAGGGCCGGTATCTCAAGAAACGGCCATCGTTTACTCTGGGTCAAGTTCTATGAGGTTGGACTCCTCAGAATTCGAGAATCTACAGCAACCGTTAAGTATCCCCTCAGAGGGAGCGCATTTGAGTTGGTCTTATTACATCACAGAGTTGGATAGTGACCCACATCTGGCAACCTTATCGGTTTATCTCCAAGATGGCGGCCTAATAAAATATGCCATCAACCCTGATCCAGATACAGCTATACATAAGCATATCGCCCTGCCGAGGGTTGAAGGGCAATGGGTCGAAGCGGAGAGGGATTTGGGGCAGGATATCTATGATAAGTTTGGGAGCTACAAGAGAATTGGCAGTTATGGAATTCAAATCTTCAATGAGGAAGAGGGTTCACCAGTATATTTTGATAACGTCAAGCTTATAAGCGCCAATCCTGGCGTGGGGTGGGGCACCTACGCTGGCAGCGGCTATGTGGAATGGAATGATGATGCTTTGAGGATATCAGCTCCGCTCTATGCATCCTACTACTTTGTTATGAGGCCATTTTCAGTGGACCTAGATACTTACAAATACCTTCATGTTCGCGTCAAGGGCGATGACGACACAGATTTAGCCGTTGTCTTGAAAGATAATAGACCAGACATTGGCATTGATACCTGTATATATGAGGCCAGACAAACCAGCTCATCAGGCTTTACGGATTATGTATTTCATATCCAGCCGCACATTTCTGGGGAGGTCAACTACCTTTGCCTAGGGCTGTGGAAATCCCCTTCAGCGGAAAATCAAGCTGTGAGCGTTGATTTCAGCTATATCAGTTTCGCCGAAAGCATCAGTGATATTTTGGATAACATGCCTGGAGCTGGCTTTGACTATGCAGTAACTTACGATAAGCTCGACGTCTATAAGCTAGATGATGAGTATTTCTTCCCTCGCCTCTATGCCACCTCTCAAATCCAGCCTCTCGATGGTGGGCTGAATGAGTTGTCTACTTTTTTGGATACAGCGGATTTCTCCGATGCTAAGCCGGTGCTATTCTTGTCGGAGCAATTGGAGTCATCTGACTGGCAATTTGTTCAGGGGCTCAATTTAGACGGTGGCAATCCACAGATTACATTTGAGCAGCTCAATCCCACCAAATATGTGACACACATCGATAACAGCTCTGGAGAGCCTTTCTTTATTGTCCTCAGCACCCAGTTCGATCAATATTGGAGTGCTACCATTGATGGTAAAGAAGTGGACAAGCACCTTGTGGCTAATGGCTATGCCAATGCCTGGTATATCGATGAAACGGGTGAATATGATATAATCTTACATTTTACGACACAATCCTTGTTTTATGCTGGGGTAGCAATTTCTAGCCTTACTTTTATTGGCCTTGTCAGCTATCTTGGGCTGGGCTTGATACCGAATAGGAGGAAGAAAAAAGTTCGGAAGCTATAAAATGTGAACTGGAGCGCAGGTAACCTATGCCTTCGATTGAGATAATTGCATTAGCAGCTATAGCCATCTATATAATTGTGATGGCATACTTACGTTTAGAGCCACGCGTAACAATAGTAGTAGCCTTTGCCCTTCTCATAGCATCTGCCATAACCATGCTGCTGGGGATGGATGATTTATCCGAGCAATTGGCAATCTACACCTTTTACCTCCTGGTGGCAGGGGTAGTCCTTCTTCTCATACATCATATCAGGGAGGGCTCAAAGGGGAGCAAATAAATTGGAAGCAAGAAAGCATTGGCTTCCCTACCTTATTTACGCATTAATCTCCCTTGCCGTTCTTGGACCACTCCTGCTCCCTGGTTATATCTTAACCCTAGACATGGTCTTCACCCCGAGCCTGGATTTCAGCAGCCAACTTTATGGGTTTCAAGAGAGTTCATCATCTGCTTTTACCCCTTTTTACCTTCTCATAGGACTAGCCAGCAAGCTTGTCCCCACCTGGATTTTGCAAAAAGCGATCCTCTTCTTTATCTTCTTTCTCGCTGGTCTAGGAGCGCATAGGCTTTTCTCCTTTAGAGGGGTAGGAAGCTACTTTGCTGGTTTACTTTATGCCGTAAATCCGTTCACTTATGTCAGATTGCTTGCGGGTCAGTGGACCATTCTGGCAGCTTATGCCTTGATACCATTCGCTATTAAGGCATTCTTAGACCTGCTTGAAAAGGGAGGCGGGAAGAATGCTATAAAAGTGACCCTACTTTCTACCTTGGTAGGAATGATGGCAGTACATGGGTTGTTTCTGCTCTTCTTAGCGTTCCTCATCATCTTTTTAGTCAAGGTGGTCAAGGAGCACAAGCGGCCGGCAAGGATCACCCCGTCGATCAAATATGTGGGCATAAGCGCGGCATTGTTTCTAATCCTGAATGTCTACTGGCTGGTTCCCGCTTTGAGCGCTGCCGGCACTGTAGTAGAGCAGATAGGCCAGGCGGACTTACTTCTATTTGCCGCCGAGCCTACCTCTAGCTTTGGAGTAATATTCGATACCCTCTCGATGTACGGGTTCTGGAGAGGGGGATATGTCTATGCTAAGGATTTCTTGCCTATCTGGTGGGTGTTGTTTATCTTCATTTTGTTTTTAGCGGTATATGGGTTTATCAATAGGGTAACCTCAACCCCTTTACACTCTTCTCCTTCACAAGCAGAGGAGGAAGAGGTTTCCGCCGAAGGGGCGACGCCGCTTCGGGCTACCATCATGGGACATCGCTGGGTAGTAGTATCATTCGGCATAATAGGTGTGGTGAGCTTTCTTCTGGCGGTGGGGGCAGCTAGCGATTTCACGCGGCCTCCTTTTGAATGGGCGTGGGAGCATATACCTTTCTTCCGGGGATTCAGGGATTCGCAGAAGTTTGTGGCTCTCTTATGCCTAACATATGCCTGCCTCGGGGGGCTGGGGGTCAATGAACTTGCCAAGTGGCTGCGACAGCAAGGGAAAAGGCTGTCCCGTGTGGGGGTGACGGCACTGATTGCTGTAGCGCTGCTTGCCCCTGTAGCTTATTCCTTCACTATGTTCGGCTTCCACGGGCAGCTTGGGGTAACGGATTATCCTCAGGAGTGGTATGAAGTGAATGATTATCTAAATCGGGATGAGAATGACTTCAATGTGCTCTTTTTACCCTGGCACCTCTATATGGATTGTAACTGGCTTCCTAATAGGGATAAGAGACTGGGGAATCCAGCTCAGCAATTCTTTGACAAACCTGTTATTGCTGGAGATAACATGGAGGTGCCGGTTATCTACTCTCAGAGTACAAACCCAATAAGCAAGTATGTGGAATTCCTGCTTGCTAATGGGAATGATGTAGACAATCTAGGTGAACTGCTGGCACCGCTTAATGTAAAGTATATAATTTTGGTTCACGAGGTGGACTATCAAAACTATGATTTTCTGTATCACCAAGATGACTTGAACATTGAGCTTGAGAGACAAGGGTTAACCCTGCTTAAAAATGAACACCCCATTGCCAGGGTTTACGGGATTGATAGCGTTGTCTATATTGAAAGCCTGGATGAATATCTAGAGTTGAGCGGTGAGCAGGATGTTATGGAGTATCTCCATATCTTGGGCACTGGTCCGAGCAGCGGCGGTGACGGCGATATGCAAAGGCTCGATTTCACCGAGAGTAACCCTGTGAAGTACCAGATTCTAGGCACCACACACAATTATACTATCTTCACCGTGCCTCAAAGCGTTAGCACCGAGTACTGGGAGCATAATGGTGAGCAGCCGATGAAGAACCTCGGGTTTATGCCCGCCTTTGAATCGGCTAAAGACGGGGGTGAGGTCACCTACACGAGATTCTACCGTGTTTATTTCCCAAGCTATATCATCTCAGTAGTGGCGCTGATAGTGCTGATGACAGCCTACTTCGGTAGGGGAAAAATGGCGAAGTTTTTTCGACGTGATAAGAAGGTGACAAAATAAAAACCCGCTTTCTGATTCTCATATCATACAAGTTGTGGCTTCGGGAGAGGCAAAATGAACCTTCCACCTGCCTGCCGGTATACAACTTCCTTCTGCAGGATCTTACCCGCGTAGTTCCACGCTAGAAGGAGGGCGTAGTCAGGCGGGGACTCGTGGAAGTGACTCTCAGGAAAGACCGGGATGTGCATGCCGGGGGTATAGCGACCTTGCTTGAAAGGTGTCGTGTCGCTGATATAGTCTAGGATGTCCGTGCCGATATTGCAGTAGTTCAGCAAAGTGTTCCCTTTGGCAGTGGCCCCGTATCCAGCAATTATTGCTCCTTGTGCCTTCAATGATTTTAAAAGTGACAGCAATGATTCCTTCATCCCCCCTACCTCTTCAGCAAATTTCTGGTAGGTCTTTAGCGAGCCGAGCTTCGCCTCTGCCTCCAATTTTAGCAGTTCAGCCTTGCGTGATGACAATGAGCAGGGGGACTTCTGCACATAAACACGAATGGAGCCTCCGTGGACGCCGATGTGCTGTACCTCGACGATGCCCATACCCAATCTACTGAAGAGAGTCACCAAGGGCTGCACAGCGAAGTAACGAAGGTGCTCGTGGTAGATAGTGTCGAACTCCAGTCTCTTCAGCATGTCCACTAGGTAGGGGACCTCAATAGCGAAAATGCCATCCTCAGCCAGTAGATGAGTGACCCCGCGAGTGAAACCCTCCAGGTCGGCCACATGGGCAAAAACATTCGTAGCCGAGATCACCTTGGCCTGACCCCTTTCTGCGCAGAGCCTGCGAGCGAGCCTCTCGTCAAAGAAGTCGTTTCTGGTCTCGATGCCGCGCGATACAGCCAATTTAGCGACGTTGGCAGCCGGTTCAATCCCTAGGGTTTTCATGTCATATTTCTGAAAACTATGTAGTAGAGTTCCATCGTTGCTACCAATGTCCACCACTAGGCTCCCTGGAGGCACGTTAAACCTCCATATAATGTCTTCGGCAAGCTTGGCAAAGTGGGCTTCCATGGGTTTTGATGTGCTTGTTAAGTAGGCATAGTCTTTAAACAGAATTTCGGGGTCAACGACGTGCGCAAGCTGCACAAGTCCACATGTGCTGCAGAAGCAAACATCTAAAGGATAGTGAGGCTCAGGTGCGCTCAGTTGGTCTTCTCGCAGAAAACTGTTGGCTAAGGGGATAGGACCAAGGGAAAGAAACTTGTGCAGTGTTCTTGATCGACAAATGCTGCAAGCAGTTATCGTTGTATATTGATCGTTATTTCCCTTCATATTGCTCCTCACATTCACCTATATGGCAGGCGGTTCCAGTCGTAGGGTTTGTTGGTCTTAAGATCGACAATGCTGGCGTCGTTCCATGGTCGTCGTTCTTCGTCGGGATTGGCATAATCATAGAGCTGTGTAAAGAAGTACAAGGTGATGGAGGGCTTAAATCCCAGCGTCCTCGTACCGTGCCAGTAGTGACCCGGGACTCTCACCACCTGCAACTTCTCTTCACTAGCCACTATTTCTACAATCTGGCCTCGAGTGGGCGAGCTATCCTGATCGTCGTAAGCCGCGATCTTCAGAACGCCCTGAATAACAATCCAATAATCTACCTGGCCATTGACATGCCTATGCCAAGCTCTAATTATACTGGGGTAGCTCACAGAAATGCTCGCCTGGGCTATCCACTCGTCACCAAGTAGCTCTTTCCAATCTTTTCGGAGAATCTCGGCAAAGAATCCCCGTTCGTCGATACGTTTCTCTAAGTCGTATGTCCTCACTCCTTCAATTTGGTATTCGATAGCCTCTGTCATCCGGGCCTCCTTCAAGCAATATAACAATTACTCGCAGAAGCAGGAAACGTTTCGCCTCAGTCAGGTTGGCCTAAATGTAACCTTTGCTTATCATGTAATCCTTAAGCGCCTCATGCCATGGTCTAATGTCATCCATCCCCAAAAGCCTGAGGTGATAGTTGTCCAGCACCGAGAAATGAGGC
>Ga0209635_10004647_pt1 | contig 10804 bp, 15 predicted proteins | sample DeeMarSWOR230_32_FD_187463 | JGI IMG/M metagenome (GOLD analysis project Ga0209635, IMG submission 187463) | Marine sediment microbial communities from White Oak River estuary, North Carolina - WOR-2-30_32 (SPAdes) (version 2) | ecosystem: Environmental > Aquatic > Marine > Intertidal zone >...
TTAGGTAGCTTAGGTAGCTTAGGTAGCTTAGGTAGCTTAGGTAGCTTAGGTAGCTTAGGTGGCTTAATTTAAGGCGTTTTTCAGGGGAGAAAATAGGCGTGCTTGAGGGGTGGAAAGAGGGGTGTGTTTTTCGGATTTTTCAAAAAAGCAACAGTGAATGAATCAATAGAACTATCTTCCATAAATGTTTCTCCTACACTGAACGGGTGCTATATCGCTTGTACGCGAATTCTCTTTGAGTTTAGCTCGTTTCTTCCATTCTTGTTTCTGCCAAATACTTGAGATGAAGGGGTCTATAGCATTCTTTTCCAGAGAGATTCACAATAACAGTCTGCACATCTTCTAAAATGTCCCCTAACTGCTGCCTATGATCGATCAGGAACTCATCAAGTTCCGCATAAGACTTATGAAGTGAAATCATGATACCCGTCATTCCCATTCCTCGGCACCCACAGCCCATAATAACATTGGGTTGCTTCGCCATCCATTCCGTCGCCCTTCCATAGGCACTCTTGCTGTTCTCCTTTGATGCAAACTTGAATGGGCTTTTAACCAGAGTGACTGCAATTATCTCATACCCGATTTTACTCCATTTGGGAATAGCGGTGTAGCCGTCAATCAATTCTTTTTCGATTTGTGCTCTTCTTCTCGTGATGGTTGGCTGTGAAACCCCAAGGGCTTTCGCTATTTTCCTATCGGTTGTTTTGGCATTTTTCATCAACTCAAACAAAAGTTTAAGATCCAGAGGATTCAGCTTCTTCATTTCACATCATCTACTATTCTTCCAGTTCAGTTTTTATGACTTTTGTATGCAACTTGTCGCAACTCAACATCATCCCTGAGGTTGATGTGTGCATCACAGTCATGGAGTTTGATGAGCTAACTGAATAAAAAATTCAAAAAAAATGATTTGACACAGACATAGAATTTGATAGAGAATTCTTTCACAAGTTTTTAATACAACATGTAACGCTACAAGTATTAGGAGAGACTAAGAGTCCTAACATTTTGTTGTTGGGCAACATCTTCCCATATGAAAAAACATAAGGGAGGTGAAAGAATTGAATAGAAAAGTCTTAGGATTAGTTTTAGTTTTGCTATTTGCAGCTATGTTGGCAACTCCAATTATAGGAACGGTTATGGCTGGAAAAGGTCAGGAAAAGCTTGACTTTCTGCTCCATATGGAAGGAACAACTGTTCCTCCACCAGAAAAGGGATGGGTGACCAATGGTGGCATCCAGCATGCTCACAATTTAGCATGGGAAATTAGAGAAGCTTTCTACATTGAAATAGGTGAAGCGGGAGCTGTAGAAACCATTCCAAAAGAAGAACTGAGTTACAGTGGAATACTAGTTGTTACAATGGTCAACTCTAAACAGGGATGGTTCGTAACTCAAGTAAGAGAAACAATCACAATTTATACTGATGACACAAAAACTGTGGAAAGGGGAACTATCGAGATATTGACATTGGGCACAAATCCTGCTGGTAACGGAGCCGTGGTCAATGGATTTGGAACTGGTGAGTTTGAGAGCGTGAAAATTACGGGGAGAACTACTGCTAGCATGATGCCTAATCCAAGTCCGCCACCTGACGCATTGCTAGTGCTAGACCGTGCGGGCACAGTTATGGGTTGGCCAACTTAGGAATAGCAAATAAAAGTCGGAAATAAACCAACAAAGAACTGCAATCTTTTCTCTTTTCTTTTTCTAGTTTCAACTTACAAAACTAACACTTGAGAGTGAGAATGTAAGAGGAGGTGAAAAAATGAATAGGAAAGTCTTGGTGATAGCTGTGGCCTTGATGGCTGTAGCTATGCTTTTGCCCATTGGAACTGCACTTGCATCCAAACCTATTACAATTGATGCTAACGACCCAATATTGATGAAATTAGATGCAAAAATAATTGAATCAAGAATGGTTGGAAATGACGAAATCTCAAAACGAATTCTTTTTGGCTATTTTGACTCAGGTCCATTTGAAGGAACAATAAATCGGGAAATAACAGTTCAATTGCACTTGCAAACTGGAAAAATCACAGTACAGAATATACTTTACGTTACTGATGCTGTAGTGACAGTAGGTGACCGTCAAGCAACAGGCGAATTTGTCATGAAAATGATTGGGTTAATACCTAATGTTAAATGGGTGATAACAACAAGCAACTTAGTGGATTCAGTTACGAGTGAAAGAGTTGAACTTCATGGTCAAGGAGACTCTGCAATAACTTATATGGGAGCCCCATATAATTTTCCTGAAACACCCTTTGCACCGATACATTATGGTCTTGAGAACGCTCTTTGGGGACAAATCAGCTTAGCTCCATAATCTAAGAATCTGACCTAAAAACAGTTTCACTCTCTTTTTTTCTATTTCATTTTTTGTTATGACTATGCAGACTATTGTGGCATTAGTGGATTTGAGAAACTCAAAAACTGAAATCACAAAACTTCTTCGCATAATTATTAGCTTCTTTCTCTTCTACTCTGTTGAGACTATCAATTCCTTTAGAATAAGTCAAGTGATGATAGAGCTCATGCAGAACTGTACGCTTGTTTAAACCCCTCTTGGTGAAGTAAGCCTTATTCTCAAAGTAACACGCATAATCCCCGTTCCCAACCTTCCTACCGTTGAGAATAATTCTCATTCTCCTAACCCCATAGTATTCGGTAAGGAAGTCCACTGCTTTCTGGCATCCTTTAAGCTCATAGGTTAATAGGAATTTCTCGCGCATTCTTTTGGGGGGTATCCGTATTCGCATGCAGACACCTCAAGTAAGGTTGACTATTCTGGGAATCCAAGTCTTTCTTTCACCTCTGAGGTATTTAGCTAATAGCAAACACTCTTCCGAAATCAGCGTTTCTATGGATTGACGCTTCCCGTGCTTAATTCTCGGAATATCCACTTTGCGTTCTAAATAGCGGTAAAACGCTCTTCTCATATCCCGCGTCTTTGAATCGCTCAAGTATTCACGCTTTCCAACTTTCTTACGGACTGACTTCTCAGATTTCAATACAATGTCCTTTTTCTTTATGCTTTCCGAATATCCTATCAAGAAATCATCGGCTAAATATCGGAAAGGCTCCATTACGTCGCAAGTTAAGCTCGGCTTTCCGTATTGCTCTGAGTGCAGAAAACCAAGGTAAGGCTCTAATTTAGTCCTAACTAACGAAGAGTGAACCTTCCACTTCAAAAGAGTGTATAGCAAATTAAAATTATTGTTCAGCAAATCGTAAGCTCTATACGTTGTACGGTTGTTAGAGGTTCGAACATCCTTAGAGATTAGCGCGAATACTTGAGAGAAATATCGGTCTGTACGCCTGCCCTCTATCGGCAAGAGCTTATGCCTCAACGCTTTCAGGTTATCCGTCTCTATGTGTTCAATAGTTTCTTTTATTCGGATGAGGTCGTGTTGACGTAAGCCATATTTGCGTAGCAATAGGTTCTGAGATTCAATCCGCTTTATGACTACTTGTTTCGCAACGTGTATGCCTTTACCATTTTCTAACGCCTTGTATTGTGCTAACCGAGTAGAAACATGGCTCTCGTTGTGCAAGCTTCTTAACGTGCCTACGGGGTGTCCTCTCGCGGTCAATAGCAATGTATCTACGTTCCATAGGCTTAAATGAACGAGTGCTCCCACGCTTACGGTATTTCCAGATGCTAAGACGACTTCTCCAACTTCGTTCTCAACTAAAGGATATTTTTCAGACTCTCCGTTCTTGTGGCTTACTACGTAACACCCTTTCTGCATTCTTAGGGTCTGCCCGAAACCATCGAGCCTTATTTTCACTACTTTACTTCCTTTCATTTTATCAACTCCTTTCGTATAGGTTATACCTATAGTATCATTAGGAGTGGAAGCTATTTAAAGGCTAATAGAGCACAATTATAGAAGAATCCTCTATATCCCCAAAAGGCTGAAAAATTAAGCCCTTTATATACCCTCGGAAATAAGTTTCATTTAAGCTCTAAAAAGGAAAAAAGGTATTTTTTAGGCTTTTTAGAAATAGGAAGGTTTAAATATTCGTTACCCTACTGATTCTATTTAGGGAAAGCCCTAAAGGGTAATCCTGAGTAAAAGTTGGGTGTCATGAAAGCCCCTGAAGAAGTGCTTGACGGGTTCTTTATCCAAAAGAACCTATGTTTCGCGGAAAACGGAGATAAGGCGTAAGCCCTTAGGGTTCATTATCACTCGATGGTAAGCGATTCGGAATAGTTTTGATTTAGAAATGTTTTGATTTAGACAATAAGACTTAATATACGCAAAAAAGGTCAGAACAAACCATCAGGCTTTTGAGGGTATGATTACGGGATACCGAAGGTTCTAAAAATAAAACGTTTGGGGTGATAAAAATGCGACAAAGAAGTGTTCAAAAAAAGAAATGTGAGGTGGAGATTGATGGGCTTGAAGACTTCCCCTTGGAAATCGTTGGTCTTACTCCAGATTCCATAGAAAAGTCTGGTGGTCACATCAAAATCCCTCTGGAACTCGTGCCTTTTCTAAAGGTCATGAAACAACCTGTCTTGACAAGGAAAATGAAATCGAAATATCAGGATAAGTGGTTGCTCAGAGTGAAAAAACGTAAACTAAAAAGGAGAAAGCGAAGATGAAGCCGTTTGACTTCAACAAGCCTGTGGAAAAGGAAAGCTGGATTGCCCAGCGGTTAATCCCTTCCAAAATGCTAACGTTCATTGTAGCTAAATCTGGTACAGGGAAATCCTTGCTGATGGAGTACTTGGCAGTATGCTTAGTTTACGGAAAGAAATTTCTCGGCAAGAAAATTAAAGCTGGAAATGTCCTGTTGATTAACCAAGACATGCCCGATGATGCGTTAGCAAGACGGCTAAAGGCTTTTGCGATGTATCTGGAAAGCAAAGGTTTCAAGAGAAAATATAAGCTGTACGTTGAGTCAAACAAAGGATTTCAGCTATCCGATGGAAGCTTGCTCGAACGGATTCTAAAGTACAAGACCGTCAAATTAGTTATTGTCGATTGCCTAAATTCTGTAATCGGAAAGGCTGACGTAAACAGTACCAGAGATATGGCGATACTTCCGAAATTCAAGTCTGCTGTCATAGGTAGCGGTAAGACCTTGGTCATTGTTCACCACATATCTGAACACGCTAACGTTGACATAGACAAGATAATGACTACTCCTGACACCAACAAGCTAACTATGGGCAATTCTATCATTAATCAACAAGCTGACAACCTAATCTATCTTGCAAGCAAGCACGGTAATCTGTTTAGCCGTTTCTATATTCGCGTGGTCGGAAAGCGAGTCATAAGCGGTCAGAAACCTTTCGTGGCTAAATGTTTCATGCCTAACGATGGCAAGAGCTACATCATTATGAAAGGGTTGTACGAGCATCAGTTGAAACCTTTGTTCGAGATAGACAAGGATATACTAAAGTTGTTCAGAGAAGAGCCGAAAGAACGCAAGACGTACCAAGTACTTTTAGATATGGGGTCGAAGTGGGGAAGGAATGCGGTAAGAGCAAGTTTGAAGAGGTTGGTGAAACGTGGGCTTTTGATAGAACACAGGATACACAATCAGCTGTTTACTTACAGCCTTCCCAACCGAAAAAGTGTTAAAAATGAGAAAAAGAAAAATCACTAAGAAGCGAGTCAAAGGCGTTCGTGCCAGATACCAGTGGCTGCCGAAAGCTATGCGGTTCCAAGGAGACAATGGATACGTTGTAAAGGTTAAGGCTCGGCTTAATCACGAGTGCCACATTTGCGGAGAAACCATAGAGCCTAACGAGGAATACTATCGCCTTCAGTACTATGGTTCTTGGAGAAAATACCCAATATGCGAATTCTGTTGGAACGGTATGAGTATGGACTCTAAGAACGAGGCGAGATACAAGAAAACAAAAGTGTTCGCTACCGATGGTAGAAGATTGGGTTATAGGAGATGGTGAACGCTATGTCCGAATACTCCGAACACTACAGAAGGATGAGAAAAGCTGGATACAAGATGATTGTAAAAGATGGTAAAACTGTATGGGTCAAAGAAGAACCAAGGCAGTACAAGCCTTCTCGGTTGATAGACGTTGATACAGATTTAGCGATAATGAACATGTCTGAGGTCTTGAACTCGGTAAAGGACACCGTAGAGCACATAGAGACCATGCTTTGGGATATACAGCATCTTCTTTACAGGAAAGACAAGAAAAAGCAAGATAGTTTGAGAATGAAGCAACTAAAAAGGAAGGCTAAAAAGCGATGAAATTCATTACTGAACAAAAGATACCTTTCACGAAACGGAAATTCTACATAGCTTGGAACATCGGGATACTTCCTCAGAGACCAGAACGATGTGCTGGACATTTAAACCGCACTTTAGATTTAAAATTCTGTCCGTATTTCGATTGGGATAGGCTTGCTTATTCGTGGCTCGTAATGGAAGCTAACATTTTGCAGAGGGAGTTCACGTTGTCGGACATGTATCTGTTTCATTGTGCTGACCATGAAGACGGTTGGAACGCTATGACTCTCGACAAGCTAAACTATTGGGAATGCTTCGACGTACTAAAGCGTAGCACTTGTGATTGGAATTACAAACGCGGTTGCTTCTACACGCCGAGCAGAGCTTGGACGATGAGGGTGACAGAGAAAGGTGAACGCGACAGGTTAGAATACTTTGGAGTCATACCAAGCAAATTTCAAAAACGAGAAAAATCGCGTGCTCATGCAGAATTGATAGAAGCATTCGGAGCAGAGGTGAATTGGAAAGGGAAATTCGATAACTACCATTGGACTGACATCGAAGAATTCGAAGGCATAAAGCTTGGAGATGGAACCAGAGACAAAGTCGAAATCGGTGGAGTAACCGTAGAAGCGTACAATACTGGGAGCCATACGACTAAGAAGTCACTAAAAAAGGGGTGGGATGAATGACAGACGAAATGCCATTGCCAGAATTGATAGACACAACAGACAGAGTTTGGAAGCCTGTCTCAAAGTATCTTCCCCATAAAGGTGGAAGAGTGGCTGTAAGCCGAAACCCACAGGTGGCTACGGAACAGGTTCACGACGCTTTCAAGAGCGCAAAGAAATCTTCTGGGACTAAGCACTTAGACCCGTTGATTAAGCACCACATGCCCAGAAGGATAGTGAATGCTGCTGTAAGCGATTTGTTCGGTGCGACCACGTTGAAGAAGGGAGCAAGAGGAAGGCGGTACATTATCAAGAACTATTGGGCAGACAAGCTTGGTTGGGCACGTAGGAAGATTGTGGGAAGGCTTGAGCTTCCAAGGGTTCGTGGAAAGCGCAGAAGGCGCAGGAAGAGGATAATTTAGAGGGTAGGTGATTTAATGGCAAAAGGCGGAATGAAGGTTAAGGTAGTTGATATAGAAAATTTGGCTCCTGAAGAATTAGAAGAAGAATTGAACGACGCTTTGAAAGAGCTTGCAGACTACTACGTTGAAGATATTATGGAGCTAAACGCTAAAGGAAATTCGGTGCTCGCTATACTGTACTTTAGCAAAAAGAAAAAGGAGTGAACTGAGAAAGGACGATAAGCAATCCAATTCACTTCTCTCATGTATAACTAACATTACCGAAGAAGAGTAGCTGGGGCTGCCACTATCGTGATGTCAAGTAATCATACGGTTGTGCTTGTCCTTTAGCATCCCTTTTTCTTTCTTTGATAATTTCCAATACTACTTTTAAATTCATAAATAATAAGTTGAATATTGCAGGTAATAGACTCTCGGTATATCCTAATGAGTTGGCAAAAAGCCATAATCCTTAACCCTAACGAGCAAGTTTTGAATTCTTGGAACGGGAATTGCGAGAGACACCATAAGACTGTAGTGCAGAGAAGAGTTGTCGAGGCTAAGGAGATACATTCAGGGACTCTTGTATTGACGAATCAGCGTCTTTTATGGTTTGAAAGAAGAGGTTTCCTGTCTAAGACTCTAAGAGCCTCTTTTGAAATAGACCTCAAGTATCTCCAAGGCATAACCAGTGGCGGATTAATTAATCAGTGGGTTTCAATCACTGATAACCAAGGAGAATACATTTTCCACCTTAACGGAATAGGCAAGAATGAAATAGAACCGTTTAGGAATATGATTATGAGGCAAGTGCAGAATGCAAGAGCTACCTCTATGAGCGCTTCTGTAGCTACACCAGCTATCCAAAAGGAAGTAATAACGCGTGAAGTCGTAATGATTCCTTGCCAATACTGTGGTGGACTAATGGTTCAAACCGCTACTTTCTGTTCGAGTTGTGGTGCTAAAAGGAAAACTTGACAGAATAGAAGAAAAAGAAGCTAACAACTATTCGAAAAAATTCTTACAAAGTATTATATTCAAGTAAAGTTTACCAAGAAACTATGATTTTTCTGTCTCAGAATAGCGCACGTTACACTCTGTCATCGTAAACAATAATTTAATCGAACGAAAAGACATAGTTTATTCGCGTTTTTTTCTCTTTCGCTTCTTTCGTTTTCTGTCCAGGTAATAGTTGTAATGGTGTTGAATAATAGTAGTGGGTTTTGCTTGAGGTTTCCGCTTCTCGAATAATGCGGCAATTGCTAAAGAAAATATCGTTAGGGAAAAAGCTGCCAAAACACTACCTCCATAAAACAAGGAATAACCGATTTGAATTTTAGAGTTCGCCGCGGCTAATGGGTCATCTGATGGATATATTGGGTCAACCATCTTACCAAGATTCTCAGGCTTCGTCATACAAGGATAATTGAAAATTGTTGTGATTGTTTCATTTTCTTCCCTGTGTTCATTTGGAGGATTTACATAAATTACCGCATCTCCGTTTTTCAAGGGGGTGATGTAAATGCTTCCCCCTCCCTCAAGATAAAATAAACCTCCAATTTGGATTTTGTTTGGACCAAACATAATTACTTGGAATGTAGGTATGTAATTTGACCCTATTATCTCAAAGGCGTACGCGTTGTAGTTTCTATCCCAAAATGCCAATTGGTAGCTTGGGTCAACTGTTTTCCATGTGTTGTTAACGATTTGGGCAATTATGTTTTTGTTAGAATCCCTTATGGTTGCAGATACCATTAGCCGATTATCAATAAACTGAATTTTGAATTGGTCTGTTGCTATTTTATCATACAAAACGCTTCTTAGTTCAATTCCTTTGGACAAGTCTTCAATGCTATAATTAAACCAGTCAATTTGTGGAGATAAACAAACGCGAAAAGATTGATTAAGGTCTATTTCGAAAGGGATAATTTCGCCATTTAGTGCCTTTACCGCTTCGGTTTTTTCTTCTTGTCCACTTGGAATTAAATCGATGCTTCCGTATCCTGCCAAAATAGTGCCTACTATAAAAAGTAAAACGAGAAAAATAATTAGAATTACAAGTGTTTTTGTTTTTAATGAGCGCGGTATAAAGTTCTTAAAGCGCATATGTTACACTTAGATTGGTTTATAGCTTAGAGTGAAGTTAAATTTTGGGGTTATAGTGCGCCTAACCCACATCTTTTCACCTCCTTCTGCAACCCTTTTTCCACCCCCTCAATCACGCCTATTTTCTCCCCTGAAAAACGCCTTAAATTAAGCCACCTAAGCCACCTAAGCCACCTAAGCCACCTAAGCTACCTAAGCTACCTAAGCTACCTAAGCTACCTAAGCTACGGGCTACCTAAGCCACCTAAGCTACCTATTTCCGATAATAATAATAACATAATAGAACCCACCCACTTCATATCTATATCATACCTTTAAGCTTGCTTCATACCTTCAGGCAATTAAAAACTAAGGCATGCCTTCTCATTTTCTATTTTCATAAGCATTTCATCTCGCCTGAAGGCATTCCTTTTCTCTGAATCACTTCATCCTTCCCATAAACCAACGTCGTCGTCGGGATTAAAATTTAATCTTTCTGTCTCTCACACACATCTATACCCACACATATACACGTGCGCTCGTGCCCTGTCAGTTTGTCTCTGTCTGTCTCTGTCAGTCACTCAGTCAATTACGCACATACGCAAGCAAATGAGAAAAAAGGGAAAGCGCGCGCTTCGATCTATTATTGATCTGTCTCTTCATTGCAGTAACATTTTGCGGTGAACTTTGGAGTGCAGATGCAGTAGAAAACCAAATCAGATTTTGAGATGTTTGTTATTTGCTGAGATACACCTGCTGGTATGAAAACTGTATCTCCTGCTTTTACTTCGGTTGGTTCGAGTTTTCCGATTTTGACTTTGCCTTGCCCCTTTATAATAAGATAAATTTCGTCAACCCCTACTAAGTGATGAGCTTTGGTAGTAACGCCTGATTTCACTCTAGCACGGGCGATTGAAACATTCTTCGAACTCCAATTCTCACAGATGAAACATTGTTCAAGAGTCAGGTTCTCTCTTAATGATTTAGCCTTAACAATCTTCGGCTTCATCGTATTTCACGACCTAAATCTGATATATGGTAAGCTTCTCATTTAAGTTACTCAAAATTAAAGGCAATGCAGGCGCTTATGCCAAAACAGGGGTTACTAAGGTGGGGTATATTGCTCTCGCTCTGGTCCCAGAGGGAAAGCAGTTCGGGCTGTTGCAACCAGAAATGCAAACTCGGATTTGAGAGTTTAAACTGCCTTTTTCCTCTATGTGATTTCAATTATTAAGTAAACTCAACGGGTTATCTCACTACTAGGACTGGACAAAGCGCGTGTTTGGTGACTGCGTCGCTTACGCTTCCCATAAGTAGTTCTTTTATCTTGCTCATCCCTCGGGCGCCGATTACAATTAAGCTGAAATTGCCTTCCCTAGCTGCCTTCAGAATTTCTTCCACCGTGTGGCCTTCAACTAACAATGTTTGTGCT
>Ga0209635_10004648_pt1 | contig 10804 bp, 6 predicted proteins | sample DeeMarSWOR230_32_FD_187463 | JGI IMG/M metagenome (GOLD analysis project Ga0209635, IMG submission 187463) | Marine sediment microbial communities from White Oak River estuary, North Carolina - WOR-2-30_32 (SPAdes) (version 2) | ecosystem: Environmental > Aquatic > Marine > Intertidal zone >...
TGTAGGGACTTGATTCATCGAATCCACTGGCATATTTTGTAGGGGCTTGATTTATCAAGCCCGCACTTGTTCTGGGTAATTTAGCAGAAGAGATTTATAAATAAGGAGTTTTTAAAAAATATCTATATTAACACTTAAACAGAGGAATTTCTGCTGATTTCCTCTAAAGTTTCATCAATAAGCCCTAATCCTGCCTTAAAGTAATCCTTTTCTGTGCCAATCCCTATGCGGATATAATGATCCATTCCGAAAAAATCTCCGGCAACGACAAAAACGCTCTTCTCATTAAGAAGTTTATCGGCAAGTTCTGTTGAGTTGATTTTCATATTATACCTGGGAAAAGCCACTCCACCAGCTCGAGGAGGGATTAGCTCAAAAAGAGGTTTGTGTTTTTGAATCCAATCTTCAAGCACAGCCAAATTTTCATTCAGGATTTTCCGGTTACGGTCTAAAGCTTTTTTTCTTCGCTCAGGCTCCAATACCAGAGATGCTACCCAATTACCAAGAACTCCCGCAGAGATGGATGTATAATCGTGGTAAGCCCAGGCCTCTTCAATCTTTTTCTTGGGCCCGACCAGCCAGCCTATTCTCAAACCTGGAAGAGCATAAGCTTTTGAAAGTCCGCAGCAGACTATCACTTTATCGTAGAGGCCCCAGAAAGTTGGCGTTTCCACTCCGTCTAATTCTGCTCCTTGGTATACCTCATCAGAATAGAGCCAGGCATCTGCTTCTTCGGCGAGGCGAGCAATTTCTTTCATCTCACTTTTGCTCAGCACAGCTCCTGTTGGATTGTTCGGGTTACAAACAGCTATCATTTTTGTTCGAGGCGATATCAAACCTTTCAACTCATCCAGGTCCGGCCCCCACTTAAGCTCTTCTCTCAGATGAAAGGGCCTGACCTTAATCCCAAAAGAGCGGGCAAGCCCCCAGATCTGCATATAGTTGGGCAGCATAAGGATAAGCTCATCCTCTGGCTCTAAATTTTGCCAGATGGTAATAAAATTTGCTTCTGCAGAACCGTTTGTAACCAGGATATTATCAAGGTTTGTTCCTGGGTAGAGGCGGCTGATAGCTTCTCTCAGTTCTTCAGAGCCGTTTGTCTGGCCGTAACCAAGCCGTATAGATAACAATTTTTCAATCTCGTCGCTTTCGAGGAACTCTTCCAGAGTATAAGGGTGAACGCCACTTTCTGTCAGGTTATATTTCACTCTGTTTTCCCATAAAGATTGGGCTCTCTCCATTTCAAAAATTTCAATTTTCATGATGACCTCTCTTTACGAAATTTCTTTGAATACACCTTATAATCCGTTTATGATTCGTCGCGGCTTAGAACCTCATAGACAGCTTTTGAAATTTGAATATCCTGAACTGCAACACCGGTCAAATCCGCAACAGTAATTTGCTCATCAGATGACCTCTGCAGCTCTTTGTTTCTGATAACATTTCCTAATTCAACGAGGTTTTCCTTTTTGATAAAGCCAGCTTTTAAGGCTTGAAAAATTTCTCCTCGAGCTTGACTCTGGCTGATGCTGTCTGCCACAACGATATCAGCCATCTGGAGAATTTTAGAGTCCAGTTCTTTTTTCTCAGGTGTATCAGAGCCTATGGCTGTTATGTGTGTTCCTTTCCTGATTTGATCAGCCCGGAGCAGGGCAGACTTTGAAGGCGTCGCTGTTACGATTAGATTACAGGTTGCGGCTATGTCTTCGGCTTCCTGAGTGGTTTGAATGTTACATCCGAGTGGCTCCACTGCCTTTTTATAGTCATTTAGTTCTTGTTGGTTGATTCCCCAGACGATGACATCATCACAATCAACAGTAGATCTTAAATATTCAAGCTGCATTTTGCCCTGGATACCTGCGCCAAAAATTCCTATCCGCTGCATATTCCTCGGGGCAAGATATTTGGCAACCACTGCTCCCGCCGCAGCAGTTCGGATGTTGGTGAGATAACCTTCATCGAGGAGGATGCAGGCCAGCTCTCCTGTTTTCTGCTTGAAAACAAGCATAAGACCCAAGCAAGTAGGGATGTTAAGCTTTATATTTTCATGGAAACCGGAGGCAATTTTTATGACATAGTATTCATCACCGGTGATATAACCATATTTTATGTGGACATCTCCAGGAGGGCGTTCAAAGATCATTTCTCCTACAGGTGGCACAACCACTTTTCCTTGAGAATAGGCCACAAATCCTTCTTCAATCGCCTGAATTGGATCGATATTTTTTAAAGCCTCCTTTATTTGGCTGAGATTTACAATTTCCGTCATTTTTTGTCTCCCTAGCCGAGGACTTCTCTCAGTTGGTCCAGGCTTATTCTCGCTCCGCTCAGGATTAAAACGACATTTTTATTTTTAAATTTTTCTATGGTCTTAAGGTAAGAGGCTGCTGGGAGGGCTGCTGTACCTTCTATGAGCATGTTATGTTTTTCTATGAAAAGTTTAATGCCTTCTTTTATCTCTTCCTCTGTGACAAGAATAAAATCATCAACGTATTTTTTGCAGATGTCAAAAGTAACGGCGCCTTTCTCGATCCCGCCGGCGGATGCATCAGAAAGCGTGGGCTTCGATTCCATTTCTACGATTCTTCCAGCTTTAATGGATTCATACATAACTGCGGAGTTTTCGGGCTGGCAGCCTATAATTTCTATGTTTTCATCCATGGATTTTAGATACCCTGCTATTCCAGATATCAATCCTCCTCCGCCGACAGGTACAAGCACGGTATTTATGTTTTCGATTTGTCTTTGTAGTTCTATCCCTATTGTAGCCTGGCCGCCGATTATCTTGAGATCATTATAGGGAGGAATATACACGAGATGATTTTTTTCTGCAGCATTCCTGGCAAAAACTTCTGTTTCGACACAGTCTGTTCCATGAAATTTTAGCTCTGCATTATAATAACGAAGACCTTCAATTTTTGCTTGATTTGCGATCGAAGGCATGTAGATCGTTCCTCTCAATCCCAGTTTTTTAAGTGCGTAGGCAAATGCCGCGCCATGATTACCTGATGAAGCTGTAACCAGTTCAATCCTCCTCTCTTTTTTAGCTAAGGAGAGGAGCTTATTCATTACTCCACGCAGCTTGAACGAGCCGCTTAACTGGAGATTTTCAAGTTTAAGATAGACATTACAGTCGCCTGATTCACTAAGAAAGGGGGAATATTCGGCAGGAGTCTCTCTGATATGTTCTCTTATTCTCTTTTCTGCTTCTAATGCCTCTTTTTTTATATCAATAAGCTTTGTGTAATCGGAATTATTCATCAGGTCTTACCTATACCAATCGAGAATAGATAAAGATCTTTTCTATAGTTTCAGCAAGGGAAAGTATTACAGGAATTGCTATTCTTATCAAGTTTTTAATGATTATTTTTAGCATGAAGAAACGGGAAGGAGAAAAAGTAGCCTGTTGTACTTGCTCATTAATTCATTAACACCTTTATAATGTTATTGCGAGGAGCGCAGAAGATTCCTTCGCTTGTCATTGCGAGCCCCGAAGGGGCGAAGCAATCCCTTACGAAAAGGTTGAGATTGCCGCGTCGCTACGCTCCTCGCAATGACAACTTATTGTATGAGATTGCCACGCTCCCTTCGGTCGCCCGCAATGACTCTTTTATTTTCTATATCATAACCGGAAGTACTACCTAATTACTGAGCATAAAGACCGTCCCCTTTATTTAGTAATTTTTCGTAGAGCTGGAAGGAAAGCGTTTGACCCTTAAATTTTGCTGTGCTATATGTTACGCACGATGGCAAATGAGGCCAACTCTTCAGGGCCCTCTCTTCGGAAGGCTCTGGGCGTCTTTGACGGGATCGCCATCCTGATCGGAATCACAATCGGCGCTGGCATCTATTCCACACCTCAGATAATAGCGGGCTATCTCAGTTCCTTTGACTCAATCATTCTTCTCTGGCTGCTGGCTGGTGTCTTCGTGTTTACCAGCGGGTTGATCTACGCCGAGCTCGGAACGCGAATGCCTCATACAGGAGGGGAATACGTTTACATAAGCCGATGCTTCGGACCCTTTGCCGGATTCATGTTTGGCTGGGCACAGTTGTTCATCATCCGGACGAGTGCAGCCGCAGGCCTGGCCCTGATCGTGGCGGATTACTTTGGTTATTTTGTCGCTTTGGATAGAATCAGCCGGATCATCACCGCACTCGCCGTCATTTTTCTGTTAGGTGTCCTGAACTATATGGGAATTCAAAGAGCCAGCATCTTCCAGAAGCTGTCCACGATTCTAAAAGTAGGAGCCCTGCTCTCCATCGTAATCGTCGGCATCATCTTTAGCGGAGGGCAGGAAAATTTGCTTTCTACCAGAGCAACGCCAGAAGGGCCGTTGAGCCCATTGGGAAATGTCGTCGCCGCCCTGATGCTTATTATTTTCTCCCATACTGGCTGGGAACGGATCGGGTATCCGGCAGGAGAAATGAAAAATCCAAGGCGTGTCATACCTTTGAGCCTGATGATCGGAATTGGTTTGGTTGTCCTGCTCTATGCCTTGACAAATTTAACCTACCACAGGATCCTTGGAATGGAGGGAATGAGGAAGAGCACGATCGTCGCCTCGGATGTCCTGACCGTGTTAATCGGTCCTATCGGTGCTGCGCTCATCGCCATCCTCGTGATAATTTCCGCAACCGGAAGCATCAACGGGACCATGATGACCGCGACCCGGGCCTATTATGCTATGTCCAGAGACGGTCTATTCTTTAAATGGCTGGATCACGTCCATCACCGATTCCGGACGCCGTCCCGGGCGATTGTCGCTCATTGTGTGTGGGGGGGAGCCATTCTCATTATCCGCGGGACCTTTGAGACGATCGCAACCGGACTCGTCTTTACTATCCTGATTTTTTACGGGCTTTCTACCCTGGCACTTTTCAAAATGAGGAAAGACCACATCGGAGGCACAAACATTTTCCTTATGCCGCTCTATCCTTTCCTTCCTCTTCTATCTCTCTTGTTGATTATAGGCCTGATCGTCCTCAGAGCAATTTTCCAATGGCAGAATTCTGCCGTGGATCTGATCTTCGTCGTCACTGGAATCCCGTTTGCCTTCTACTGGGTTCGGAGAAGAGAAAAAACCACCAGGATGGAAAAAAAGAATTCTGACATAAAAGGTTAAAATTGATCAATATTTGTATGGTAATTTTCCTCCTAGCTTACTGAGCTGTTAGGATGAATAATGATATAAAGCTATAAATCTTAATTTAAGAGGATCCCTATGAGTTTAAAAACGCTTAATGGAGACCAAGCCATGGCTTTTGGAGCCCTGTCCTGCGGTGTAAAACTTGTGACCAGCTATCCTGGCTCACCGAGTTCAGGGACTGTTGAGACAATGATTAGCCTGGCAAAAAAACATGAAATCTATGTGGAATGGTCGAGTAACGAGAAAGTTTCCCTGGAAATGGGTATTGGTGCCTCTATAGCAGGGCGTCGCGCGTTAGTTTGTGCAAAAAGTGTAGGCATGAATGTGATGATAGATCCGCTCATGGCTCTTAATTTGACTCCAGTCCATGGCGGACTGGTCATTCTTCTAGGGGATGATCCTGGCGCCTACGGATCTCAAAATGACCAGGACTCACGATCCCTGGCGACCTTGCTGGAAATGCCAATTATGGAGCCAGCAAGCCCGGCTGAAGGTTATGCTATGATGCAGGAGGCCTTTAATATTTCAGAAGAGTTTAATACCGCAGTAATTATTCGGGAGACTCGAAGCTTCACCCAGCAGAAGGAATCTGTCCCTGTTTCTGATGAACCTTATCGGGAAGCCAACCTCGGTCTTGTCAGAGAGCCCTTTAGATTCGTTCCGGTCCCCAAAAATGCGGTGGAAAAACACAGGGCTCTGCATCAACGAATTAAAGCCATGAGCGACTGGGCTGACAGTTCTCCGTTTAACAGGGCGACTGGTACAGGTATGAAGGGCATTGTCGGTGCCGGGTTTGCTCATGCCAAGCTTCTCGATGTTGTGGGCGACGAACATCCTGGGAAATTTCGCCTTTTCAAGTTGGGTGTCCTTTATCCTTTACCCAGAAAGGCCATTACAGATTTTCTGCAAGATTGTGATGAAGTCCTGATTGTCGAAGAGATCGAGCCTTTTGTGGAAATCCATATCAAGGCTATTGCCCATGATTATGGTTGCCTTACGAAGATATGCGGAAAACAGAGCAACCATCTGAGCAGAGAAGGTGAATTATTTCGCTGGCAGATTCAACGGGCCTTGACTGAATTTATCCCCGAGTTTGTCCCCAGGCGAAAATACTTGAAAGAGAATGAGGCCGAAGAAAGGCCAATCAAGAAGGATTATTGTGCAGACTGTAACTATGATAAAATCATTGACCAGCTAGAGGAAGCTGCAGAGAGCTTAGGACAAAAGCCAGTGCTTATCGGAGATCCTGGCTGCCTAGTTACCGTAGCGGACCGGCTTGAAGCTAAGTACGCCCTCGGTTCTGCGGTAAGTACAGCCGATGGTTTGAGCAAAGCCGGAGTTGATGAGCATGTTGTGGCTCTATTCGGCGACTCTTCGTTTTTCCACACTACTATTCCTGCCATCTGTAATGCGGTCCATAACCAGAGCAAAATCCTGATGGCTGTCCTGGATAATAAAACCACTGCTACCTCTGGATTCCAGGTTAATCTCGGGGTAGGGAAAGATGCCATGGGACGAGAAGTGCCAGCTTTAGACATTGAAAAGATTGCTCGAGGCTGTGGCGTGAAACACGTGTATACTTCTGGCCCTGGCGACTTAGATTCAACACTAAAAGAAACTTTCCGGAAAGCACTAAGCCTCAACGAGCTGGCATTGATAATAATTCGACTGGAAAAATAAAGAAATATTGAGCTTTTTACGCTCTGGCAGCTTTTCTTACTCGAAGAGATTTGTCGTTTTTCAGAACTTCAAGAACACTATTAATTCTCTCGTTACTCGGTAATTTCCTCAGAGCCCAAGTTGCAGCCGCCCTTATAGGTTCAGGCTTGGTTTTTTGAAAGGTCCATAGCTTGGATTTTGTGGCAACAGCAATGAGTTTTTCTGCTGTTTCTGGAGAACCGATTAGCCCCAGAGTTCTGCAAGTCTTCGCTTGAAACGAAATTCTTGTCTCTTTCTCCCAGATCATTTTCGGTTTTATTATATCCAAAAGCACAGGTACAGCCTCAATAATTTTGCGTTTAGCAAGTAGATAGAGGAGATGCAGTTTTATTCTTCCCGCAGCTAAATCAAATAAATCGAGAAAAGTCGAGTCGACTTCTTTCCCAGGAATTCGCTCCAAGACCTCGAGTGTAGGTTGCACTGTTTCAGTTGGTCCTGAAAGAGTTATATCGCGCAATAAGGGGATCACTTTCGGGTGGTCGACGAACATGTCGACTACATTGATTAATTTAAGAAGCTGAGTAATAGGCATATCAGGATTTATTTCCTCCAAAAATGCTTCCACAGAATTTCTTCCAGCTTTCTGAATAGCCCCTGCCGCCATTCTTTGAGCTTTAAGGGGAACATCAGATGTGATTCTCCTCAAGGCGGCCTCAGCTAATTTATCTGGTTCCTGCTCAGCTAGCCAAGCCATTGCTCTCCCTTGCGTTCTTGCGTCCCCAGAACTAAGGTCCTCGAAAGCCAGGGATAAATCCCGTTTTATTTGCTCCACATACTTTACATCTGGAAGAACGTCGGCGTATTTATATTGCTTAGTAGGACCTTCTGACCTGGATGCTTCTCCAGGAGGACCTTCTCCAGGCGCAGCCCCTTCAGCGCGTGGGGAGACTCCTTCAGACTCCAGCAACCTTTTCGTTACATCTGAAATGTCGGTCTGCTGCAAAAGATCTATAAGGTGTTTGAATTCTTGTTTGCCAGCGCGTCCAGATTGAACTGCTGAGAGCAACTCTTGTTTATCCCTTGAAAACTGTTCTAACATATCTTTTAATTGCTCCAGCTGTTCATCAGGAATTGGTGAGGTACCTCTCGGAGTTGGTGATGGAGCACCCTCGCCTTCTTTCCAGGGGGCTTGGACAAGAAGTTCTTGTTTGTCGAGCGCTATTTTGCGCTCGCCTACCGCCACAAACATCTTTCGATCAGGCAATACGTGCGATAATTCGAGTTCTTGCACAAGCCTATCCCACTGGCCTGCTACTTCTTCAGGAGGTTTGGTGAGTAGGTCTAAAAATCTCTCCAGTTCATCCTGGGTTAGTCCTCGTACGAATAACACCCCTTGCAGTCCGTAACTGTTCAGAATCTCATACAGGTCTTCTGTCAATTGCGAATCAGCTCTTTTTGCTGGCGGAGGCAGACCGTTAAAAAGTACCGTCTCTGGCGTTACCGAGATAGAAAGAATTTCTGTCTTTTCAGCAAGAAATGGTTCCAGAAGTTGCAGGATCCTCTCTACCGAAGTTTTTACATTCTCATGCTCTTTTGGATAAAGGCGTAAATTGTTCAGGGCGGTCCTGAAAGCCCTCCCTGCTTCGAGGGCTTTGGAGAGGTCTTCAGGTTCAAGGGGCGATTCTTTGGCTAAAGATGCTGTGAGTATCCTCTTTTTCAGGATTTTTTGGGCCCCTTTTGAGATAAATACTGCATCCATTTTATCTTTCAGAATAGAAAACATCTTTGCCGCTTTATCTAAATGACCAGTATTCTGGAAATGGTAGGCTAGTTTTCCAACGACACGTTCGAGGGAACCAGCAGAAAATTTCTGTTCTATCTCTGCTGCACGAGCATGAAGATGGCGGCGCTCATCTTCACTCATCAGTGAATAAAAAATAGAACGGTCCATCCTGTGAGCAAAGACGAACTCATCGGGATTTGGTGTTTCCTCGATAAAAAGCTGTCTTTGGGCATTGCTAAGAATATCCATAACTTGTTGGGGCTTGAGTTTTGATATCTCTGCAAGCTGGTGGGTATTGATCTTATCTCCGAGAAGTGAGGCCAGTTTGAGAACATTTATTGCTTCCTCACTCATGCGCATCAGTCTCTCTTTGATCATTTCGCTGAGGCTTGATGGTATATCCTCAGGCTTGACTAAGGATAGATCCCATTCATTTCCCACGGCTTCTATTTTGCCCTTTATAAGAAGGAACGATAGGGCCTCCAGGATAAACAGAGGATTTCCATCAGAGTTGTGCAAGAGGGCTACTTCTGATTCAGCAGACAATGTTTTCCCGTCAAACTGCTTGGCTACAAGCTCATGGACATGTTTCAAGCGCAAAGGTTCAAGATGAAATTTTCGGATATCGCTGTTCGTTGCCGCCTCTGGCATCGAGTGGAGAAGGAATAAAAGCTTGTCCTCTCCTGTAATTAAATCTGGGCTGTTGATAGAAGAAACGAAGAAGATCTTGCTCTCCTCTGTTTGCTCGAACTGGGAATCGAAAAACTGCAATGACGGCTGATCAATTTGGTCTGCATCGTCAAGCAAGACAACGCCATTGCCCATTTCACGGAGAATAATGAAAACCTGAGTCAATGCCTCAAAAAGAGTCATTCTGTCAGATGCAGCGACTTCCTCTGTTTTCTCCACCTCTTTTGTATCCCACAAAGATATGTGTGGCTTGAGGATGAGTTTGTACCTGTCCTCAAGTTTAGAAAACACCTCTTCAGAAATTGACGGTTCTTGTTCGAAAAGTATCCCTAAAGCTGATAATACGCCACTGTACATATCCGTCTGCCAGAAGGGGTAGCCCTTGGTGAATAGGGTGAAGTCGAAATTTTGTTGAGCGGTCTCTCGGGCGTGCTCCATTAGTCTTGATTTTCCTGTTCCATCATCCCCAAAAAGCACAGGAAACATCATAGGGTTCTCTTTTCCTGAGAGATGTTTGTCTAAGAATTGAATCGTATCATCCCTGCCCACGATATAGGGATAAGAAAGGATGGAATCGAGCTTAGAAGGAGTCAGAAGCTTACCTTTATCGGGGAAGACAACAACCCTTCCTTTCCCTCGATCCTTTGCTGTATAGAGGGCTTCATCGGCTTTTCTAAAGAGCGTCTTCAAGGTTTTTCCATCTTTTGGAAAGAGGGAGACACCTGCACTGTATTTAATGTTGAGTGTCTTGTCTTTAACCTTAAGAGGCGACTCCGTTATCTTTTTCAGAATATCCATCCCAAGCTCCCTGGCTTGTTTCTTGGTCAGCTTCGATATAATTAGGACGAACTCATCACCCGCATAACGGATCGCAATCCCTTTGTCCTGAATTTGTTCTGAAATAACTTTGGAGAAATGCTTCAGTGCCCGGTCGCCCATCCTATGTCCGTAGCTATCGTTGATGGCTTTGAAATTGTCCATGTCGAGCATGTAGAGGGCTACGGTAAACTTTTCTTTATCAGCTTGGGCAAGATAGCCAGGGATTACTTCTTTCAAATACCGACGGTTGAATATTTGAGTTAACTCATCGGTGTATAAAAGGCTCAGAAGTTCTTTGTCTTGGGGTTCAGTGCTCATAGGATTTAAAAGAGTTTAGAAATAGAAATAACTAAAGTAATTATGAAATGCACCTCATGTGCGTGCCTGCGTTTTGATTTTTTATTCATGCGAAAAATTTAAATTAAGGAGGCGCACACATAAATTATAGGGAAAATAAATAAAAAAAGCAATACCCTGTATGCGTCCAATACATTAGAAATCGTTTATGGGGTCAGGTCTTGCTTTTTGCTTTACTCATGCTCATACATACGCAATTTATGCTAATGAACTAGATTGCTGCCGATTCCGCTTTTTTTATTTTAAAAATAATTTTATGATATTCCAGAGGCCGAGGAAAGAGACGATAAGGATAATCAAGCTTCCCAGTATGTTCTGTTTGATGTTATTGACCAATTTTCCCATT
>Ga0209635_10004656_pt1 | contig 10796 bp, 14 predicted proteins | sample DeeMarSWOR230_32_FD_187463 | JGI IMG/M metagenome (GOLD analysis project Ga0209635, IMG submission 187463) | Marine sediment microbial communities from White Oak River estuary, North Carolina - WOR-2-30_32 (SPAdes) (version 2) | ecosystem: Environmental > Aquatic > Marine > Intertidal zone >...
TTTCTTCTATTGAATCTTCTTCCAAATGATTTAGCTGATTTGTATTTATCTGGAGAATTAGCACTTATAAATTTGAGCTATTGGAGTTTGAGACCATTAGGGTTTTATATAACTACAGAATCAATATTAAAATTTATTCAGAAAATCTATAACCTAGAACACAATAACATATATAAAATATCTGATTGTTTTAGGTTAATCTTAAAATTTTTTGATGTTATTTCTCAATTTAAACCTTATTTTTCAAATGATATTCTACTTGGTGGCTTTAATAAGCGTTTTCTCCCTCTTCTTGATATTAAAGATGAAAATTCTAGCCTATTTAGCGTGTTATTAAATCAGATGTTAAAATCAAAATGCTCTTTCACACTGGAATTTTCTAGTGAACTCATTAACAATTTAGATCAGCAATTTTTCACAAATTTAAACTCTATTATAGATTCACGATTTCAATATCATTTTCCTTTAGTATTATTAAATTATACGAATTTAAATGGAGCTAAATTTGACTTTTTATACGACCACATCATTCCAAGACTAAAAAAATACTTTATTTTTTATGATAAAAACTCAAATTTATTGAATTCCTCAATCATAAACATAAAATCAAATAACAATTATGATATTAAAGAGAATAAAATAATATTAGATAAAATTTTAATTAATTTGCATTCAATAGCTTTACAGAGTAATCAAAATGATGATAAATTTCTTGAAATTATTAAAGAAAGATTGGAGCAATTATTTGAAATTTATAAAATTAAAAATAAATTAATTTATAAGAAATTGAAGTCATTAAATGATTGGAATTACATAGTAAGCAATTTTTTTAATGAGAATGGATCCAATTGGTTGAAGAATTCTTTAAAATCTGTATCATTTTTTGGATTAAATCAAGCTATTAAAATTCACTGTGGAATCGAACTTGATCGAATTGATACAAGTCAAAAATTTGCTTTAAAAATAATCTCTCTGATAAAAAAAATAATTAAAGAAAAAGCTCAAGATGAGGATGAAAATTACATTTTAAGCCAACCACATAGCGGTGACTATCTAAATACATCATGGAACAATAAAATTGTTCCTCAAGGGAAAAAATTTAAAGGTTACTCTATGAATATTATAAGAAAAGAATCAAATTTATCAATTGAAAGACAGATTTCAATTTTTAAGAAATTTGAAAGAATTCTTAATGGAGGAGCAATTTTTAGTTACCATGTGAATAAAAACACTTCTTCAATAAGAAATATAATTGATTATTTTTCTAAATCAAAATTAACGGCATTTAATTTTGATTAATTCTTCTTAAAATGATAAGAGCTCAGCTAAAATAGCCTTTCTCATAGGTATTCCATAATAAGTTTGCTTAAAGTAAATTGCTTTACTCGAGCTATCTACCTCAGCAGAAATCTCTGATACTCTTGGTAATGGATGCATAATTTTGAAATTGTCCTTAGTAACTTTAAGATCTTCATTTGTAAAAATATAGAAACCTTTAACACGATCATATTCTTCTACATCAGCAAATCTCTCTTTTTGAATTCTTGTTACATATAATACATCTAAAACATCCAAAATCTCTCGATATTTCTCTACTTCTTTATATTTAACCTGTCTTTGCCTTAAGAATTCTTTATCCCTATTTCTAAGCATTAATTCTTTAGGACTTATGAAATAAATATTAACATCATAATTAGAGAGCAAAATTGCTAGAGAATGTACGGTTCTTCCATATTTTAGATCTCCCATGATTCCTAAATTTAAACCATCTAATTTTTTACCTTCCTCGGTTATAGTTAGCAAATCTAATAAAGCTTGAGTAGGATGTTCACCACTACCGGACCCGGCATTGATAATCGGAATTTTAGCAAATTTTGCCGCCAATTTTGCTGCTCCTTCTAGGGGATGTCTAATAACAATGCAATCACTATAATTTTCTACTGTTCGAATTGTATCTGCAATACTTTCTCCTTTCTTTATTGATGATACTTTTGCTGACGAAAATCCTATTACTCGCCCTCCTAATCTATGCATTGCAGATTCAAAACTTAAACGAGTTCGTGTAGAAGGTTCAAAAAATAAAGTAGCTAGAATCTTTCCTTTAAGTAGATCTGAGCTTTTGTCATTATGAATCATCACTCTGGCCTGATTTAATATATATTCAATATCTTCGCGATTAAAATCTCTAGCACTTATTATACCCTCATGAAATTTCTCTTTAAACATACAAATACCTTATAAGTTTTATTAAAATTATGAATGAAAAATATAAATTCTTTTTTATTAAAAAATACTCAATTCATTAAGAAATAAATCAGAACTAATAAAATTTAAAATTTATAAATAATTATTTATGTTATTCTAAACGATAAAGGTCAGAACAGATGAAATATCCTCGAACTGTACAAAGGTATTGTAAAAGTTGTCGTCAACATACGAAACATAATGTATCAACGTATAAAAAGGGAAAAGAACGTATGTTAAATCAAGGAAGACGGAGATTAGAAAGGAAGAAAAAAGGATATGGTTCCTTTCCAAAAGAAATTTTCCATAAAAATGCAAAAATCAATAAAAAAACCACTCCATTGTTAGAATGTAGTGAGTGTGGGAAAAAACATTACGCGAAATCTTATCGTGTAAAAAGATTAGAATTACAAGAAGTATAAAAGGTGTTGTTAAATGCCAAGAAAAAGTAGACCAAAACAATTGATTCCACAACCAAAAAGCAGGTTTTTACGAGTTAAATGTTTAAATTGTGGTAATCAGCAAATAATTTTTGGATGTTCTGCCACAGATGTAGAATGTTTGGTTTGCGGAAAAATTTTATTACAATCTACAGGTGGTAAAGCCAGAATTCTTACTAAAATTCTAGAAGTTCTCTCTTAAAATTAAATTACATAATTATCCTTATTATTATTAATTTATTCGTGAAACCACTCTTTTACGAATTTTGATATATTGGTAAATAATATTTTTAGTCAAAAATAGGAAATAGATTGTTTATTTAATTTTCTCTCCAGGTATATTTACATTTAATACATTTAAAAAAAGACGTACTTGGCTCATCACCACTTCTCATTTGCCTTTGCCAAGCCTCAGCCTCCGTATGTCCACATTTAGGACAAATTTTACTTACTTTAGGGTGGATAGAAATTCTATCTTCTTCAGTAATAATTAATAAATTTTTTTCTAGGGCTTTCTTCTTTTTTGTAACCATTTGTTTAATATCACCCTTATTAGGTTCTACTTTCTTTTGATATCCGCATTTACAAATTAGATAAATTATACCGTCTTTATTATTCTTTCTTAAAAGACTTGAACAGTCAGGACAAAAATCTACCATTTTAATAATTTAGAGCTCTGATAGAATTATTTAAATTAGTTTATTATTTGCTTCTAAAAAAGTTTTTCTTTTTTAATAGCATAAACATAAATAACATCATATCTGGATAATTTTACGTATTTTTACATATTATAATAAATTGTGAAAGTTATAAGAAATGAAATTTGACGAATTTATAACCTTTTTAGGTACAGACAACTTAAAAAAAACCTCTGAGTTCTATCAAAATGGTTTAGGACTAGAATTATATAAAGATCAAGGTTTATGTAAGATTTTTCATATTACAAAAGAATCAAAAATAGGATTTTGTTCACACATCCCTGTTATTTTTAAAGAAAAAAGTCCAATTTTGACACTCGTCGTAAAAAATGTTGATGAGACCTACAATAGATTAATCAGTAAGGGAATAGAAATTCCTAATCCACCCAAAATAAATTCTAAATTTAATATATATCACTTCTTCTTTAAAGATCCTAATGGATATACTTTAGAGATACAGACATTTTTAGATTAGAGTCTTTTTAATCTCATAAATTTTTTGATAATAATCAAAATTGAGATTGGTCATATCTTGGATAATTTCTGCTTCTATTTCTTTTTCTCCATCGATATTTATATTTAAAAATCCGATTATATTTATTAAATCGTCTTTATTGAATGCAAAATCTTCATCTTTAAGGTTTACTTTTATTTCTCCTGTTTTATCATCTAAAATAATAAAATTATCACCTAGAATCTCCTTAACATAAGCAGTAACCTGGATACGAGAATCTTCAACAGTAATGTCTTTTATCATTCTTTGTTTTGCATATTGCTTTTCCATCATAAATCATTAAATTTTTTATTTAAATAGACTTAAAAATTGAAGGATATTATAAATATATGATTCAGAGATTAAAATTAGCTATTATTAAAGGTCTAATACTGAATTTTATAAGCATTGTGAAAAAAGAAATATTAATATCAAAGCATTATAAGTAATGAAATAAAAGAACGGATAAAAAATGTCATTTTCATTAAAATTGGAAGATAGTCGGATTTTAAGGGGAATAATTGAGACCCTTGCAAGTTTTATTGAGGAAAGCGAATTTAAAGTCTCTCCAAAAGAATTTGTAATCACTGCTTTCGACGATAGTATGGTAAGCTTATTGAAATTCAGTATGAAGAAAGAGGATTTTGATGCTTATAATTGTTCTAAAGAATTTAAAATAAGTTTAAACTTAGATGATCTGGATAAAATCCTAAAAAGAAGTGCTACAGACGATACTATTGAGGTTGAATTTCAAGAACGTGAACAAAAAATAAAAATTAAGATGAAGAAAAGAGATTCAAAACGAGTACGCACATTTAGTTTATCGCTTCTAGATACGGATAAGCAGGAAGTATCTATTGATAATTTGCAGAAAATTGAATATTTTGTAAATTGGGTCATGAGTCCACCAGATTTTACTCCAGATTTATTAGTAGAAGCTATAAAGGATGCAGAAATTTATTCTGACATATTAAATGTAAAAGCAGATGAAAAAAACGGATTAGTCTTTAATTCTACTGGACAAATTGGAGAAATGGAGTATAATATTGAATTAGATGATTTACCTGAGAAAAAAATAGAAGAAACTGAAATGGGTGCGTATTCAATAACTTTTCTAAAAAAGATTCTCAAGCTTGCATCAATAACCGAGAAATTAGAAATCTTTCTAAAAACAGATTATCCATTAAAGATGATTTTCACGCTATTAAATGGAGGCGTACTTAATTATTTCCTGGCACCCCGTGTAGAGAAAGATGAATTTGAGGAAGAAGAAGATATGGAAGAGTTTGATGAATTTTAAGTATTATTAGTAAATTTACTTACTCATCATTTATTTATTAATCCATTCTAAGTTTTTACTAAGATTTAATTTATTTCTGGAGAAATGAGATAAATTGAGTGATAATTTTGATTTAGCTTCACATTATCCTTGGTTACCGTCATCTTTAATTAAATATTATAGCAATTTACCTGACGATCCAAAAGAGTTCATTTCTGAAATTTTTTCAAGCACTATTAGTGAAGAAATTTCTGAACGAACCTTTGAAATCTTTAAGGCTGCTTTTAATAATTTAGAAAATGTCGTGTATTATAAGCTTGACAAATTAAATGTTTACATGTATTTACTGATAAAGATCCTTTTGATTGTTTTAAATGATAAGCTCTTAACAAATAGAGTTGCTAACTTGTATTCAAAAATTAATTATTATGATTTGTTAGAGGAAAATGATTATAATATTTATCATATCTGTAATGAAGAATTAAATCTAAATGTTCAATATTTACCAGAAGGAGAGGTTTACGGAAATAAGTCTTACGAAAATAATCAACAACAAGTTATAACAAATTTCAAAATTTTTTTTATTGATTATTTAAATTTAGTGGCTAATTTAAGAGATGAATATAGAAAACTTATTAACAATCCTTTATCTAATGGATTTGTTTTCCTTAAAAAGAAGACATTGATACGCTTATTACAAGAATACGTTCGAAATAAGATTAAAGAAGTTGAGATTAAAGAAATAACCAAAAAAGATGATTTATTAAATATAAAAGGTTTTAGAGAACTTTTGGAAAAGATATCTGCTGCCTGGAAAAATAGGAAAGATGAAATTGAATATTACGAATTTGATGGAACTGAGGATGCTAGTTTTTATCCTCCTTGTATTCAAGAAATTAGATCTAAAGCAAAAGAAGGTCAAAATTTGATCCATACAGAAAGATTATTGATTTTATGGTTTTTACTTGCCTTAAATGTTCCTATAGAAGATATTGTTAAGTTTTTTTCTACTATGCCTGATTTTGATCAAGAAAAAACGACTTATCAAGTGAATTTTGCTAAAAGAAAGGGGTACAAAGTCTATCTATGTGAAACACTTAAATCACTTGATTTATGCAGAGCAAATAAAGATAAAGAAAAAATATGTACAGAAGGCTATTATTCAAAAACGCAAGAAGCGCAAAGGAAAATTAGTAGCCCATTACAATATGTTCATGTAAGACAACACCGTAATCGTAGAGAAAGTAAAAATAAAAGCAATATTAATAATTAAAAAATGTCCGATATTGATTATTTAAAGCGTTTATTTCAAGATTATTACAGGAAAAAAACTAACCAAATTCCACCAATAGATTCTTTAAATCAAAGAGAGTTTGGTTTTATTCCTTGGGATGATATAATTATAATGAATAGGCACATTTCTTTTGTTAATTATGAAGCCTTTAAGAATTATTTGTCTAAATTTAGCCCAAGACACATTTATTCAAGCGGAGCACTATATAATAATCCAGATCATACTGATATGAATAAAAAGGGATATCTAGGTTGTGATTTTTTAATTGATATTGATGTAGATCATTTTTATACTCCTTGTAAAAAAGATCATGATCTTTGGTATTGTAAGAAATGCGGAAAAAATGGAATAGGTATGGCGCCCAATAAATGCCCTAAATGTGAAAATTCTCAATTTAAAAGTTTATCTTGGATCTGTGAAAAATGTTTAAGTCTAGCTAAGAATGAAATTTTTAAACTAATTGAAGATTTTCTCCTTCCTGATTTTAAAATTAATAAGGAAGAACTAAAAGTAGTATTTTCAGGTCATAGAGGATATCACCTAAAAATTGAAAATGAAAAAATAAGGAATCTTTCTGGCGCAGAAAGAAGAGAGATTGTAGATTATTTAACTGGGGAAAATATCTCTTATGAGATTTTAGGATTAAACGATTTAAACTCAAATTTATACTTTCTTGAAGATAATTATGGTTGGACAAAAAAAATCATCAATAAGATTAAAAAGAATATACATGATTACCCTAATGACGTTCTGAAAGATATTTTAAGTGATTTTGGTCTAAATAGAGAGATTATTGAATATATCTTAAATGATAAAAATAATTTTCTAAAGAATTTATGGAAAATTAAAGGTTTAGGTGAAAAAACATGGGTGAATTTCTTAAAAAATATTACAAAAAACCTTGGCGCTAAAATAGATGTACCCGTAAGTATAGATATTCATAGACTTATTAGATATCCTGGATCATTACATGGTAGTACAGGATTTCGAGTTCAAGAATTAAGTCTTTCAGAATTGGAAACTTTTAAACCATTAAATGAAATAAATCAAGAGATAGATCCAATTGTATTTGCTGAAAAGAAAGATGTAAAAATAAAAATAGAAATTCTTGAAAATAAAGTACCATCCATAAAAATTAAAGGAAAGACTTATGGTCCTTATAATAAAGGAACAATTGAGATAATTCCTTTACATGTAGCTGTTTTTTTATTATGTAAAGGAGTAGCTAAAACCAGAAGTTTTATTGATGATTGAACTATTTATATTAGAAATATTGTAAAATTTTAATTTTCAATATAGATGTTTAATTAATAATAGAAAACTAATTTGATCTTAATGGATCTTAAGAAAGATTATAATACCCTATATCAACACTGGTTAAAAGAATTTGAACAAGCTGATTTAACTTCTTTAACTCAAGATGATTTTAATAAATATAAGAATATGTTAATGAGTATTAACACGTTTCAAGTTGATAAATCAGACAAGATAAAGCACCAGCTTAGCGAATCTTACAAAAAAAATATCGAATTTCTTTTTAATGATTTATTAAAAATTAGGGAGATAAAAATCATAAATGCCGCATTAGCAAACCAAGAAATAAATCTAGAACATGTGGTTGAGGCTGAGAAACTTCTTTATCAAAATTTAATAAGCACATTTAAAGGATATAAAAAAGTAAAGAATCTCTTACTTATTGGAGAGCAATATTCTCTGGACCGAGAAATAATGGTGAGGGAAGAACAAGCCATTTTAATTGAAGATTCTAAGTCGGAAAAAGCGGAAGAGATTGGTTTAAAAGGTGAGGTGCAACCTCTAGGTGTAAAATATGAAGAAGAAATAGACTATAACTATACTCTTATTAGATTTCTTAAAAAAACACCGCCATTAGTAGGTATAGATCTTTTAAATTATGGTCCTTTTGAGGAAAATGATATTGCAAATTTACCTTATAAAAACGCATTAATCCTTATTAATGAAAAATTTGCTGAACAATTAGAAGTTCATTAATTTTATTTTAATCGTTTCTTGAATTCTTCTTTAAAATACTCAATGCGATATTTTGCATATTTATCTATTGGAGAAAACTTAGGGGGGTGTGGATTTATTAATTTTCCTCCACAATATTTGCATTTGGATTCCGGATTCTGCAAACCATATTTATTGCATTCTTTGCATTTTTGAAGATATTTCGTCATAATAATTAATTCAGTTAATAATTAATTCAGTTAATCTCTAAAAAATTCAAAGGATGTATTGGTATTCTTTGCGGCATCTTCTAAAATTTCAATAGCATCTGATAATATATTTTCAGCATCTAAATAATCTTTAGAAATAATTTCTAATCTATAAAAGGGAGCACCTGTATATGATAGATTTAACTTTCTAGTTTCTTTTGGATTCTCTATAACATTTTTCACTTCTAATAATGTACTTTTGATCTTGTCAATACCATCTCCATCAGTATTCATCAGTTTTATTTTACCAATAATGTTTACCGTTGAGATTTCAACATTTTCATCGACGATTTTTAAAAACGCATTTTTTGTGCTTTCAGGTACATCTGGTAAATCTTTCATTAAATCTTCTCCATTTTCCTTTAGTGCCTCAACAGCTTCCTGGAAATCATAATACTGGTCTAATACTGGCCAACCGATTTTTTCATAAGCTTCATCCAAATTAAGATTTACACCATCAAGTTCAGTTAAAATTTGTAAGAGATTATCGAATTTTACTTTATATTTAAATTCCTTTTTCTTTTTTGCACGTTGAGCAGAATTTACTCTCCTTAATGAGCAATCTATATGCCCTTTAGAAGGATCTACTCGTAAAACTCTTACTACAACAATTTGACCAACTCTAACAAACTTTCTGATGTTCTTGATCCATCTACTTGATATTTCGCTTATATGTATCATTCCCCTTGCATTCTCTTCTGAAGGGAGTCCTCCATATTCTAATAAATCTAAGTAGACATATTGCTGCTCTATAAGTTTAACTCTTCCATTTACAAATTCCCCTTCTTTTGGAAATGGTGTTTTACTTCTTACCATGATAATTCTGAGATTCTTTTTTTTAATTTTGTTATTACTATTAACAATCCATATTTTTTTATTTTAATTATCTTTTCATCTTAAATTTTATTTTATCTCCTTTTTTTATACAATTATAATATATTTTTTAAGAAGGGAACAAATATACCAAACTGGGTTATTCATAATAAATGGACCGATAAGGCGGGAATAGATCGCTTAATTGCTAATTTTGTGGATAAAAATATAGATTATGGTACTGAATGGGCTTTTAATGATAAATTTCGAGACTTAATTAATGAAGATGATAATGTAATCTTAAGACAATTAAAATTCTTTCACTACAAGGATTTAGAAAAACGATATAGTAAAGAAAATTTATACGTTAAAGCTTTTTATTTACATCATTTATTAGATTTTTTTATGGAAACACGTGTAAATATTTACAATATCGAATATGTATTTCAAAAATTCTTAGAGAAAAAAGTAGTAACAGAATTCATAGATAAAAAGGGAAAAAAAATTAATTTCCAAAAAGAAATTAAAGAAATTTTTCAATTATTAGCAGAAAATAAAGAAGAATTATATATAGATCTTAAAGGGAACTCTGGAAAGTAATCACATAAAAACGATAATGATTACACTCCAATTCAAAAGTTAAACCACAGTGATTTTACTAGAATTTTCACTTGAAATTATAGTAAAAAATATATATTGGATATCATTAAAGTAGTTATCATTTAATCTAAAATCGTTAATATTAATAATTAATTTATAATATAAATATTAAAAAAATTGACAAAGTTGATAGAAAAATGCCCACAGATAAACAACATTTAAATCTTGTAATTATTGGCCATATAGACCATGGTAAATCGACAATGATGGGTGCTCTATTAATAGAGACAGGTGCGGTGACTGATAGAGAAGCTCGTGAGCTAGAAAAATTAGCTAAGGAATATGATAGAGATTCTTGGTCATATGCTTTCGTATTTGACAAGTTAAAAGAAGAGCGTCAACGAGGTATTACAATTGATTTAGCATTTAGAAAATTTGAAACTCCCAATAAATACTTCACCATAATTGATGCTCCTGGTCACGCTGACTTTGTTAAAAATATGATTACAGGAGCCTCTCAAGCAGATGCTGCTATTTTAGTTGTTTCTGGTAAAAAAGGTGAAATGGAAGTTGGTATTGCTGCTAATGGTCAAACTCGAGAACATGCATATCTAGCTCAAACTCTAGGAGTAAAGCAAGTGGTTGTGGCTATAAATAAAGCAGATAATTATGATTATAGTGAAGACCGTTATAACGAA
>Ga0209635_10004662_pt1 | contig 10789 bp, 5 predicted proteins | sample DeeMarSWOR230_32_FD_187463 | JGI IMG/M metagenome (GOLD analysis project Ga0209635, IMG submission 187463) | Marine sediment microbial communities from White Oak River estuary, North Carolina - WOR-2-30_32 (SPAdes) (version 2) | ecosystem: Environmental > Aquatic > Marine > Intertidal zone >...
GGGCTTTCTCACTTAACTGATGTGTTCTTTCTTTGACTTTTAACTCGAGTTCGCGCCGGTGTGCCTCGATGTTCCTGACCCGAATCTTATATATGGAATAAATTAATGTAACTATAAATGCAAACAGGGAAATGCGAAACCACCAGGTCTGCCAGAAAGGGGGATTAATAATAATATTTATGGATGTCCCCTCCTCATTCCATATTTCATCATTATTTGAACCTTTCACAAAGAAGGTATACTCGCCTCCTGGTAAATTTGTATAAGTTGCATAACGTCGATCTGCAGTGCAATAGTTCCACTCCCTATCAAAGCCTTCCATCATGTATGCATAGAGATTATCCATTGGTGATGCATAATGAAGCGCCGCAAATTCAAAGGAAAAAACATTGTCTTTATAGGATAGGGTGATTTCTTTGGACTCTGATATGGATTCACTAAGAATCATACGTCCATTAATTCCCTTACCCACTGGGACTGGTTTATTAAAAATTTTGAAATCGGTAATCACCACAGCTGGCATATCTTGATTGTCTTCAATGCTGTCTGGATGAAAAATATTGAATCCGTTAATACCACCAAAAATCATTTCACCGCTCTTAAGTTTAAAGCAGGCATTCACTCCAAACTCATCACTCTGAAGGCCATCGCTCTCAAAAAAGTTTTTGAACTGTTCCGTACGAGGATTAAATTTAGATAATCCCCTGTTTGTGCTAACCCATAGATTGCCATAGTCATCTTCCAGTATACCCTGTACCGAGTTATTGGGTAGGCCATCTTTTTCATTATAACGAATAAAAGTATCTGTATCAGGATCCCATTTATTGAGCCCATTGGTAGTTCCAAGCCACAAATCACCTTTCTGGTTACAATGAATAGATAAAATCTTATTACTACTAATGCTATGACGATCCAGGAGATCATATTTATAATGAAAAAAGATGCCTTTTTCGGAATCATATCGATTTAAACCACTGGCATTGGTACCAATCCAGATATCGCCCGAAATATCCTGATTAATAGTCCAGATGAAATTTCCACTGATACTGCCCGGGTCATTTTCATCATTCATGTAATGGATGAATTCTTCTTTATCATAATCAAATTGATTCAATCCACTCATGGTGCAAATCCAAATCTTTCCTGATTTGTCAGTTAAAAGTTTCCACACCGTATTATAACTAATACTTGTGGGGTCATCCTCCTCAGGGAAATATCTGATAAATTTATTGAGCCTACGGTCGAACCTGTTTAGTCCGTCATCAGTCCCTACCCATAGCTTACCGAAGGGATCTTCGCAAATAGTTCTGATAATATTGTTACTTATACTGTTAGGATTTGCAGGATCGTAAACATAGTGGGTAAATTGATTCCTTTTACGGTCAAATCGGTTCAAACCACCACCATTGGTACCTATCCAAATAATTGCATGGTTATCTTCATAGACCGAAAAAATAGAATTGTTATTCAAACTATTTGAATCATTGAAACGACTTTTATAATGCGCAAATTTTCTTTTACCAGGATTGAATTTATTGATACCATTAAAATCCGTACCTATCCACATTATACCAGATTGATCCTGAACGATTGAGAGAATGGCATTGCCACTCAAACTGGCAGGATCATTACGATTGTTTTGGTAATGCATTAACTTACCATGGTCTTCCCCAATAGAATTGGGTTTCAATATGTTTAAACCACCACCATCGGTACCTACCCAGAGATTCCCATATTGATCTTCACAAATAGATCTGACAACATTGTGACACAAACTATTGGGATCTTCCGGATTGTTCCGAAATCGGATAAATCTGTTCTCTTTGCGGTCAAAGAGATTTAGTCCACCTCCCCAGGTCCCTATCCACAGATTACCTGCCCGATCCTCATATAATCTCCATATTCCATCGTGACTTATACTATTGGGATTATTGGGATCATTTTGAAAACAGATAAATTCACTTTTCTCCCGGTCAAAATAATTCAATCCACCATCAGTGCCAATCCAGAGTTTACCCTCACAATCCTCGAGGATAGATAACACATTATTATGACTAAGACTTTTAGGATCAGCGGGATCGTGGGTGTATCGAATAAATTTCCCTGTTTCTCTCTCAAACTTATTAAGTCCCCCTCCGTGAGTGGCAATCCAGAGAACTCTCGATCTGTCTTCGTAGACATAACGCACATAATTGTTACTCAGGCTATTGGGATCATTTGGATCGTTTTTGTAGCTAATAAATCGTTCCTGGTTCCTGTCAAACCGATCGAGCCCTTCCCCAGTACCTATCCAAAGATCACCCAGATGATCCTCAACAACGCATTCAATCGAATTGTTACTCAGACTATTAGGATTTTCAGGGTCTGCTTTAAATACTTTAAAACTGTACCCGTCATAGCGGTTTAAACCTTCGTAGGTTCCGAACCATAAGAAATTTTTGTGATCCTGATAAATGCATAATACAGAGCTTTGAGACAGTCCGGATTCAATAGAAATCCTTTCAAATTGAAGTTCATCTAATTGAGAATGGACTATTGAATTCATTAAAAATATATAAATGATCGATAAAATACCGAACTTGGCTAACTTAATCTTCATAAATCTTTATCTCAATAATTTCAAGTACAAAACTGTCAACTACCATACGAATTCATTGATATATATTCGGAAGTCTGTGCTAATTCATAAGCAAACAATCGGGATTTTCATATAATTTTATTCGATAAAGTAAACAGTTATCGTAACAACTATCTTGTTCTACAATATCGCTTGAAATGATCTATTTCTCGATGCTGTAAGGTACACCATAATCTCCTATTAACAGTCCTTATTCCGGTTAAAATAAATATTAGATATAAATGAATACATTCTTCATAACTCGAACAGCAGGATTTTTTTATAGCATAAGACTTCTTATACTCATATTTAAGTATCAAAAATCTGATAATATTTCAAAAATTTGATAATGACAGGTTCATGTTGTAATTCATCTGGTATTTAAAAAAGTTTAGTAACATGTTGTATTCATGAGAGTTGAATAAAATTAACACTATCCCCTAGAATGATATCATTAATTCAATATTTTGGCATTATATTTGATTTATATTTTATGTATCATCAATCTAAAAAAACGATTTTAAGTTTTATGGGGGGTTAACATGATTTCGTTTAGATTTAATCGTCATTATCTCATCATTTTTTCCCTGACACTTTTTATCTCCATCCGTATGGTCAATGCAGATGGGGGATTTTTTCCGGTGGACGTTGAGGAGATGGGAAATACCGCAGAATCACCAAACCAGCGTGCCATAATTATTCATGATGGTCAGATAGAAACCATGATCATTCAGGTGAAATACAGCGGTAATGTGAGGGACTTCGCCTGGGTTATCCCCCTGCCTTCCCTGCCGGAGGAAAACTCCATACAGGTAGAAGGTGATTCAATATTCACCCTGGTACATGAGAGAACCCAACCAAAGGTTTATCGTGTGAATTCATCCAATTATGGTTGGGGTGGAGGTGGAAAATTAGGAAATGATTCAGGAGGACTGGAGGAAATACCAAGTGCTCAAGTTCAGGTATGGCACAATTTAGCTGTTGGTCCCTATCAGGTAGAGGTTATTTCCGGCACGTCTACCCAGGCTTTGAGAGATTGGTTGAATAACCATGGGTATAACTATTCACCAGCAGCAGATGCCGTTTTGGATTTCTACATCCAGAAAAGTTGGTATTTTATGGCCACTAAAATAATGGTGGAGTCACAGGCAAATATAAACAATTCCACCTTCCAGGCAGGTCTTCCTGGTTTAAAAGTAACTTTTCCGACAGATAAACCAGTTTTTCCATTACGAATCTCTGAAATTTCATCCGCCAAAGAAAATGAGATCCAAATTTATGTTGCTGCTTATCACCGGATGATAAGTGATAGTTATAATACCTATGCAATGGATCAAAATGAAGTTGAAAGTCTAATCAGAGAACAAATTGAGAGTAGCAAATCGGATGGGAACACCGGAACTGCTTGTGCCTGCCCTAAAGTAGTCGATCCGGTTGGTAGCAATTCATCAGATTATGATTATGAATCCATTTTTCGCCAAAAATTATCACAAGCAGGTACTCAAACCTTTATTTTAGAATATGCCAGTTATGGTTGGACTTCCTGGGATTATGACCAAGATCCAACAGGTGGGATCTTTGATGGCTTTTTTAATCCCTATTTTCCGGAGGAATCAAGCTTCTGGATCACCCGTTTCCGGACAATATTAACACCTGAAGAAATGACAAATGATGTAACTTTTATCCCTGATCCAGCAGGAGACGAATTTCTTGTATTGAATGTATTTATTGAGGAACGTAATCCCTGGAATGTATCTGCTATAGGATTGCCCCTTTTATTATTACTACCTCTCGTCCTTTCAAATAAAATACGGCAACGATATTGGAGGCACGTGCTGATGATTGTTATGATTCTTTATTTAATCGGAATTTAAATAATTGTAGACAGTTGTATGAGAACTATATTTTATTATCAATTACTATTGGTGTTGATACTGATCTCTCCAGTCATTCCCGAAGAAATAACCAATGCTCTTCCGCAGACAGGGGGGAGTCAGTCCTTTGCCATGGGAGGGACCTATATTGCTTTTAATCAGGGGATTGATGCGTTGTTCGGTAATCCGGCAGGACTTCCTGCTAATAATACCGTTGAATTCATCCTCGGATATTATTGGCAAATCCATAAAAATTCACAATTTGATGATGAATATTATTCAAGATATTGGAATGACTCATATTCAATTGATTATAAAAATAATTATAGATTAAATTATCTGGGTATGTCCTGTCAAAAAAAGTTTTCTCATTCTCCATTTACAGTTACTGGAGGAATTGGATTCAGTCCTTTTTATTACTGGGAGAGCACCCGGCAGAGTGTAGTAAGTTATAGTTATTCTAGGGGCACATCAGAATTTATACAGTCTTATACTATTCAGGAAGAAAAAATGATGGGGTTATACGATATATTAAGTTTCGGTATTGGATTCTCATGGGAAGGAGCTGGGTCAATTGGTATATCCATGAATTACCCGCTACGGGAGAATTATGAGAACGAATTTAATTCGATATATTCTTATGAAGTGAATGGAGAAATAACAAGTTATAGAAGTACTTCAAAAAATTGGGAAAATGTATATGCTGGTCAATTTATCCGTATTGGGGGAATGTTGCACCTAACTGCAAGATTCACCCTGGGTATTCTATGGATGCAAGCGCACCATTATAACATAGCAAATCAAAGAAGAGACTTTCCTGCTACTCTCAATTATGGCTTGGCCTATAGAATCTTACCAACGTTATTACTCGCCTTCGATATGCAAAGCCAGCCCTGGGAAAAAGTGAGAATAGATAATGAATATATCTCCAATGTTAAGAATGGCAATGCATATCGATTCGGTCTGGAGTATACAAACAAGATAATTATGAGAGCAGGATATGCCATAGATCGATTACCGATTCTGGATACTGAGGATAATGCAGTTGATATGAAGATTATTACTTTAGGAATCGGATACTCAGTTAAATATTTTGTTTTTGAAATCGCTGCAAGATATCGTTTTACTACCTTTAAAACGGAAGAATGGCTGGAAGTTTATGATTATAATTTTAGCGAAACAGTATTGCAGTCGTCGATTAAATTAGCAATGTAAGCAAATATCACCCTCGTTCTAAACAACTTTTAATCCGATCTTGTTGAATACTCCTAGTCAGTTTCTATATCACACTCTATTGTGAGCCTTACACCTCATCCAATTTATATTCTAGTTAATAAATTTTAAATTTCGTCCACAAATAATACAAGAAATCTTAGCATTACTGGATAAGCAGCTTATAGATTAAATTCTTTGTTTGCCTCTAAAACAAAGCGTATATTAAGACAAAATTTTGAGGATTATGAACACTCAGGGACATTGTTTATTTATATGTAAACTATACCTCAGTTGATAGTAAACAATGTTAGGCAGTTGAATGCTTTCCGTTTGGTCTATAACATATCTGTTTTCTTCATTTTAGTAAACTTTATCAAAAAATATATTCTTCATGTGCATATAACTAACGGATAATAATTATGTCCCATAATTTTTCTAACCAATTCTATGTTGAAGCTTTAATGGAAAATATCCCGGATAATATTTATTTCAAAGATTTGCATGGCAAATTTGTAAAAGTAAACAAATCACAATCCAAATTTTTAGGATTGAAAACGCCCGAAGAAGCAATTGGTAAAACAGATTTTGATTTCTTCAAACCTGAACAGGCTCAAAAGGCGTATCAAGACGAACAGAGAATTATAGAAACCGGAGAACCACTATTGTATAAAGAGGAATTAATTACAAACAAGAAGAACGTGAGCAAATGGTTTTCGGTTACCAAAGCCCCACTTAAAGATGCATCAGGAGGCACTATAGGAACCTTTGGACTTTCACGTGATATCACTCGCAATAAAGAATTGGAAAATGAAAGAGAGGCTTTAATCACTCAACTGAGTGAAGCCTTGAATCATGTAAAAACGCTTCAAGGATTAATTCCAATTTGCTCTCATTGTAAAAAAATTCGTGATGATGATGGCTACTGGCATGAGGTGGAAGTATACATCAGGGATCATTCAACAGTGGAATTTTCGCACGGTTTATGCGAAAGCTGCCTCAGGGATCTTTATCCCAATTTCTATACAAAAAAAAGATACGGGTAATTTTATTATTTATCAGTTTTAATAAAAGGACCCAGATTAGCATTTCCATTAAATTTGGGCGTTTTCAGGCACCTAAACAATCAACCTCTTAACATTGTACCTAGCATTAACTTTACCTGTCAATCAACTGGAATTAAACCACATAGGGTGCATTTTTTTAATCCGATTTATAGATGAGAGATATATTCAATACAATAATTTTCGATTTTGATTTCACTTTGGCAGATTCATCAAAGGGAGCGTTTGAGTGTATAAATTATGCTCTCACCTCTCTTGGCTTACCAACTGTCAGTCAAAAAGAAGTATGTCATACAATTGGCTTGTCTCTAAAAGATACCTTTCTAGAATTAACAAAGGGGGCATATCCTACAAAATGTGATGAATTTGCTTATTTGTTTGTTAATAGAGCTGATAAAATCATGGCTGGTCTAACTATTTTATATGATCCCGTTCCAGATACTGTTCAATCACTTAAAGATCTTGGATATGCCCTAGGCATTGTCTCCACAAAGTTTCGTTATCGAATTGAATCTATACTGAAAGATTATAATTTAGAGAATGCTTTTGATGTTATAGTGGGTGGAGAGGATGTTTTATGTCATAAACCACATCCAGAAGGTTTATTAATGGCAATAAATCAGTTGGGAAGTTCACGAGGAAACACTGTTTATATTGGAGATAGTATAATTGATGCAAAAACAGCAGAATTAGCAAAAGTATCATTCGTCGCAGTGCTTTCGGGTGTAACACTGAATAATGATTTTAAAAAATATAACGTTTATAAAATTATAAAAGATATCAGCGAATTACCCCGGATATTGAGAAACTAAAGATTACTATAAGTATTATAATATTGGTAAGTATCAACATTCAGGTGAAATATTAATAATGAAGAATTTGACAATCCTAATTTTAGTAATCATTTCACATTATTCTTATCTATTTGCACGCCAGGCAAATACTTCTGAAATAAAGACGGTTACAAACAATTTTCTTAAAATACAAAGTACCATAAGAAAAATTCCAAAACCTGAAATTGCAGGTGTACGTAATTTAAGATTACCTACCTTCAATAAAATTGTAGCTAATGTTATTGAATTGGATACCCAAGGATTTGTTGTGGTCACAAATAATACAGATCTTCCCCCTATAATTGCTTATTCTTTCAATCACGATTGGATTGATGATACCAGTTCACAGAATGTCCTTTACCACTTACTCATTAATGATTTAACCTGGCGCAGTGAATTACTTCACCAACTTCCTGCAAAACATATTGAAGAAGCAAACCGTGAGTGGGAAATTCATCTATCTGAGACGTATGATAATACCATCATTAATAATTTTATACAATGGCCTGCAATTGGTTCTACTCATACTGGCGGTTGGGTTGAAACAACCTGGCACCAAGATGCTCCCTATAATGATTTCTGTCCTATTGATCCTGAGGCAAATATAAGGTGCGTAGTAGGTTGTGTAGCAACGGCAATGGCTCAAATAGTAAATTATCACAGATACTTAGGTGATTTTCAATTCGGTCCTAAAGATCGTTATACCATCGGATCTAGAATACATATTGATAGGGACAGCACGCTGCTAGATTTCCCGTCCTTTCGACAGTTAAATATACATCTGGACTCTCTTAAGCTAAAGTATCAAAATGGAATCCCCTTATCTGATGTAGATAGGGCGACTCTTAATTTCGCCTGCGGTATTTCCATGCATATGGCCTATGGTCATAATGGTTCGGGAGCTGCTGGTGATATATCTTATGCACTTATTGATAAGCTGGGATACTTTAATGCCGAATATCATTCATCTGGTTCCGAATTTTATCTTGAATTAAAGGATAACATGGTGAACGGTTATCCGGCTTGTATGATAGTATTAAGGAGTAAAGATTTTGCCGGACATGCACTTGTTGTTGATGGATATAATACGGACGGTTTTTTTCATATTAATTATGGTTATGGTCCATCCGTGCCATCACCTATCTTGAATACCTGGTATCTCATTCCCCTTAACCTGGAGCTTGGATTCGACTTTATAAATGGTATTAACATAAACATAATGCCACAAAAGAGTAAATATCTTGAATTGAGTACAGAAAAAATAGTATTCGATTCCATTGGTGTTGGAGAGAAATCAAATATCCAGAATTGTATTATCCGTAACAATAGTGCTGATGCCGTACAAATAGACTATATTAGGACAACCGATAATTTCAAGGTTGGTACAACACCCGAAATCCTGGAGGATTCCTTAGGTACCATATTGGTAAATACCGGCGATTCTTTAACTCTTTTCCTGCAATGTATACCAGATAGTTTCGGGTTTTTACCGGGAAAGCTGCTTATCTCATTTTTAAATCATAATAAATTTATAAGTATAGACCTCTTCGGATATGTAGTTTCACAGGAAGGAACTATAATAAATAGTGGTGTGGTATCGGGAATCTGGTCTAAAGCGCAGTCACCTTATCTCATCTGTAATGATATAGAAATCAATTCAAATAATAAACTCATCATTGAACCCGGAACCAATATCATATTCCTTGGACAATATGAATTAGATATTGGGATTAATGCCCAGCTAGTAGCGAGAGGAAGCGAGAATGAGACAATAAATTTTCGAGCCAAGGAGGGATTCAATTGGTCCGGAATGAATTTCAATTATTCTTCAAATGATGATACCTTATCATTCTGTACAATTTCGGATATCGGAAATATTTTAAACGAGTATGGTATATACGTAAATCGATCATCGCCAGTCTTCAATAATATATTACTTTCAAATAATTTTGGGGCAAATGGGCTTTTGTTATTAAATGAATCTGCTGCAAAAATTGATAAAGTGATTATTACGAATAATAGTACATTTGGCAGTGTAGTTCAGATAAAGGGAACTTCCACGGAATATAATAAAGAATCTGGAAGAATTAAAAGTATAAGAGTCGAATCGCCCACTATAACGAATACCTTGATTTGCAAAAACTCCTCCGGACCTTTGGGAACTGTTAGCTGTCTTTATAGTGCACCAACATTTATTAATGTGACCATCAGCCACAATGAAACCCTTGAATCGAGTGCCGGAGCTATTAGTCTATTTGGCAGCATAAATCGGGTTAGCTTTGTAAATTCTATACTAATGTCAAACGAGACAAAATATGGCAAAGTTTTAGTATCTCCTAACTCCCGTGACACACTATCTTTTGAATATTCAAATGTGGATACAAATGATGTAAAATGGAATGAGGTAAAAACTCAAATGCCCGGATTAAAATGGGGTGAAGGAAATATATGCCAGGATCCCCAATTTACTGATCCAGATAATTCTGATTTTACTCTCACTCACAATTCTCCCTGTATAGATAGTGGAAATCCAGAATATTTCTATAATGATGTCTACGACCCGCATCATCCGGGATATGCCCTATGGCCGGCTATGGGCACTTGTCGAAACGACATGGGTGCTTACGGTGGGGGTATGAAAGATTTAATAAATAACTCTGCTTTAATGCCAGATAAATATAGTTTACTTCAGAACTATCCGAATCCATTTAATTCCTCCACCACTATAGAGTTTTCTATTCTATTGAGTGAGGATGTAACGATAACTGTCTTTAATATTTATGGTCAAGAAGTAAGAAATCTTTTAGACAGAAAAGTTGATCCCGGGAAGTATAAAATATTTTGGGATGGGAAAAATAATCACGGTTTGGAAGTAAGTTCAGGAATCTACTTTTGTAATATCCGCTCGAAAAGTTTTTATAAAACAAAAAAGATGAGTCATATAAAATAGTAGGGGTTTGATTCATTCATATTTAAAGATTTAATCTGATAAATAACTAATTCAGAAACAATGTCAGCGGGTGCCCTAAAATTATTTTGATCGCCTATCAAAATGATAATAGGTGTAAAAAGCCTCTTCTTTTTACATCCGGTTAATCAAATGGTTAAGAAAAAATTCTATAAATAAATTGCCTAACTTCCTTAGAAAATGGTTTTTAATACAAAAATTAGCCTTCTAAGGCCATTTTT
>Ga0209635_10004665_pt1 | contig 10785 bp, 8 predicted proteins | sample DeeMarSWOR230_32_FD_187463 | JGI IMG/M metagenome (GOLD analysis project Ga0209635, IMG submission 187463) | Marine sediment microbial communities from White Oak River estuary, North Carolina - WOR-2-30_32 (SPAdes) (version 2) | ecosystem: Environmental > Aquatic > Marine > Intertidal zone >...
AGATAATCCGGGAGTAGCCGCTATAGACACCCGGTTTTGAAATACGTTCCTGTGCCATACCGACTGAAGGCAAAAGAAGGGAGATGACGATAAGGTTTGACAGATGAAAGCAACTTACGATTCTTTTCCACACATTTAATCTATTCATGTGAATTCTCCTGTCTCCAGACGCAGGGAAGGAACAAAAATCAGATGCGGCAGGACAGCCGCTTCACTGATATCCCGTACCGTCTTCTCCACAAATTACTTTGCCCGTAAGGTCAATGCCCCGTGCGATCCGGCGTGCCTGACGAAAGACGGAGTCTCCGTCAATACCAAATCTGCCGAGCGCCTGTGCATTTCTTTCAGCATCCTTTTCATAGAGTGCATCAAAGCGTTTTTGATCCGCAGGCGGGATATCGATAAAAACGATGCCCTGTCGCCGGCCCTCGGCTTCACCATCGGTATCTGCCTCTGCAATTTCTTTGGACAGGGCCGCTTCCCAGATCGGGATACCCGCCTCCAATATTTCCCGGTGCGCCGCCGACAATGATTGCCAGCGCCGCAATCCCATGGCTCGCGCCGGATAGGCACCTCTCGGCACTTCGAGACGCGTATAGTATTTAACGACCTCACTGAAATGCAGCGACTTCATCGGGTCGGGGGCCGCAACCACGCCGTCGAGAACACCTTTGGCCAGAGCGGAGTAGACCTCGACCATCGGTGAGGTCACCGCGTCAACACCCAGATCGCGCATGACCCTGACAAGTTCAGTGGGAACCCGGATTCGCAGTCCTTTCAGATCATCCAGACTGTGTATCGGTCGATTTCGGGTCAAAATACCCGGTAAGGTCCCTCCTTGGATCGCGAGGATTTTCAGCCCTTCGGTTTCGTGTGCATATTGCGGCGAGGCCGCGGCCAGACAGCGATACAACGCAACCTGCTGCTCGAAGGTTTTTGCACCGCTGTAAAAACCGGCTTGTGTGCGCAGTAAGTGCGTACCGCCACGCACGTAGATGGGTGTAATTGAACCAATGTCGGCAACACCGTGCCGCAGTTCAAGCAAAGACTGGTCCGAAGATATAAGCGCACCACCCCAGATGGCCCTGATGCGCAGACTCCCTCCGGAAGCCTCTTCAACCCAACGAATCCATGTTTTGTCGGCACGACTGAACGGATGATTGGGGCTGTTCGCTGAGGCATAAATCAGCCACGTGGTGGTTGATTGCGCCGTGGCCACACCCGCAACGCAGCAGAAAAGCAGGATCATCAATACGTTTTTCATGTCAGCCCCGCCTTTCCAAGAAATTCGGAAACATAATCGACCATCTGTTCATGATCCCATTCCTTGGCATCAACCATGTCTGCGTCCAACAACAATGTCGGTAAACCTGCCTCCTCCAAAGAGAGCCGTGTCAGCTTGATTCCGCTCTGAGAACATCGATTATCCGGCGGCATAAGCATAACGGCTGCATCGATTCCGCAACGTCTCGCCTCACTTATCATCCACCTGTTCATCCATGGTGGCAAGTGCAGCACCTCATTCATTGAGCAAATGCGGCTGGCCAGGGCATGGAAGGGTTTGTTTTTGATGTCGCGGATATACTGCACACGTGAAAAGGGTAAATACATCGACCATACGAACACTGCACCGTATCGCTCTTCGAGTGAGTTATAGAAGCCCGGGTCATGCCAAAGACCGGCGCCGATCCACATAAGGCGGATGCGTTCGTTTGTGCTGACACCGACACCCGCCTTGACGCGCTCGGCCACCTCATCCCGAAACCTTCTGGCATGGGCCACCGCCCAATCGGAACCGCGATGCCATTGCGGAATCATGGCGTTCGGCATCTGATCGGTAATGGACACCGGGCAGGGTCGGGCGCTGCCGATCATACTCGCCGCCTCCGCGAGATAGGTCTCCTGTTCGTTGATACGCTCCATTAACTTCATGAGTTTCGCTTCGCTGAAACGTCGGCCGCTTTTCCTTTCCAGCAACGCAATCAGTTCCCGCATCTCGGCAATCATCAGTTCTATGCGATGAGACTGGTACACTTCTTCCCAGTATTCGTTCGAATTTTCGAACCAGTTGGTATCATGATAGGTCCATGCCGGCGCTTCGAATGGGAAAAAATCAGTATCCAGGGCTCTAGCCCATTGTCCGAATAAATGCTGAAGAGAGTCACAAGTCAAACGAGCCACCAACGCTATTGGCTTAGGGAGCCCCCCCCAGGGGGCTGTCGCCGGATCGTTGTCCAGCGTACAGGCAAATCCCAGGGAACAATAGCGGCAACTGTTCCCCGGATAGCCCTGTTCGTCCAGCACCTTAAAGTAATGGGTGGAGAGCTGCTTGGCGGAGATATAGGCCGCCCACCACTGATTTGATATCAGCAGAATATCCATGACATGAAACAGTTCATGGGGAGTATCGGCCTGGGCCACCACGAAGGGTTCCCCCTGCTCAACCACGCGCTGTTTCAACTGGGATACGAACTCGCGCTGAAATCCCGTGGCGTCTTTCGTGCACTGCAAATCCTTTCGGCTGCGCTTACCGGAGTTGTTGGTCATCGAAACACTCCTAAGGATTCAAGTTCATCAATACGTGATTTGCTAAGCCCTGCGAGGTCTCTGGCGATGCTCTTCGAGTGCTCACCGATTCCGGGGGCGCGATACATCTCAATCTCAGTTCTCGAAAAATGTATGGGCGTTCGCATATGTCCGAATTCCCCCAGCAACGGATGATCTATGGGGACAAGCGGGCAACGCGCGGCAATCTGCGGATCGGTCTCGAGCACGTCTTCGATGTCCTGCACAACACCTGCGGCAATACCCGCCTCCTGCAGCTGTTCCACTAACGATGTGTCGGATTTGTCCCAGGTCCACGCGGAGATGACGGCGTCCCGTGCCGCGGCATCGTTTGCCTGCGGCAAAGCAGCCAACTCACGCAACTGGTGCCATGTAGTTTCCGTAGCTAGGCTGATGACCACCCATCGGTCTTCGCCCAATGCCGGATAAACCCCCTGATGAAAAAAACGCATGTCTTGATTGCCCATACGCTGTGGTATACTTCCCTGTTGAGTTTGCAGAATCGCGTCATACATCTGCTGGACGCAGATTTCATACATGGAGGCATCAATGTACGCACCGGAACCGGTCTCGCGCCGATACTGCAACGCGCCGGCCACTGCGCCAGCCATCACGTTAGGGACGATAACATCGCCATACGGTACCGCGCCCGGGATCACCGGATCGCGGTCCGCCCAGCCGGTTAGATAGGTGCGCCCCGACAATGCCGCACCAGTGCCGTCGATACCCCATTCCTGGGCAAATGGCCCGGTTTGACCGTATAGACTCCCGGATACCATCACTAGGCTCGGATTCATCTTGTGTAATGTTGCGTAGTCAAGGCTAAGTTTGGTCATGGTGCCAGGAGAGAAGTTTTCCACCACCACATCAGCCCACTGAATCAGAGGGTTTAGGACCTCACGGCTTTCAGGCTTTTTCAGGTCGAGGGACAGACTACGCTTGGAACTGTTAAGATGTGCAAACCATGGTTTGTCGTCAAAGTTATCGGCCCTGGAGGCTGATACATGTACGTCGATCCGTGACAGGCATGGCCGCGTGCGGCTTTCGACTTTGATGACATCGGCACCTAGATCCCCTAAGGTTTTGGTGGTGATTGAACCCACCAATGCCCAGGAGAAATCTAAAACCCTCACACCGGCCAGAGGCCCTTGTCGAATTGCGGAACTATCCTCGGCTCGGATTTCGAGTCTTGTATCTGCGGATACTTGCGGGGTAGGTTCAGCGACATGAATATCAATGAATCTTGCAGGCGTCCGGATGCCCGCCTCTTCCCGCCAGAACCCGCGTGCATGCAAGTGCGGATCGACCAGCACATCGGCCGGTTCCGCAATCACCGTTGCGTTGATGCCCCGTTTTCGACCCTCGGTCGCGATTTGCTCTTTTGTGCGTGTCCTGAAAAAGGCCTCGATCGCTTCTTCCCATTTGGCCCGAATCTCTGGATCCAAGGTGGAGCGGTTGTAGCTGATCCAGTCGGTACCTCGGAGCGGATTGGACAAGCCAGCTTCATCGATCCAGTCACTGAGCGCTTGGTTGGCGGGGGCACCGAAACGTCCCGTCATGAGGGAATGAAAACACCACCCATCCTGCAATGGCCAGATGCATCGCACTGTGGCAAGACCATAATTAAGTGCGCCCCCAACACGATGCATTTTGCGGCACTCAAATTGCCATACCAGAACGCTGTTGAGCTGGCGGGACAGCGCCACTTCCTGGGACGAGACATCCACATGCTGTCCAAGACCGCTCTCACCACGCTCATAATGGGCCGCCAGAGCGCCGGCGGCGGCAACCATATCGGCATGAAAGCCACACGCATCCAATGCTTCCTTCACCGGCGCGCTGTCCGGCATGCCTGTCAATCGAAGTACACCCGACATCGCCGAGGCGATCAGCTCGCTTCCATCCCATTGAGAATGAGGTCCTTCACTACCGAATACCGTAACGGAAACATGAATCAATTTCGGAGCCGTCTGTTCAATACGCCGACGCGGCCAGCCCTGCTCGGCAAGCCGTGACAGCCCCAACTGTTCAATGAGAAAGGATGCCTCGGCAATATTTTCGTGGAGATTATCAAATGATACTTTTACGATGTCAGCTCCGAGTGATGCAAAAAAACGAGCCAGCGCCCCTTCAGCAGCGGCATCCAACGCTAATACACGATGTCCGTGTAAAAAGGTCATACCCTGTCTCCTAAACTTTTGGTGAAAGAAATGATGTCATCAATTACATCATCTGATGCGTCCCAGCGTTTTCGAACCAGGGAAAGTATCGGTATGCCAGCGGTTTCAAGTACCCTTTTTTGTGAGGGCACATCCCATACCAGCGCTTCTTCCTCTTCAATCAGCCAATTAATCACACCATCCACTGTTGCAGTTCTGGCACAGGAAAGAGTAATCTTGCTGCGATCCACGAATGAGCGTGTGCCGTGGGTCATGGAATAGTAGTGTTCTGCAATATCAGAAATTGATCCTTCCTCAGGTATGACAGGCATTTGGGCGCTAAAGCAAGGAAAGTCTCCGAGTTCCGATACAACATTGCCCCCTCCCGTTTCTACAGCCCGGTGAAGTCGTTCATCAGGAGGTACACTGCCTGAAAGCAATAATCTTGGTCCCTGGATTATGGTATTTCCCTGATTTTTATTCAGCCAGTCGGAAAGTACTCTATCAAACATGTCAGCATCATAAAGGTCTGCGGTTCGAAAAACACGGTCTATGAAACTGCCTTGCAGGCTGTGTTGCCCGATTCTGGTCGTATTTACCGCTTCAAACAACCTTCGGCGTCGATTACGCAGGGAGATCGCATAAGGCAGATCTGCCTCATTAGTCTCCAGTTCACTTGCAAGTTTGGATGTTGCCCAATCACTGTATGACCGACTGATATCACGTGGTATCTTGGCCAGATCATAGATCAGCGGTTCAGGTCCTGAAGTCCGTTTACTTCTGCGTAATTCACACAGGTAGTAATAGAGGCGCTGAGCACTGTCGTTGCTTCGTGGCAGGATGATATACCTGAGAAAATCGAGATTTCCCTGTAAATAATGATTGGTAATGACTCGCACCATAGGTGCAAAACTATCTTCAAGGTACTCATCAGCAAGTTTGGAGTTTGTGGGCATAAGGCCTGATAACTGAATAGGCATAGCCCCTGCCGCAATAATCAGTTCAACAGGAATTTCGGAACCTACATAACCGATAACAGTACCTCCCGCTTTACAATATGTACGCCCTGCAGCCAAGGGATCAATTAGAGTATTTGCAACTATTTTTTCCAACATAATTATTGTCCTAATGCAGTCGGCAACCACATAGCTATCGCCGGTATTAAGATGAGCAGCAACAGATGCACAAAGTCCGCGGCGAGAAACGGCAACACGCCCTTGAAAATGCGGGCCAGAGACACATCTTTTGCGATATTGTGAATAACATACAAATTCATGCCGATGGGCGGATGAACAAAACCGACCTCCATGGCGCGCACCAAGAAAATACCGAACCATATAGGCGACATACCCATATTCTGAATTATAGGTAAAAAGATCGGTGTGGTCAGGAGCATTAGCGCCAGACCGTCCAGTATTGAACCCAAGAGCAACAACACACCTGCAATAATTAAGAGAGAGATTATATGGCTATCTCCTGTGAAGATAAGCAATTGTGTCACATTTTCCGCCAATCCGGAAAGACTGATAAAGACTGAAAATATCAATGCACCGACCACCACTATGTATATCATGCCGCTGGTACGTAACGTTTCATTTAATGCTTTGCTGAGTGAAGACCAACTCAGGCGCTTTCGCCATGCGCACAATAGCAACGCACCAACAGACCCAACGGAGGCTGCTTCGGGTGGCGAAAACCAACCGAATGCTATGCCACCGATCACCAGCAACACCAATAAACTGATATCGACAATTCGCGTCAAGGATACCCGGCGTTCAATCCAGCTGGCACGGACAGTGGCTGGAGCCAATCCCGGTTTGAAATGACACAGGACAACAACTGCCAAACAATACAACAGCGCCTGTGTAATCGCCGGAATGATTGCAGCCGTAAACAGTTTGCCAATGGATTGCTCTGCGATAATGCCAAACACGATCAATGCACTGGAAGGCGGTACCATTTGTCCCAGAGTACCTCCGGCAGCTACTGTACCTGTAGCAAGTGCATCAGAGTAACCGCGTTCGCGCATTTCAGGTAGCGCAACCAGGCCTATGGTCGCTGCAGTGGCAAGACTCGAACCGCTGATGGTGCCAAAACCTGCACAACCGCCTATGGAAGCCAAGGCCAGTCCCCCTTTACGATGACCAAACATCCTCGAGGCCGCGTCAAAAAAATCCCGGCTGGCATTTGCGGTAAAACACACATGAGCCATTAGAAAAAATAGTGGCAGAACTCCCAATTCGTAGCGCGACAGAGTTTCAAACAGTATAACACCGGATTTGATCAAAGCTGGTTCCAATCCCAAAATTAATGTCAGACCGGCGATACCAACAATGCCCAGTGCGACGCCAATAGGGATACCGAGCACCAACATCAAAATCAGTATAATTACACCGGTCAAACCCAAAATAGGAGAACTAATCATGATCGCGAGACTCCTTAGGATGTCTCAGAAAGCTCAGTACCACAGCCAGTATTGAAACGATGCATATGATCCGCAAAGGCGCGTAAGGAATATGCAATACCTCACTTTCTTCAAAACCATCTTGCAGATCCAGGAATATCCATATACTACCTGCTGTCAGTGCACAAAAAAACAAGACGCAGAGCCCGGCCTGGATACGCTGTAACCAGATACTGTAACAGCCTTCCAGTCGGTCCATCAAAATACGCACCCTTACATGCTTTTTAGCTAGGGTCGCCGACAATATAGCGCTTGAAGAGGCTACCAGAATAGCTGCCTGAACCATTTCGATAGATCCCCACAGCGGCAAACCTATATGTCTGCCAACGACAGCGATGGTGTCCGCGATCATTGCGAATAATAATGCCGTTGCACCCAGATAAAACAGCAATTTTTCACCTAAAAACCAGAGTTTTTGTTTGGAATCACCAGTCTTTTTTGAATTTTTCATGAAACCACCACTATATTTTTTTTTATATTAAGCGATAGGGGCGAAAGACCCGCTTTTTCGGTAATCTTTTTCACGTAATCTATAATTTCATTAGCCTTCGCGCTTTCGGCGATCACCGGACGACCTGGAGGTTCTACATAAACCGGAATGAATCCTGTTTCAATTCGCCCATTATTATACCAGCGTACGAATCCAAGCATGCTGTTTACTGCCTGTGGATGAAATGGGGCAAGATAGTATTCGGGATCGGGTTCGAATCCGAATAGCTCTTTTCGTTTCAAGGCCCAGTCAGAACGTAAAGGATGATCCTGATCGGGATTGAGTGCGCGTGTTACGACGCAGCCATTACCCAGTCCATGAAAAATCGGTTTTTCTCTGTAAAATTCTATACCTCTGATAATGTGCGCATGATGACCTATGACAATATCAGCGCCTGCATCGATAGCAGCATAGGCAATCGGTTGCTCATAGGGTGCCAGAAGGGCCGGTGTATGGACAATGCCCTTATGCAGCGCAACTATGAGAATATCTGCATTCTCTTTAGCCGAAATGATATCCTGCTGCATCGAGCAAACTGACTGTGATGATGCTTTTTCAAGGAATGCTGAAGGCGTAATGGGGCTTCCGTCCGCAGTCTCGATCCGCACAAAAGCAACGCCTGCCTTTGTTTCTGTTGCCCAGCCCTTTTCCGGTCCAACACAGTTATAGCTGAGAATTGAAATGCGTCTTCCAGCAATGGAAAGAATCGCTGGGCGGCGTGCTTCGATCAAGTCAACACCTGCTCCGCAGCACGCCATACCCAGCCGATTCACTCCCTCCCTTGTGTCAATAATTCCTTCCTCACCGCAATCGGACATGTGGTTACCAGCCAGGGTAAGTGCGCCGAATCCAGCCTCAAACAAGGCAGCCAGATGATCCGGATCAGCACCGGGCGCTGGTATATCCCAATTCAATTCCATTGCACTTCTGGTATGGGGAACTTCCAGATGTCCGATCGCCAGATCAGCGTTATGCAATGCCGGGGTAATACCGCTTAGCCAATGCTCCGGATGAGATTCATCAAGAACCAAATCACCGGAAAATACAATTTCCAGATAGTTCACCATCAAAAGGCCATGCGAAAAAAATTACGCAATATAAGCAGGTCTTAAATATTCAATTAGGATAGTCTCTTTGCGGTACTTATTTTCTCAGGGTTTGCAGGTATCTGAGTGGTATCTTTAACAGATGCACTGTCCTGAGTCAGTAGACTATAGGTTGAGACTCTTGCATTCTAAATAATCCAAAACTGCTACTTATGTATATAAGTATACAATTAGCTTAATAATGTCAACGATCTAATTTATAGTATTTTAAGAAAAGTCTTATATTAATGCGGTAAAAAATGATTAAATAAAGATATCATGTGGTTAAGTAGATGTTGGTATTATATTTGTTATAATAGCGATGTTGTCTTTAAAACAAACATATCCCCCCTGAAATAACTTTGACTAAGGAACATTGTCTCCCCTGAAACTGAATGATAGGTGCATTCATTAAAAAAGACAGACGCCCCAAAAGGTATCTCCAGGACGTTCGATATGTCGAGGTCGGCCACAACCGACCTCAAGGTTTGACGTACTTTATAAATCTTAATTCCCATTGCCTGTTCCATTGTATTTAGAATATCATCCTTTCCAGCGTCCTTCTCAGATATATCAGCACAATAAGATGGATCAGCATAGTAGGTATAAAAAGAAACCGGTAAACCTTTATATATTCTAATTCGTTTCAATCGCCATATCTCTTGTTCAGGGCTCATTGAGAGGATATTTTGTATATATTCCGAGGATGTTGTCCTGGTAATTTCCAATACTTTTACCTTGGCATTAAGTTTCCTGATGGATTCTTTCAGCTTTTTAAAACTGTTACCTAACTCAAACCCCAATGGTTCCGGGTCTATTTTAGATACAGTTGTCCCTAAACCGCGCCGACGCCCCACAAAACCATCGTTTTTTAACTTTTCCATTGCTTTGCGAATAGTGATATTGCTTGTTTGAAATTCCCTTTCCATCTCTTCCCCTGTGAACAGTTGTTTACCCGGATTATATTGTCCTGATAAGATCCGCCTCTTCATAGTCTCTGCGATCTGGATAAAATATGGAACAGATGAATTATGATCAAGAGATATTTTTTCTTTTTTTCTTTTTCTATTTATCATTGTCAAATGCCCTGGAATTAAAAGTATATGGAATATTCAGCTGGAACTGGGCCAGTTCAATACATTTCTGATATGATTCTTAGGTATACTTGTAAACAAATCATAAGAATATATCAATAACTTTGTTAATCCAAGTTATGAATAAAGTCAGGGTGCCATAAACAGAGACATAAAATGAGATATTCAAGTTATTTCAGGGAAAGTATTTTTTACGCAGCCCGAGAGGAAAACATATAAATATTAGATAAATATAAAGGATGGACAAGCCCTACAGTAAAGTAAAGCATGTGCGCTGCATTGCATATAATGTCAGATTAAATATCAAACAAAATCAATCAGATGCAGAAGATTACGGATAATGTCTTTATAGAAACATGCAGACCCTAATCCAGACCTAATAACATCGCCGGATTCGATTTAATCATCAGCTCCACCTCTTTCTGGGTAATTCCATGGTGAAGCAGAGTAGCTATGAATAATCTCATGCCTTCCACAGGTAGCGGGTTCTGGGGTTGTCCAAGGTCAGTGCTGACTATGCAATGTTCAGGCCCGATTGTCTTTATTGTCTGCACTATTTGTGCCGGATCATGACAAAATTCATTTGGCAGCATTCCAATGAGGGTAAATTCGATAAACGCTCCCGTCGCCGCAAGTTCCTGCAAATCATCAATGGTAAAATGGTTTTCTCCAAATTCTTTGTCAGTCGGATGAGTGATTACCATTTTCCTTATGCCTGCTCTGTGTGCTTCTTTTATAAGAAAAAATGTTTCCTGAGGGGAAATATGACCTGTAGCCAGCACCATGTCGTTTTTCTTTATAATCGAAAGTATGCGCTCCATTTCAGGGACCAGTTTCCTGGCCTCGTCCAGGAGAGATATACCTTTACCTTCCAGCGGAAGCCCAAGCGCTCTCATTTTATTGATGGAGTTGACTGAAGAAAAGGTTG
>Ga0209635_10004667_pt1 | contig 10784 bp, 5 predicted proteins | sample DeeMarSWOR230_32_FD_187463 | JGI IMG/M metagenome (GOLD analysis project Ga0209635, IMG submission 187463) | Marine sediment microbial communities from White Oak River estuary, North Carolina - WOR-2-30_32 (SPAdes) (version 2) | ecosystem: Environmental > Aquatic > Marine > Intertidal zone >...
ATGGGATTAGCACAATATATGTATCATTGTTAAAATCGTAAAATTTAATACGGATATATATGATATGGTAAATATCGCATTTATAAATAATGCGCGTTGATAGGGATGGGATTAGCACAATATATGTATCATTGTTAAAATCGTAAAATTTAATACGGATATATATGATATGGTAAATATCGCATTTATAAATAATGCGCGTTGATAGGGATGGGATTAGCACACCGGATAGTTTGTCCACATTGTAATAGTGATAAAGTTGTCCAGAACGGGCATCCTCACAGAGGGAAGTTACAGTATTTTTGTCATACTTGTCATAAATATTTTTCTGAAGATATTGCTAAGGGCTATCCCCCTACCAATATTCCTTTTCCCATTATTGCCTATCTTCTCTATTTTCATAAAAAAGTACCTGAATTTTCAAATATGAGGAAATTTCGTAGATTTTCGAGCCAGTGGTTAGAGTGTTTAGGTATAAGAAAAGAAGATGTTTCTAGACAGATTCTTCATCACTGGATAAAACATTATGAAAAAGATCTCGAGAAAAATATCAGTTTTAATGAAGCACGTGATTATTGTAAAAAGATCCTATCCCAAATAACAAGGAGCATTCCTGAAGAAGTTGTAAGAAGAAAAACCATTTCACACGGGGATGCTCTAAATATTTTAGCAGATACACTTGGTCGGCAGTTTTGTTTTGATTTAATTCGAAAAGATGAGGCGTTTTTCGCTGAATTGTTAGATATAACGAGCAAGTGTGGTGTGTATTGCTGGAAACTTATTGAAAAAGAGATATTGGAGCGTGACAAACGTCTCCTTTTAACGAGGTATGAAAAACTGAAAAGATTGATATGTTAGAAGAAAAAAGGCAGCGGATAAATACAATATTCAAAGAAATTGATAGTCTAAACTATCAACATTTACATCAGGAAAATTCTGAAAAACAGCTCTATGATCATAAAGAAAACATTGATTATCTAGTTGACAAAGTTCTCGAAAAGAACAAGGTTTCTTCCTGCAAGGAAAAAACAAAGTTGCATCATAACAGATTTAAAAGACGCAGAATAAACAGAAAATCGATAAAAATAGCTAACAAGAAAATACTTGCTATCCTGCTATCAATTATTTTATTATCTGTAGCCTTCCTGCCAATTATTACTTCTACTAATAGTAATGATCCCCCAACTGATATTACAATAATTAATGTTTATAGTTATCCAAGTATTGGTGGTAATTGGACGGTGACGTTTACCACGATTGGAAGGGGCAATTTAATTATCTCTGCTGTTAATGATACAACATGGAACGATACTAGTGAGGACTATGATCTAAAATTCTTGGAGATAAGAAGTGGAAATGAAACCTTAGAGTATGAATGGATCAATAATTCTGTATTTATTGAGAATTATTCGTCTGATGAGATTGGATATGAGGCTTGTGAGGTTTTAACCTCTGGTAAGCATACTCTTATGTTCCAATTTGGGAATGATTTAGCATATGCGTTTAATTATGCGTTTACTTGGTGGAATACAAGCTTTGGTTATCGGAAATTAATAACTATTAATTCTTCTCAAATCTCTGCGGATCTTACAAACTTCCCAGTACTTGTGAACATTACTGATACTGATCTGCGAGACGACGCGCAGAATAATGGTAATGATATCGCATTTACTAATTCTACAGGAGTAAAATTGAATCATGAGATTGATTCATTCAATGGTGCTACTGGTGAGCTCTTTGCATGGGTGAATGTCACCAGTCTGAGTTCAGCATCTGATACAGAGATCTATATGTATTATGGTAATAGTAGTTCAGGTGCTCAGGAGAATCCAACAGGTGTCTGGGATAGTAATTATCTCGGAGTCTGGCATATGAACCAAACGAATCCACAAGACAGTACGAGCAATGATTTTGATGGTACAAGCGAAGGAAGTCAAACAACAGCAACAGGAAAAATAGGAACAGCACTCAATTTCGACGGAGGTAATGACGAAGTAAATCTTGGTGCAGTTGCAAACTGTACAACTGCTGTAACGGTATCGGCATGGGTAAAAGTCTCTAGTCTTGAGAATAATTATGGTTGTGTACTGGAAAAAGATGGTTGGGCTACTAATGTAGGCCATTATGGTTTATATTCTAATGCGGATTGGCTTCCTGGTGATGTATCGTGTTTCCAGATTTATGATTTGCCTGATGGTGTCGATGATGAACTTGAAGGCTCGGATTTAAGAGATAATAGTTGGTGTTATCTCGTTGGAACTTGGGATGATGGAACTGATTACATTAGATTATTCGAAAACGGAAGTGAGGCAGATAGTTTATCGGGGGCAAGTGGTCCTATAACCGGAACAAGTGGTAATGTAGTAATAGGGAACAGAGATGGAGATGCAAGATGGTTATATGCTGTATTAGATGAAGTAAGGATATCTAACATAGCAAGAAATGCAGCTTGGATTAACACTTGTTACAACAATCAATATAACCAATCAACATTCGTTACTATTGGTAGTGAGCAAAATGTTACCGACACGTCAGTTGATAAGATTTCTCCTTATACAGTAACATACTCACCATATACTATTACAGCAACAGCAGCCAGCAGTTTGAACAACATTACCCTCTACTACCGCTATTCAATAGACAACTCCAGCTGGGGCAGCAACGTTTCTTGGATTGATGTAAATAATCCGGATACTGAATCACCATGGCAATGGAACTTTAACTTCTCTAATGGCACAGGCTATTATGAGTTTTACAGCATTGGAAAGTTATCTGGTTTACCTGATGAATCTCCCCCAGATGATGCTGATGCCATATGTTATTTCAATGCAAGTTTGAATACTGCACCAAACATAGTACTCATAAGCCCAGCTCCCAATGGTACAACAGGTGTAATTCCAATACCTAATTGTCAGATATGGGCCAATGATAGTGATGGCGATACGCTTACTGTTTATTGGTATGAAAATACTACATTGAGTTGGGTTCTTAAAAATACAAGTGTTGTAAGTCCAAATTCATCTGTTAACTATACATTTACGGAGTTTAGTGATTATTATACAACTTATTGGTGGAAGGTTGCAGTAAACGATAGTGAAGACAATACTACCGCTACATATTACTTTACGACCGAACATATTGGCACATCAGTAGATGTCATAATCCCATATGCAATAACATCTGCACCATTAACTATCAATGCTACTGGTCCCTCCAATTTGGATAATGTTAAGTTGTATTATCGTTGGAGCTCAGATAACATCACTTGGGGAACTAAGGATGTATCTATTTTCGATGGTTTTGAAAGCGGCAGTATGAATGCAAGTTTGTGGGATACTTATCAAACGCCGGCCAGTGATGCCCGTATACAATTCAATTATGGTGATACCACACAAAGTGGCAGTAATGCATGTGCGATGGATGATTTTGATGCGGATGTGGGTGATTCTGCTTCGAATGAACTTTATACGGTGTATGATTTCGCTGGGGCTTCTAATATTAATATTGATTTCTGGCAATACGATGCTGACGACGAGGAAACAGATGTGGGTGATAGTTGGTCTGGTCATGTTGATTGTGATGCTGTATCTTTCACAAATGATGGAAATACTTGGTATGAAATAATAGACGCTGCATCATTAAATTCCAATGATGCTTGGTCTTATTACACGTATAATATCAGTAATGATCCTAATTTCGATTCGGATGTGAATAGTAGTTTTGCTATTAAGTTCCAGCAGTACGATAATTATCAGATAGATATAGCTCAAGATTGGGATGGTCGTGTTTGGGACGATATCTACATAAATTTCACTGGACCAGATAGTGATAGTTCAGATTGGATGATATGGTCTAATATTAGTAACCCAGATACAGAATCGCCGTGGAGTTGGAACTTTGACTTTCCGAATAGTACTGGTTATTATGAGTTTTACAGCATTGGAAACAAAACTGGTTCACCAGATGAGGCTGCTCCAGCTAGTGCAGATGCAATATGTTATGCTCCTTTTGCAGCTCCAATAGTTACAACTAACGCTTCGACAGGGATAGAAGAGACCAATGTTACGCTTAGAGGATATCTACTAAGTGATGGCGCCTCTACGACTGCATGTGGTTTCAGATATGGTACAAGCTCAGGAGATTATTCAGAAAATTTCACGAAAGGGATCTACTCTAGTAACACGGAATTCAGTAATGATAATGGTAGTCTCACACAAGGTCAAATATACTTCTACCAAGCATGGGCAAGCAACGCTCTAGGATTCGCAAACGGAACAGAATCAGTATTCCTCACAAAGCCTGATCCTCCCACCAATCCAACAGTACAAACTAACAGTTCATCGGCCGTGTATTTAAAATGGACAAATGGAACAGGAGCAAATAATACTTATATAGAAAGGAATGCCAGTGGTGTAAGTGTTTGGACTCGGGGCGAAGGAACCGTTATATACAATAATAGTGGAACTAACTGTGAGGATACAGGATTGGCAGAAAATGTAACCTATTATTATCAAGCATGGAGCTATACAAACTGGACTTATAATCCAACTTTACATCAGTGGTCAGATAATAACGCTAGTGCAAGTAATACTACTAACAATATACCAAAAATAACTAATCCGGAACCAAATAACGGAAGTATTGATATCAATGTTATGCCGCAGTTAAATATTACTATAAACGATCCTGATGGAGACAACATGACTATAACATGGTACAGTAATTCTAGTGGTTCCTGGCAAGTTTTTGATGCAAATAACTCAGTTGGTAATGGCACTTATCGGCAGATTAATAGTAATTTCAGTGATTATAACAAGACGTATTGGTGGAATGTAACTGTCACAGATGGTATGGATACTAACGTATCATGGTATTATTTCACTACTAGAACCATAGAAACTTCAGTTGATGCAATATCTCCCTATGTTGTTGGGACATTACCATTGAACATTACTGCAACTGGTAATTCAGATTTAGATAATGTAACTTTATTTTACAGATGGAGTTCCACTAACTGGACCAGCAATTGGACTACCTTGACTTATGATGATTTCGAAGCAGATTGGGGAAATTATACCGACGGTGGAGCTGATTGTGAGCTTTATACAGGTGGTATATATGCCCATCAAGGAAACAATGCAGGTAATATTCAAGATGATAGTGGCGATGCTTCATCATTTTATCATACAACTGGGATTGATGTTGACATTCCAGGATATAATTCGATATTGGTAGATTTCTGGTTTACTGCTTCTACAGGAGGTGGAGGATGGCAAAATGGAGAAGACTGGTTTGTAGAATACTATAATGGTTCTGGATGGAACATTGTAGCGACCTATGTATATGGAACTGATTTTACTGTAGGTCCTTTCTATCATGAAACCGTCTGGATAAATGAAACTGACCATATATTCCCAACTGATATGCAAATTAAATTCCGATGTGATGCCTCAGGGAATAACGATGATATCTATATTGATGAGATATATGTAAATGCCACACCTGCAAACAGAAATTGGACAGAATGGATTAACTCTAGTAACCCTGATACATCTTATCCCTGGAGTTGGGACTTTAACTTCCCGAATAGTACTGGTTATTATGAGTTTTACAGTATTGGAAATAAAACTGATTCTCTTAATGAAACTGCTCCTGTTGCTGCAGATGCAATTTGTTATTATGATCCATCAGTAAATTATGCTCCAATCATAAATGTCATATATCCAGAAAATGGTTCAACAGATGTAACTCCTTTGCCTACTTGCCAAATATGGGCAAACGACTCTGATGGAGATACACTAACTGTCTATTGGTATGAAAATACAACTGGAGATTGGGTTCTAAGAAACACAAATAGTAGCGTTAGTGCAGATTCTATTGTTAGCTATAATTTCCCTCAATTTAACAAGTTGGATACCACCTACTGGTGGAAAGTTGCAGTAAATGATAGCATCGATAATACCTCAAAAACAAATTATTTCACAACTATACCAATTAATACATCGGTTGATCAAATTACACCTTACGTAGTGAAAATATCTCCACTTACTATCAATGCTACAGGTGCTTCTGATTTAACTAATGTTACATTGTATTATCGCTGGAGTGACAACAACTTTACAGGGGACCAATGGGCTAACTTATCATATGATGATTTTGAGTCAGGATTTGGGAATTATACTGATGGTGGAGCCGACTGTGAGCTTTATACAGGTGGTACTTATGCCCATCAAGGAAGCAATGCAGCTAATATTCAAGATGATAGTGGAGACGAGTCATCCTTCTACCATACCACAGGAATAGATGTCCATAATCCAGAGTACAAATCTATAAAAGTTGACTTCTGGTTCAGAGCAGAAGACATGGATCCTGGTCACGATTTCTTTGTGGAGTACTTTGATGGAGGTGGATGGAATACAGTTGCTACTTATGTTTCTGGAACAGACTTTGTAAACAGTCAATTTTACCATGAAATTGTTTGGATTAACGAAACTAGTTATACTTTCCCGTCTAATATGCAGATTAAATTCAGATGTGATGCTCTTAATAACAACCAAGATGTATATATTGATCAGATTTACGTTAACGCTACATCCAATAATACAAATTGGACGAAATGGAGTAATATTAATAACCCTGATACTTCCTATCCATGGAATTGGACATTTGATTTCCCATATGGTAAAGGCTATTATGAGTTCTATAGCATCGGAAGAAAAACTGAATCACCCGATGAAACACCTCCAGCTTCAAAAGATGCTGCCTGCTATTACCCACCGATGACTCCAGTAATAAACAGTTACGACTTAAGAAACGTTACAGGCTCTAAGCTAAATAACGCTACTGGACTCCTCGATGTAAATCGAGAGTATTACTTTACCATCAATGTAACTGATGCTAATAGTTGGACAGATATTGAATACATAAATATCAGTGCATGGTTTGACAATGGTAGCGAAAGCACCACGTATAACAACAGCGGCAATCTAGGTGGAAATCTAAATATGTATCTCCAATATGCTAACACTTCAGGAAGTGCAAGCTGGGGCATGATCTGGCCAGACGACGAAGCGCAAATAGTTCTTGTTAATTGTACCGAGACTATAATAAACGAAACTACTCGGGTCATTAACATAAGTTTCATACCTAATAGTCAGATTAGATGGAGTCCAGGAGATGGGGCATGGGATGCAACCCAAAACGCAACCAATGACCTCAATTCTTGGAACTTCAATATAACTGTCTCAGATCTTGATGATTTGAGAGCCTGGAAGGTCGATGAATATGGCGTATACAGATATACTTCACTTTTACCCAATTCAGATTGGGTAGATGTCGTTGCTTTACCCGGACAGAGCGATGATTCCAGTGTTGTCACAATTACCTACTCATCTAATTATGATTTCAACATGAGTATTTACTTCGAAGAAAACCTCACAAACCCTATGTGGGGAAGTACGATTCCAATTGCAAATAATGTAACGATTAAGGCAGATGCTGATCTTAATGATGATATTACTTCAGATAAAGTCTTCAAGGGAATTGGAGAGGTAAATGCAATTGATATAATCAACGTTTCAGGTTTATTATCACCCGACAATGTTAGTCAAACTGTTGATGTGCAGTTTAATGTTTACATACCATACGGAACACTTTGGGGCAAATATACAGCAATAGTAGCCTCTAAGATAGTTCATGATTAATGAATAGCCAATATGCTCTCCAATCATAGAAACATAATTAAATCTTCTAATTATACAACAAAACCGTGTTTCAATTACCGAGAGGAACAAGGGATTTTACTCCAGAGGACATGGAGAAACGTAGATATGTTGAAAAAAGTATGGCATCCACGTTTAGGTCATTTGGATATGGTGAGGTTCAAACTCCAACGTTTGAAACTTTAGAGCTATTCACTGCAAAATCTGGTGATTCAATTATAGGGGAACTCTATGATTTTTCTGACAAAAGTGGTAGAAAGCTTACATTAAGACCAGAATTGACAGCACCAGTAATACGGTTTTATGTAGATAAACTACAGATGGAACCCAAACCTTTGAAATTATACTATTTTGGTAACTGCTTCAGATACGATCGACCGCAGAAAGGAAGATACAGAGAATTTTGGCAGATAGGATGCGAGCTTATAGGTGCCTCAACCCCAGAAGCATTAGCGGAACTTATAGCTCTAGCTTATTATGCAATAAAAAATACAGGACTGGAAAATATTGATCTTCGAATAGGCAATCTTGATTATCTTAACCAACAGTTTGATACTAATCTATCAGAATACTATCCTGGCGGTTCAGCAGAGGTTTATAGATTAATAGATAAAGAAGATTTAGAAGAACTTAGAAATCAATTTACCGAGGTTGGAGTCCCTACAGAAAAACAAAATGAATTCATGGATTTTTTAGATAGTAGTAGCACAGATGACCTAAAGAGATATATTGGTGATTTAGAACGAAAACACTACGAAAAAATTATTAGTATGTTGAAAAAAGAATTTGGAATATCTAGAGTTAAACAAGAAATGAAAATCGCTAGAGGGTTGGATTATTACAAAGGAATGGTTTTTGAAATAGATGCACCTGTATTGGGGGCAGAAAAACAACTTTGTGGTGGGGGAGTATATGATTTGGTTAAATTGTTTGGAGGGACAGATGTGCCCACCGCAGGTTTTGCTATAGGTTTTGATAGAGTGATTCTTGCTTTGGAAGCTGAAAAATTTACTTTCCCTTCATTCAAGATAGATGTATATATTATTCCAGTCGATCAAGAACAAATAGGAAAATCCATTGAAGTAGCTCAAAAATTGCGAAAAAAAGGTATTTCAGTAGATCTTGATCTTTTAAATAGAGGAGTCAGTAAATCTTTGAAGTATGCAAATGTTAGAAATGCTAAGAAGGCTGTAATAATTGGTCCCAAGGAATTAAAAAATGACTCTGTAACATTTAGAGATATGAAGACAGGAAATCAAGAATTAGTAAAAATAGCAGATATTGTTTCTAAGTTAAAGAATAATTAGGATTGATTTGATTTTTAGAGTTATGAAGAAGATATTTTACATTTTAGACACCTCTGCAATTCTTTCTGGAAAGCCTATTAGTCTAGATAATGCAAAAATGGTTACGACACCTGCTGTTTCCACAGAATTAAAACCTGGTGGTCGAGATTATAGAATATTTCAACTTCTTCAAGAAAAGGGGCTTATGATTCAATCTCCATCAAGACTATCGGAGAACAAGATAAGTGAAACTGCACAAAAAACAGGGGATATGGATAGATTATCTACGACAGATATCGAAGTATTGGCATTAGCATTAGATATAAATAAAAATTCTAACAGGGAGGCCGTTATTTTAACAGATGACTACTCCATGCAGAATGTCGCCAGTACTTTACGTATCAAATTTCAAGCTATTTCTCAGGAAGGTATTACAAAAAAGTTTAAATGGGTTTATCGTTGTCCTGGGTGCGGAAAACGATTCAAAGAATCGATAAAAATCTGTCCCATTTGTGGCACAGAAACAAAGATTTCAGTTAATCGAAAGGAGCACATATAGTTGTGATGGTTAATGAATATCAAGGATAAGTTTTTACGATTTTGGCGAAGTGACAACGATAAGATAGCACTGTTACGAGATATTCTCATCGCTTTTTTAGCAGTTTTAGTTGTATTGATGCTGCTCTGGGCATATACTGGTCAATGGTTTGCTGCACCTATGGTAGCAATAGAATCAGGTAGCATGGAACATAACAATCCTCCGCCACCTTTTGGAAGACTTGGAACAATAGACGCTGGAGATATGGTTCTGGTTCAGAAAGTCTATACTGAAGAAGACATCATTACTCATGGCGGACCGATTGCTGGTGCACAAGCTGAAAATGGATTTCAAACATATGGAGACTTCGGCGATGTTATCATTTACAAACCTCTAGGCAGCGAAGATGTCTCTCAAATCATCCATAGGGCTATGTGTTGGGTTGATGTATATACAATAAACGGTAATAGAACCTATACAATTGAAGAGTACGGAATATACAATGAAACTTCAATTACTATAGATGATTTAGGATTAAGAAATAGTAAGCCTTCTTGGATTCATTCAGGATACCTGACAAAAGGAGATAACAACAACGTTATCGATCAAGTATCTGATATCTGTCCTCAGCCAATAAAAGTAAGTTGGATTTCAGGAAAAGCCAGATTAGAAATCCCGTGGCTTGGAACCATAAATCTATTTTTTGAAGATTTAATAAATGGAAAAAACACTGTTGGTAATGTACATGAGGATAGCCTAATCTGTCTTGTCATTGTTATTGCAACATTGATATCTATTCCGATATTGTTGGATCTAAAAGATTATTTTAAAGAAAGGAAGAAACAACATCAATAATTTGTAAAAATTAGCTTTCATACCAATCTGGAAAAAATTCATACTGGATTGGATCTTTTATTCCAGCATCTTTAAATCCTTTTAGCCTCAATTTGCAAGAATCGCACCGACCGCAGGCCTTTTCCTTACCCCTATAGCATGACCAAGTATCTGCTAGTGGAGCCTTGAGTTTTAAACCTGTTTTAATAATTTCTGATTTTGTTAAATGTAATAATGGTGCTTCAATCTTTATTGGTCGCCCATCAACTCCCATTTTTGTAGCTAAATTCGCCAATTTTTCAAACGCTTGTATGTACTCAGGTCTGCAATCAGGGTAGCCCGAGAAATCCACTGCATTCGCCCCTATGAAGATTGTATCAGCATCTATTGTTTCTGCATAGGCTA
>Ga0209635_10004669_pt1 | contig 10784 bp, 9 predicted proteins | sample DeeMarSWOR230_32_FD_187463 | JGI IMG/M metagenome (GOLD analysis project Ga0209635, IMG submission 187463) | Marine sediment microbial communities from White Oak River estuary, North Carolina - WOR-2-30_32 (SPAdes) (version 2) | ecosystem: Environmental > Aquatic > Marine > Intertidal zone >...
GCATGGTTATGCCAAAGGGCGATTCCCATATTATGTCCCCTCCCCGGCTCATCCTCTCCGCAGCCTCACGAGAGGTCAAGTCCGACATCTTCTGGAAGCCAATCACTGCTACTACCCTGTGAAGACCAGCCTTTATTAATGACCAACCTACCCTTAGCCCTGTACTACTAGAAGAACACACAGTCTCGACATAGAAACTCGGCTTGGGCGTCAGCCTCAAATACTCCGAGATTAAACCGGCTGGTGAGCGCTGCTTATCATATTCTGGCGCAGAACAAATAATGGAGGCATCTATATCATTGTTGGTAATATCTAGACCCTTCATTGCCTCGGTATAGGCTTCAAAACACAATTCCCCGATAGATACACCACACTTACGAGAAAAAATGCTCTGACCTACTCCAACAATAGCCACGTCTTGCATAAAACAACCTCCTCGAATCGCAAGAGTTTAGTTTTTTCAGAATTCTAGTATGCTATATCACATGCCCTCGCACTGTCAAGCGCTTTGCGAGAGCTTTTCATATTGAAGTGTTTTGACACGAACTCGATTCTGTATGGACTACTCCAGGTACAGTATCTTGCTACAGCTAGTGCACTGGATTAAATCGCCAGCTTTGGCTTTCTGCCATTGACTCGTGGGTACGGTGATGTGGCATCCCTGGCATTTTCCCCTCTCCACTTTGACTACAGCCTGTCCCCTTGTCAGCCTGAGTCGCTCGTAAGTATTGAGGACTTCAGAGTCAATTTGCTGCCCTAGTTTATTACGATCCTCACTGAGCTTAGCAAGCACAGTTTCAAATTCGCCTTTCCTTTGCCCCAAAGTTTCTTGCCCCTGTTCCCATTCTCGCTTCAATCGCTCAATTTCTACGGCAGTAGTTTTTACCTTCTCTTCCATCTCTTCTACCTGGCTCATTAATCCCAAGAGGGCATCCTCTTTCGGCCTAATCTGACTCTTAAGGCTTTTGCCTTCTTTCTCAAGGTTAACCAGTTCCTTGGAATCCTTGGTTGTGCCACTGTAAAGTTTGCTATCAATCCGCCTGACTTTCTCTTGAAGGTCTTCCAGTTCCCATTCAGAGCTCTTTTGCTTTTTCCTCGCGTCTTCCAGTTGTTCTTTTTGTGAGGCAAGTTTGTATTCAGTGGCGACTAAGTCTTTATCATCGCCCAACTGATCTTCAACCTCTTTTAGCTCTTGTTGCTTCCTTTGAAGCTCTAGGTCAACCTGCTGCAGCTTATAAAGTTGCCCTGCCAAACTCATACTGAGGTCTATTGTAGAAGCGAAGTGGGGATATTGTCAAAAGTGCAGGCAACTTCCCCGGGTAACTAGTAAGCTAAAGTTCCACAATACGGGGTTTCACACGGCGTTTTTCGGCAGCGATAATGGCGTCTATCTGGGATACAACTTCATCAAGCTTATTCTGACGGCTTGTTATTACATAATCGAAAAGCGGCAGGCTTTTTAATTCCCCTTTAGCCCTTTCCAACCTTAGAGCCAAATCTTCTGAAGACTCACTGCGTCGCCTCTTCAACCTTTTTTCTAGTTCTTCCATTGAGGGCGGCATGAGAAAAATGAATACTGCTTGAGGCAGGATTTTCTTGATAGTGGCGGCACCCTGAACATCTACTTTGACTATTGCATCTACCCCTTTGGATAAAGCTGAGGCTATTTCATCTTTTGGCACACCATAGTGGTTGCCGTAGACACTGGCCCACTCCAGGAATTGGTGCTTATTTATCATTTGTTGAAATGCTTTCTGGGAAAGGAAATGATAATTCACTCCATTCTTCTCTCTGGCACGCCTAGGGCGTGTCGTAGCAGTAACGACATAGTGGAAGGGACGCTCTGACTTTCTCATTCTAGCCAGCACAGCATCCTTACCTACCCCCGAGGGCCCGGAAAGGACGACGAGGAGAGATTGAGCGCTCTTGGCGCCTCTTGGCTTGGCTCGAGGATTTGACTCAAAGCTTCGGTCAGGCACTTCCCATCTCAACCTTTTCCTCAGATAGGATGGATGTAGTTGCTAATCTATGAGCGATGGTCTCTGCTGTCACGGCAGCCAACATCATGTGGCCAGTTTCAAAGAGAATAACGGTCTTGGCTTTCCTGCCGTGTGTGGCATCAATTAAACGTTCCTTTTCCCTTGCTTCCCGAATGAGTCGCTTGACTGGTTGTTGATTTATGGACAGAAGAGCAATTACCCTATTTACAGCGATGACATTGCCAAAACCGACGTGAACTAATTCTGTGCACATGCTTCCCTCCTAACTACACTGCTTCAATAGCGCTCAGTATTCAGTTATTTGCCGCAAAGTCTGCCAGAAGGCAGGATAGGATACCTCTGCCACCTGGGCGTGGTTGATGGTCGTTTCTCCTTTGGCTATCAAACCGGCTACTGCCAAACTCATCGCTAATCGGTGGTCGAAATGGCTGTCAACATCCGTGCCTGACAAAGGTCTACCACCATAGACGATCATGCCATCCGGCAGAGGCTCAATTTTAGCACCCATGCGGGAAAGCTCACTTACCACAGTGGCAATCCTGTCTGATTCCTTCACCTTCAGCTCTCCGGCATCCTTAATCACAGTTTCCCCTTTAGCAAAACAGCCAGCTACGGCTAACACTGGAATCTCGTCAATGAGGCGAGGGATAATATCGCCACCGACCTCTATCCCCTTTAACTCGCTAGATTCTACCACAATATCGGCCAAAGTTTCACTAGCCTCTATTCGCTCATTACCTATTTTTAACCTGGCTCCCATAGCCAGGAGAATGTCGATGATTCCCGTTCGCGTCGGATTAATTCCACAATCCTTTATCACCATCCTGGCGTCAGGATGAATAGCTCCGGCAACCAGAAAATAGGCTGCTGAGCTGATGTCACCTGGGACATGAAGGTTGACGGGAACTAAGGGGCTGCTCAAAGGCAATAGGGAAATCGAATTTCCTTGGCTTTCCAAACTGGCTCCCATCCGTTTAAGCATCCTTTCCGTATGATCCCGGGAAAGGATTGTCTGGTATAAGACGGTATTGCCGTGGGCAAAAAGACCGGCTAGTAGAATGGCTGATTTGATTTGAGCACTGGGAACAGGCAATGTAAAATCAATACCCCGCAACTTTTTTCCTTTAATGACCAGAGGAGCAAAGGAATCTCGCCCCCTTCCCGAGATCTCAGCGCCCATCAACCTCAATGGCTCGATCAACCTGCCCATAGGGCGATTACGAAGAGAGGCATCCCCGGTAATAATAGATAGGAAAGGCTGGCTGGAAAGAAGACCGCCCAGAAGGCGCATTGTAGTGGCACTATCTTGGGCATCAAGCACATTGCCGGCTTCCCTAAGACCATCTTCGCCGATTCCCAAGACTAATAGAGTGGGTGAGTCCCGCGACCCTTTTCTACCAATTTTAACCCCCAGGGCTCTCAGACACCTAACTGTAGCCAGGCAATCTCCCCCTGGAGCGAAATTAGCAATCTGGGCTTTACCTTTGGCCAAGCTATTCAAGATGACAGCCCGGTGGGAAATAGACTTATCACCAGGTAGAACTACCTCCCCTTCCAACCTGGGACAAGGTTTGATGGTTCTTGTCTCGGCTTTTGGCGAAAACGACTTTAAGCCGATAAATTGTTCAGCCATTCTTGTCTTGCTGCTTTAGCCTCAGTAAAGGCTTGTTCCAAGCGCTTATCTCCCTCAGCCACCAGTTGGCGATACCTCCCTAATTCCTGGCTGAATTTATCTATCCAGTCGACTATAGCTTCATTGTTGCTAAAGCAGATATGGGCATTTACCTCAGGACTTCCTGAAGCCAGGCGAGTAAGGTCATGATAGCCCGAGGCTGCCAGTTTGGACATTTTAGACCAGGAAGGATTCTTGGTGGTTAGCGATACCAGGGATGCCGAGAGCAACATAGGTAGATGACTAATGCCAGCCACCAGGTTGTCATGCTCTTGAGCATCAATGAAAAAAGGTATGGCTCCCAGCCTCTTGACCATGCCTGTCACCGTATCTATCGATTTTGGTGAAGCTTTCTCCGATAAGGTGAGACAATAAGTGCATCCCCGAAATAATTCGGCTTCAGCAGCCTGGATGCCATAAGTTTCCTTCCCGGCCATGGGGTGTCCGCCAACGAAGTCCACCGTTGGCGGCAGTATTTCCTCAGCCCATTTCATAACCTGGACTTTCGTGGTGGCGGTATCGGTGACAATGCAAGCAGAGGGAAGATGGGGAGCTATCTCGGAGAAGATTTTCTTTACCGTCAGAACCGGTGTGGCGACGATGACAAAATCAGATTGCTTTACTGCATCCTTTAGGCTGGTTTCACCTTGATCAATGACGCCTAAACTTAAGGCATTGGCTATAGTTTCCTGACGACGGCTATATCCGACTATTTCCCACACAGGCTTCTTCCCTTGCCTTAAAGCTAACCCAATTGAGCCGCCGATTAACCCTAAACCGATGATGGTAACCAGCACGGTATCATTATAGCAGCGTAAGGATCACATGTCATTGTGAGTCCTTCTCCTCTTGTCATTCTGGGCCTCTTCCTTATAGAGTTAAAAAGCACAAGGTACCTGTCAAATTGAGGAATGCTTAGGCTGAGAAACACGGGTAACACTCATGTTATGTTTAGTGATAATAGCTCACCTTTCAAATTAATCTTTGGACCCTGAGGAGCTCAATCCCCGGCTAACCGAATGGCTTATTGAGTATAACTTCAACTGCCTGCACCAATCTCTTGGCTATCTCGGCCCCATAGAACATATTGAAAAGGAACTTGTTAAAAAATGCTGCCCAATGTTACCTATGTGGTCAGCCAGGAGGTTAAGTATAAACGTGGTTGTTTCCATTCTAGCCATATGATAATCTTATTCCGTTATGAATAACCTAGAATTACCTAAAGATTGGACTACTTGGGCAATCATAGGTGCGGTCATTTTTGCTGCTCTACTAGCAACTGGACATCCTGCTACGGCTTTTACTGGGCTTACCTTTGTTGGCTTCATCTTTGTCATTAAGCTACTCGCTAAGTCTAAATACTCGTCTCGTGGTTTGTGGATTGTTTTGACATTCCTCGTTGTGCTTCTCTTAATTCTCGGTCTAAGATACGTACCTGCCGAATGGAAATTACCGTAGATGCTACAAGCATCAATATAATCATCAACACCGCTATTGCTATATTGCTTGGTATAAACATTTTAATTATCTATTCATAGCATGGGGTGGCTTTGCCCTTGTTCTCTTATTCGTTCTGCCTGTCTTAAAGTAGTGACTTGAGGTGGTAACTCAAATCCTTTATGTTCTATTATAAGCTCATGGATAGTGCGTATCTGGATGCTGGGGAATGACCTATCCCAAAGAGGTGAATAATAAGGGGTAGAATGAACAGCGTGTTCAACCATTTTGGGCGTAGTTTCATGTAATGTAATCAATAAGCCCATGACTGCCTTCTCGTTATTCACTGTGCCAATTAGGTCACGCATTATTGTTGGTTCAAGGTGCTTCCCACCTTTAACTTGCACCACAATCTTCTTTGTTTGCCGTCCTTCGTCCACAAAGCCAAGCACACCATCAACACCACCGTCACGTGGTCTTGGTCTAGCATCTACTAGGCTTAATGCCCATAGCTCAAATTCCTTCGGACTTTCATTCCATAGGGCTTGTGCTGATTCTATATCTTCAGGATTGCCATATACTTTGTAGGTGTCTTTAATTGACTCCCCAAAACTGTCTTTTAGCCTTTGTTCTATAAGGAAGATAGATAGGTGAGTTATGTCTATACCAACCCATATGCGCTTCAGCTTATTAGCTGCAACTAATGCTGTCCCACATCCACAGAATGGGTCTAAAACAACATCACCTTCATCCGAGCTTTGGCTTATGATACGCTCTAACAAGGCTTGAGGTTTCTGTGTTTGATACCCTAACTTTTCCTTTGAGTGTGCTTGGACTGGCGGAATATCAAGCCACATATCTTGGGGAGCAATGCCTTTCATCTCGTCTAGGTATCTTTTGTAACGGGGGACTCCGCCTTTAGGTGGGTAGTAAATCCTGCCTTCTCTATCCAGCTTCTCTAAATCCTCGATAGTGAACTGCCAGTGTCTCCCCCTCGTGGTAGGGTCTACCCCATGCCAAGGCATCCCAGATGACCCATGCCTAACACCTGCTGCCATAAGGTCGCTCAGTGTATACCTTCGCCCACTTTCATCCGTGTAACGATAGAAGCGGTCTTTGTACTCCTCACTAAAATCCGTGAATTGTGGACGCCATTTAGCTTCGTCTGATTTACCATAGCATAGGATGATGTCATGGACTTTGCCATATCGCTTCGTACCTTTGTGGGCAGTCTGCCTTTTCCATACTATCTCGTTCTTGAAGTTATCTACACCAAATACTATATCCATAATTACCTTCAGATAATGGCTGGCTGTGCTATCACAGTGCAGATATATAGACCCAGTTGCCCTTAATACTCTCTGTAGCTCAACAAGGCGAACTGCCATCATACTCAGGTATGCAGCCATACTACGGTATGAACTGCCTTGTTGTTCTCCAAGCCAGTCTATGAATTTACTTAATTCGGGTAATCTATAAGCTAAATCCCTCTGTGCTATTGCTGAGGCATCACTATCCCATTTCCATGTGTCATCAAATGCTTGTAATTGAGCTTTCGATTGCTCTCCGCTTGGCTCTTTGAAAATTACGTTATAATCTGCATTACTATTAAATGGTGGGTCTAAATAGATAAGGTCAATAGATTCGTCAGGAAAGTATTTATTGTCTCGCAACCAAACTAGATTGTCACCGTAATAAAGAAGATTGCTTCCCATTTAGCACCTCACTCAATATATTCGTTTCCAACCTCGATGTGGTTTCCTTGATATACGTTCGCCTTTACTGTCGGCATGAACGCCTTTAGATGATGTTATAGCCATTTGTGTCAATGGTCTTTGCCTGAGTTCTTTAGGCTTCCTCTTAGGGTGTTTTCTTTGTGTGATAGGTTTAGCTTGCACAAGCGATAAGTGCATCGGTTTTGTGCTTAATGAAACCTTAGTTGGACTTACTACCTCTGCCCAATTCTTGAAGGGTGTAATCAATCCCATTCTTTGCGCTGGGGGTATATTGCCTAATGATTCGTGTTCCTTGAAGAAGTTGTAATGGACTAGCCAAGCATCGGTTAGCAGCTCGGCTGTTCTCGTATTCTTAAACCCACGTATAATCTTGGTTCTATCCTTCAGTGTTCCCTGAAAACGCTCGATGATGTTAGTTGAATTAACATCGGTGAAAGGTTTGCTCTGGATATGCTTGGTATCACCACCAAATACATACTCTATCCCGTCTATGTAGGCTGCCAGTTTATCAGTTATGATAGTCTTTGGTGATTTACCTGCTACCTTTTTAGCTTCGTTCATTACTAAGGCTGCCTCTTTGATTGTCCTGCTTGTAGCCAACCTAGAAGCGAGTAGATAGCGTGTCTTTTTATCTATCACATCAAAGAACCATATCTTTTTACCCCCAGCCTTCAGCATGGTCTCATCCGCTATCCAAGTGTCACCAACGATAGGCTTAAATCCCTTTATCCTGTTCACCGCTTCTTTTGAAAACCGCTTTACCCAGTTATAGATGCCCATCTCTGAGTAATACGTTTTGAATTGCTGGTGTAGGTGTCTCTGGATGCTATCCAAAGGCATACCGCCGAAGTAGCAACTCAAGGCTGCTGATATGTGATTGGTGGGTGTTTTCATCTTTAACAGTTTACTAGGTACAAACTTTCGCTTACAGTCCTTACACCAATAACGCTGAACGCCGTTGAAAGTGCCGAACTTGATTACGTTTGGCGATTGGCAATATTTACAAGCGATGTTATTTGCCATGCTTACCTCTTTGGTTACGTGGAATGCCACATTGGCTACAAGGTCTTATCATCAACTCATTAAGAGGGATACCACTTGCCCTATCTGCAAATAATTCTAAGATGTCATTGTACCCGTGCTTCGCCTGCATCTCTATACTCTTCGCCATAATCCACAATGCATCTCCTTGTGATATATCCTCAAGTCTACCTGTAGCCTTCAGTTTTTCTGATAGGTCTGGGCTTATGCCCTCTGCCAGTGCTACAAGCTGTTCTTTAGCCTTTTTGTGATTTCGCCAATAAACTATAGTAAATATTGTCCATACAGTTGCAGCACCAAACAATGAGTAGGCGATTGGTTGGCTAACCCAATCACCTATCTCCAAAGCCCCTCCAATAAGCCATAGAACTCCGTTCCCAACCACATTAGGAGATAGCCAGAATTTTCGCACGATTTCATTATATCACTCCACCAACCACGATTATACTGAACCAGCCAGGATGAGGTATTGACAATCACCATAGACTATGCTAAAATGCATTTTCACAAATCTTCTCGATCACAAATCTTCTCGATCACAAATCTTCTCGATAGGGGGTGTGTTGTTAAGGACATTTAGGCGGGTTTCAATAATTGCGGTAGTTGCTCTATTGGTTACTATGCTGGGCAACTTTTTATTGGTGTACGCCAATCCGGACTTAGCAAAAATTGATGATATAAAATGCACCCCGTATCCTCACTACAAGCCAGGTAACACAGAGGAGTATGACGACAATGATGCGGATGCGGCTGCGGCAGCAGCCCTAGAGCTTAACGGCTATACCTGTGCCGCGTTGGTGAACAAGGGTACCCTTCCCGGTACGTTTATGCATGTAGGTCAATTGTGGCAGAAGAATGATGGCACGATTAACCGTATCAGGATCATCATCTTCGGGGACTCCAACACGGGTTTTGTCGATGCAAAAATATGCCTGGATGATGACGACGACCCGATAAACAACATAGCTCCAGGCGATCCGCCGCCGTGCTATTGCTTAGGTGCTGACGCGCCGACTTATTACCAAGGTGCTGACGAAGGACCGAGTTACCCAGGAGATGCTCCATCGGCCAACGCCTCCGAAGAAACTTCAGGCAAAATGGAGATTAGTATCGAGAATCTTATTGAGGTAGTAGAGACATGGGGTGGGACACAGGTAGGAGGCTGGAACATCAATGTCGATGACTATACCGAAGCGATTTTGCATTTCAACAAGGGGGACTGGTCAATACTGTCCTACTACCAGCCCTTTACTGAACCCTCGTGTACCAAGATTTATGGTTACAAGTGGCATGACCTGGATCAGGACGGCGTGTGGGGTCGAGGTGAGGAGCCGCCGCTTGATGGCTGGACGATTACGCTCACCCTGCCTGATACAAGTACAATCGATGCGGTCACCGGGGCTGGAGCTTGGGAAGCTGGCTACTACGAGTTTGAGGTCTGTGACTTAGGTACCTACAGATTAAGTGAAGAACTACTCACAGGAGACTGGAATCAGACATTCCCCCCGTCTCCGGGTACCCATCAAGTCGTGGTAACTGACTTAGGGCAAGAATGGGGTCCGTATAATTTCGGTAACTTCGCAGTTTCGTGTACCAAGATTTATGGTTACAAGTGGCATGACCTGGATCAGGATTGCGTGTGGGATGCTGGTGAGCCACCGCTTGATGGATGGGTGATTACGCTCACCCTGCCTAATACAAATACAGTCGATGCGATCACCGGGGCTGGAGACTGGGAAGCCGGCTACTACGAGTTTGAGGTCTGTGACTTAGGTACCTACAAACTAAGTGAAGAACTGCTCACAGGAGACTGGAATCAGACATTCCCGCCGTCTCCGGGTACCCATCAAGTCGTGGTAACTGACTTAGGGCAAGAATGGGGTCCGTATAATTTCGGTAACGTCTTGTGTACCAAGATTTTTGGTTACAAGTGGCATGACATTAGTCATGACGGCGAGTGGGATCCGGGTGAGTTACCCGTTGATGGCTGGACGATTACGCTCAGCCTGCCCGATGGAAGTACACGTGATGCGGTTACCGGGGATGGAGTTTGGGAAGCCGGCTACTATGAGTTTGTGGTCTGTGGCTTAGGTAGCTACGAACTAAGTGAAACACTGCTCACAGTAGACTGGAATCGGACATTCCCACCGGACCCGGGTACCCATCCAGTCGAGGTAACTTACATGAAGCAGGAAGGATATGGTCCGTATAATTTTGGTAATGCCCAGACCTGCAGGATGATATATGGGTATAAATGGCATGACAAGGATGAGGACGGCGTGTGGGATCAAGGTGAGGAGCCACCCCTTAATGGCTGGATGATAAGTCTGGTGGGAGCACAGTCACCTATAAATGAAACGGCAATAACCGGGGATGGAGCTTGGGATGCCGGCTACTACGAATTCATTGTCTGTGATGTTGACGATATATTCACACTAAGCGAAGTATCTCAACAAACATGGTACCAGACTTACCCGCCAGGTCCGGGCACTCATGAGGTAGAGGTTGACACCTTCCATGATGGAGCAGGTGTGGATGGACCTTTCAATTTCGGCAATAACCAGTATTTAAAGGTGGGTTTTGAGGTATATACGGTAAATAAGTTAGCAATGATGGCACCGTGGGTTGGTTTAGCGCTGGCTGCCTTGATTGGGGGAATGATCCTGATAATGAAGAGACGTGAAACTCGCTAGGGCGAAGTGCGACTCTTCCATAGCACTGGCAGCTCTTGTCGTAGGGTTGTTAGTGCTTTCTATTGTGGTCAGCCAGGAGGTTAAGTATAAACGTGGTTGGTAGGTCATTTTGATTCGTTATCCTCTTGATTTGTTATCATCATTCGTTGATGACTTTATTGATTCGGCAACTTTATCTGGTAAATCTTTTATTACCTTTTGTAAA
>Ga0209635_10004674_pt1 | contig 10776 bp, 9 predicted proteins | sample DeeMarSWOR230_32_FD_187463 | JGI IMG/M metagenome (GOLD analysis project Ga0209635, IMG submission 187463) | Marine sediment microbial communities from White Oak River estuary, North Carolina - WOR-2-30_32 (SPAdes) (version 2) | ecosystem: Environmental > Aquatic > Marine > Intertidal zone >...
ATCATCTTCAGAGCTTCAGCCATGTTTTTTTCCGTGATTTTTCCTTCACCACGGAGAAACTTCATCACTTTTTGAAGCCGGCTCGATAACTGATCAAACATTTTCTCTCCCGGGGGTCAGGGCCTGAATTAAGGCATCTTCACATTGGGATCAGGCTTTGGGGATAACCGGGATCAGGCCTTGACGTTAAACTCGGATTCAGGCCTTATCTGTATGACGAGACCAAAGCTTGATTCTACATCTCAGGCATCAATCCTAACAAGGCCTGACTCCATAATAAACAAGGTCAAGGCCTGATCCCGAAGGTCATACCCTGAAAGTCTGACTCTGTATTGTCCACAGTCAAGCCTTGACCCCATTCAATATAAGTAAACCTCCTGACAAAGTCAATCCAGCTTGAATGAGCACCATAGGGATCAGGCCTCCATTCTCTGACCAAAATTCATATCTAACAGTCAAGAAAGAAGGCCATCCACTCGCGCCTGCCACACCCAACCACAATTGAAAGCATGTCCATTTCCGTGATGCGCAAAGCTAGGTTGGAATTTCAGGAAAGATCAGGCTGGGTGTTGAGAAAACCGTTTGAAGGCGGAGCGGGCATGGTTCCTCTCCGTAGGAGAGGAGAGCGGAGCCTGAAACCGAGCAGGCTTTGACTCGCTGGGGCAAAGCCTGCGTGTTTTCGATGCACTCAGTCTGATCTATAGCACCCCCTGTTATCACGGATTTGGAGACACTTTCCACACCCAACCACAACTTGACATTTTTCCCGATTGTGTTTAATGTAGTACTAATTTTTTTTTAATTTTTGAGAGAGATGCTTTCATTTCTGCTTGCAGAGGAGAGCAACAATGAGCGCGAAAATTGACTACAAAGAGATAAACAAGCTCGTCAAATTCATGGAGGAGAATAAACTCTCCCATTTCGAGCTGGAGGTGGAGGATTTGAAAATTAAGATAAGCCGAAACCCAAGTCCTCTTCCTCCTTCAGAATCCTTACCCATCTTTCCAGAACAAGCAGAATCAGCAGAGGATGAAAGCGTCCAGCCCCAAGAGGCAGAACCTGAAAAGGGAAAGAATAACTCCTCTTTAATCACCTCTCCCATGGTTGGGACTTTCTACCGGGCTCCAGATCCTTCTTCCTCTCCTTTCGTTGAAATTGGAGATCCGGTGAAGAAAAATCAGACTCTCTGTATAATCGAGGCCATGAAATTGATGAATGAAATCGAAGCAGAAGTCGATGGAATTCTCGAAAAAATATTCGTTGAGGATGGAAAGCCTGTCGAATATGGTCAAAAACTTTTTGCAATTAAGCCACTCTCCTGATCGCTTATGTTTTCAAAAATCTTAATCGCAAATCGGGGTGAAATATCCCTGCGTATAATCCGCGCAGCCCGGGAATTGGGCATAAAAACCGTCGCTGTCTATTCTGAGCCGGATAAAAAATGTCTCCACACCATGTTCGCCGATGAAAAGATCTGTATAGGACCTGGCAAAGCTTCGGAAAGCTACCTCAACATTCCAAACCTCTTGAGCGCGGCTGAAATCACAAAAGCAGACGCGATCCATCCTGGCTATGGTTTCCTGGCAGAAAATCCCCGGTTTCCTGAGGTCTGCGAAACCCACGGAATAACCTTTATCGGACCTCCAGCACCTCTCATCAGGCTTATGGGAGACAAGAACAGAGCCCGCCAAGAAATGAAAAAGGCCAAACTTCCCATTATTCCAGGAAGCGACAAAATTATCGAGGACATCACTGAGGCCAAAAGCACGGCAAAAAAAATCGGGTTCCCCCTCATTCTTAAACCTGCAGCTGGAGGAGGAGGCAAGGGTATGCGGATTGTCCGTTCGGCTTTAAAGCTGGACGAGCAATTCTCCATCGCCCAAAACGAGGCCAATGCCGCATTCGGAGACCCGTCCCTCTACATGGAAAAATTCATCTCAGGAGCTCGGCATATAGAGATTCAGGTCATCGGCGACAAAAAGGGAAACATCATTGCTTTTGGAGAGAGAGAATGCTCCATTCAGAGAAAATACCAGAAACTTATCGAAGAAACGCCTTCTCCTTTCATTGATGAAAAATTCCGGAGAAGAATGATAAAAGCTGTCCAAGATGCCGCTCGTTTCATAGGCTATCAGAGCATGGGAACGTTTGAATTCCTGGTGGACGATAGAAAAAATTTCTATTTCATGGAAGCGAACACCCGTGTCCAGGTCGAACACCCGATCACTGAAATGGTGTACGACATTGACTTGATCAAAGAACAAATCAAAATCGCAACCGGGGAAAAAATTTCATTCCCTCACGCCTTGAAAATGAATGGCCACAGTATTGAATGCCGGATCAACGCAGAGGACCCAAAAACCTTTATCCCCTCAGCCGGAAAAATAGATTTTCTGGTTCTTCCGGGAGGAACAGGAGTACGTGTGGATTCTGCAGCTTATAGCAGCTGGCAAATCCCTCCTGATTATGATTCTCTAGTGGCAAAAATCATAGTCAAGGCCCCTTCTCGTAAGGAAGCCATCAAGAAGATGCTCACAGCGCTGGAATGCATGATCCTCGTTGGCATAAAAACAAATATCCCTCTCCACTTGAATATTCTCTCTAATTCAGATTTCATCAGGGGTAATTATGATATCCAGTTTGTGGAAAAATTCCTCAAGAAAAAAGCGGCAGAGAAGGAAACAGACTGATTAGTGAATAGATAATACTGACGCTGAATGCTCCTTCATTATCAACCACAAGATCCTCATTGATCCCTAAATACAGCTGCCCGCTGATGGGCATCCTGACTTTATCATCTGACCCGATGTAAAACTTCTCTTTGATTTCATGACGGATCTCTCTTCCTGAACCCTCATCGATCTCGATGGAAAGGAGTATGGAGACCTTCCCGATTAAAGCGCCGATATTCCGATCGGCAAAAGGCTGTTGTCTGGTTCTCAAATCATATCCATCCGGTCCACAGTACGCTTTGATGTTTCCTCTCTGGAGACAAACCGTTCCGAAGGCGCTGAAAGAAATTTCCTGGCCTTCTTGAACCTCGATTCCTGTATCCGTCCAGTCTTTATCGCCCATCACAGTCACATCAAGGATTATTTCCTGGTCTGAAACGGTCCGTCTCTCCTCTTCACGGAAAAAAGGTCGCCTGACCGAACCGAGACGAGCCTTAAATTCCCTGAATCGTGTAGGCGCTAAGGAAGAAGTCAACGCCGGATACGAACTCAAGCCAGATGAAACCTTCCTTCTTCTCATCTGGTCCCAGGGATTCCTTCTCAGCCACCGGGGCAAATCTCTTTCTTTTCTCCCTAAACGATCGAGCAGAGTTAAAAAGGCCTGAGGGTTGAATTCAGCATTATAATTGTTTAAGAGGGCAAGCTCGTCAGCCTTCTCCACCTGGGGGGAAGTGTTTCTGTGGTTTGAAAAAAAGGCAAAAACGCCTCCTTCAGACATAAAAATTCCAGATAACTTCTCCCATCCTTCCTCTCCTGTGAGCTTTTCATCAGAAGAAAAGCCCGCTTGACGGACCAAACTTTCATAAATATGCTGATAAATATGACGAGCTTTGATATGCCCGAGCTCGAAAGAGAGAATCGCAGCCAGCTCAGACTCTGATTCTGTGGCCTCAATCAGGCCGCGGCTCAGATACACCTGTCCCCCCAAGGTCCCAAACGCATTCACATCGGAAGTATCGATAATCCTGAATGCCCATTCCCCATCCCCGACAAGCTCTTGAAGGTTGTTCCGGTCGATGATCTGTTTCCCTATTCTAGCGAGGTAGTCATTCAAAGATTCATCTCTGATTATGATGGCTTCCCTTTCGATCTCAGATGTTATCCTCCGGGAAAAGGTCAATTCATCCCTTCCAGGTATAAAATCAAATTCTACAGCCCCGGCATCTTCTTGCGAACTTAAAGCGAATCCTGCGGCAAAAGTAGAACGGGGCAGGGTAAGGCAGATAAAAAAGAGAAGTGCCGACATCAGGCAAACCAAAAAAAGACTCCCCCCTCTCCTAGTCCCTGCTTGAATCCTATGTTGTTTTCTGTCTCTCATCTGTCTTTTTGTATTTTACAGAAATTGGGGCTGCGCCTCAATAGAAAAAGAAAAAAGGGGTTGCGTCTTAACATTTAACATTTGATATTTGCAGCTAAAATGCACTGAAATAAATTTTAAATGTTGAGATGCGATCCCTCTTATTTTCCTGTCAGCACGTCGACCATCTTCTGGTGGATCAAACCGTTTGACGCCAGAATTTCTGAGCTAAAAATAGTAAATTCTTCATCCTGAAAGTCTGATATGCGTCCTCCTGCCTCCTGTACAATCAAAGCCCCTGCAGCCATATCCCAGGGACTGAGCTTCAATTCCCAGAATCCATCAAACCTACCGCAGGCGACATAGCAGAGGTCCATCGCTGCTGAACCACAGCGCCGGATCCCCTGAACTCGGGTTAAAAAATTATTGAAATGAGCGATGTTATTCACTTCACTGGTCCGAATATCATACGGAAATCCTGTTGCCAGAAGGCTCTTATCCAAATCATCAACGGCAGAAACCTTGATTTCCTTTTCATTGAGGAAGGCACCTTCACCTTTCACGGCAGAGAACATTTCTTCTCTCATGGGGTCATACACCAAACCCAGGATGACTTCTCCCTTTTTTTCCAAAGCTATCGATACAGTGAATACAGGAAAGCTATGTGCATAATTTGTCGTGCCATCAAGAGGATCAATGATCCACCGAAATTCTGCCCCTTTCTTCTGACTTAATCCTTCCTCTGCGAGATAATCATGACCAGGGAAACAAGAAGAGATATGATCGAAGATCATCCTCTGTGCCTGAGTGTCAAAATTGGTCACAAGGTCAACGGTGCCTTTATAAAATATTTCACTGGATTGATCGATATTATCTTTGAGCATCCGCCCTGCTTTCAGAGCCGCCTCCCTAGACACCCGGAAGAACTTACTCGTCTCCATAGCATTTCCATATTACCAAGTCTTTCCTCCTCAAGCAATGAATATAAGGGGACATTCCCCAAGGTACCACTCTATCTCGTCTTTATTAAAAAATAATAAGAGATAGGGTGGTACCTTGGGGAACGTCCCCATATGTACGGTTTTGAACTTTTTGCCTTTTTTCCCGTAATATAATAAGATAACAAACCTAAAGAGGAACGAGAAATGAGTGAAAAAAAGAGCTTCTTTAAAAGAAGAAAAAAAGCGATTATTATCTTCGCTGTCATTGCCTTCATCGTGATTCTCATAATCTTCAACCTCCAGTCTCAAAGGGAAAAATCCCTTAAAGTGACGGTGGAAAAAGTAAAAAAAGAGAACCTGACTTCCATTACATCCGCATCGGGTGAGGTCAAGCCCAAAAAGAACGTGAACATAAGCGCCCATGTGGCGGGAAGGATTATCAAGATAGGAGTGGAAGAAGGACAAAGAGTCAAAGAAAATGATTTTCTCCTGAAGCTCGATTCTACCCAGTACGAAGCCATGGCTGACCGTGACCGAGCCCTCATTTCCTCTCATAAAGCTGACCTCATAAGAGCTGAAGCGACCTTGAAAAAAGACGAAAGATATTACGAAAGGCAGAAAAAGCTTTACGATGAGAAACTCATATCTGAAGAGCTGCTGGAAGCAGCCGATGCGCAGTACGAAATCTCCAAAGCCCAGCACCAGGCTATCCTTTTCCAGATCGACCAGGCGCAAGCCTCGCTCGAGAGTACACTGGACACCCTGAGTAAAACCATCTACAACTCCCCGATTGACGGGATAATCACAAGCCTCCGCGTGGAAGAGGGGGAGATCGCTATGATAGGCACGATGAACAATCCGGGAACCATCCTGATGACTATCGCTGACCTCTCCGTGATGGAAGTGGAAGTAGAAGTCGACGAAACAGACGTGATCGGAGTTGAAATCGGACATCGGGCGGAAGTGAGAGTGGATGCCCTGCCTGACCAGACCATTGAAGGAAAAGTAACTGAAATCGGAAGTTCTGCTCTTCAACAAACAACGGCGTCCCAGGAATCCAAGGACTTTAAGGTCATTATCACTCTCGAAAATCCCCCAGAGAGCCTCAAGCCTGGCCTTTCCGCTTCGGCAGATATCATCACGGCCGAAAAACAGGATGTCCTGGCTGTACCGATATCCGCTCTTGTTCTCAGAGAAAAAGAAGAAGAAAACAGCAAAAACGATGAACAGGAAGAGGGAGTTTATGTCGTCGAAAACAGCCGGGTGAAATTTTTCCCAGTGGAAAAGGGAATCATGGGAGAGATGATGATCGAGATCATATCCGGTTTGGAAGAAGGACAGGAAATCGTTGTCGGCCCCTACAGCGCTCTCCGACAGCTCAAAGATGACATGCTCATCAAACAAGAAGAAAAGAAAGAAGAAACAGAGGCAACAAGATGAGCGAAAACAACATCATAATCTCCGCGGAAAACCTCTGGAAAATTTATCAGTTAGGAAAACAGGAAGTCAATGCGCTCTGCGAGGCCACGTTCAACATTTCCCAGAATGAATTTGTGGCCATCATGGGACCTTCCGGTTCTGGAAAATCAACGCTGATGAACATCATCGGTTGTCTCGATACCCCGACAAAAGGGAAGTACTCCCTCAGGGGGAAACCAGTCAGCACTCTCAGTGACAATGAACTTGCTTACATCCGCAATACCGAGATCGGGTTTGTCTTTCAGGTCTTCAATCTCTTGCCCAGGGCCACAGCCTTCCACAACGTGGAAATTCCCCTTATTTACAAGGGAGCCAAGAAGAAAGAGCGAGAAGAGAAGACATTAAAGGCCTTAGAGATGGTTGAAATGAATGACCGGATGAACCACCGTCCTTCTGAGCTCTCAGGAGGAGAGAGGCAAAGAGTTGCCATTGCCCGCGCGCTGGTCAACGAGCCTTCGATTCTTCTTGCAGATGAACCGACGGGAAATCTGGATTCTAAAACAGGCCAAGAAATTCTTTCCCTGTTTCATAAAATTCACTCCCAGGGAAACACAATCATCATAGTCACTCACGACAGGGATATTGCCAATCAGGCCCAACGGATTCTTTTTCTCAAAGATGGAAGGATCATCGAAGACAAACGAAAAGGAGAATAAGACATGAACTTTTTTAACCGTTTGCAGGGAGTTTTTTTCAGCCCCAAGGACACACTCAAAGCAATCTCAGAAAAGCCGGTCTGGATTGACACTATGATTGTCCTTCTTATTGTCGTAATGATCTTTTCCTTTATCATCATGCCCTACGCCCAGAAGGACCAGCTTCAAGTCCTGAAAAACAATGTTGAGCTGCAGGAAAGACTGGGAGAAGAAAGATACCAGCAGCAGCTCGAGTTCTTTGAAAATCCTCCCCAATGGTATTTCTTCGTTAGCTCCATCATCGGTCCTTTCTTTGTCACACTGATCGGCTTCTTCCTTCCTTCTTTGATTCTTCTGGCGTTTGGACGAATGTTCTCGACTGAAGGCAATTATAAGCAAACCTTGTCAGTTTACATCCACGCAAGCATTGTGCACAATATCTTCGGGAACGCAGTCCGGCTTGTCCTGATTCTCACCCGAAAGTCTGTCATGCAGACTACGACTAGCCTCGCCCTCTTTTTCCCGAAAATGGAGATCACTTCAACTAGCTTTAGAGTATTGAGTCAGTTTGATTTCTTCCAGATCTGGTTTTTTGGAATCCTCGCCTTCGGATTGTCATCCGTCTTCAAAATCGACATAAAGAAAGCCCTCTTTCTCTCCTACGGATTCTGGTTCCTCAAGAGCCTCCTGTATATCGGCTTAGGAGCACTGGGCAGTCAATTCGGCGGATAAATCCTGGCTTCCGTTTGACATAGCGCCCCTTCACCAATACATTATAGGCATGGAAGAAGGAAGGCTTCCCAGAAACACATCTCGCAGGACACATATTCATCACCTCAATTCCATCCCAACGGGAAATAACTCCTGCCGCTCGCCCATTCCAGAAGACGAAAGCTCACTCCTCGAAAACCTCACCACAACAGGAGAAAAAAATGAAAAGGAAACAGATTCTCGCTCTTTTAATTTTCATAACTCTTCTTGTGATTTATCTCTTGATTAAAATTGCATTCTAAAGCCAGAAATTTTATTGTCATTCTTGGGCCTACAGGGGTCGGAAAAAGCTCCACAGCAGTAAAGCTCGCCAAGGAACTTGGGGGTGAAATCATTAACTGTGATTCCATGCAGGTTTACAAAGCCTTTAATATCGGAACAGATAAAATCCCCCTGGATAAAAGAGAAGGCATCCCCCATCACCTCCTAGATGTCGTTGATCCTTCGACTCAATTCACAGCCGCTGACTTCGTAGCTCTCGCACTGAAGGCTGCGACCACGATCATAAATAAAAAGAAGCTTCCGTTCATCGTCGGAGGAACGGGCCTTTACCTGAAGGCTCTCATCGACGGCCTTTTTCCGGGAGGAAAGAGTAATCCTAAGATTCGCCAAAAACTGGAAAAGGAAGCCAAGAAAAAAGGCCTGGAGAGCCTGAGAGCCAAACTCAAGGAAGTCGACCCGGTCTACAGTCAAAAAATTCACAGCAATGACAAAGTCAGAATCATCCGGGCTTTAGAAATCTATCTCTCGACGAAAAAACCGTTTTCTGAACACTTTTCCCGCACCAAATCTTCAGTGGAAGATTTCAATATCATCAAAATTGGGTTAAAATTAGAAAGACAGGAAATCTACAAAAGGATAGAACAAAGAACAGACAATATGTTCGAAAGGGGTCTTATCCAGGAAGTGGAAGATCTTCTGCAAAAAAGAATTGATGAGAACTCTCCACCCTTCCGTGCCCTCGGTTATAAACATGCTCTTCAGTATCTCAAAAAAGAAATCTCCCTGGAGGAAGCAATTTCTCTTACAAAGAGGGATACACGCCGCTACGCAAAAAGGCAAATGACCTGGTTCAAGAAGATGAAGGGAATAGAATGGTTCTCTCCGCACGATTATCCGTCAATAGTGAAGACCATTAAGGACAGTCTCGAATAAAAAATGGAAAAAGCCATCCTCATCCATCTCTCAACAAACAAGAAGGATAAATTAGAAGCTGAAGAATCCATGAAGGAACTCAGAGGGCTGGCCCATACCGCAGGGGCTGAAATCGTCGAAGAAATTTTCCAGTTCCGCCCGGATATCAGTCCAAAATACCTAATAGGAGAGGGGAAAGTCTCAGAAATCAGCCAACTCAAAGAAGAAACAGAGGCCGAACTAATAATTTTCGACAACGACCTCCGTCCTATCCAGCAGCGAAACCTGGAAGACGATATTCAGGCAAAAGTCATAGACCGAACACAATTGATTCTCGATATATTCGCCCAAAGAGCCAGGAGTAAAGAAGGAAAACTCCAAGTCGAGCTGGCACAGCTCAACTATTACCTTCCTCGTCTACTCGGGAAGGGAACAGCCCTGTCTCGCCTGGGGGGAGGCATCGGAACTCGAGGCCCGGGAGAAAAAAAGCTCGAAGAAGACAGGCGGAAAATCCAGGAAAGGATCTCGAAGATAAAGAATGAAATCTTGAAAATCCAAAAGAGACGGGCCACTCAAAGAAAAAGGAGGAAGAAAGGCCTCATTCCTGTCGTCTCGCTTGTGGGATACACAAATGCTGGAAAATCCACTCTGTTCAACACCCTCACTCATGAAAAAATGTTCACTTCACCCCAGCTATTTGCAACTCTCGACCCGATCCTGAGGCGTGTGAGTCTTTCCGATGGTCTCCATTTCTTCTTGAGTGACACAGTCGGGTTCATCAAAAAACTCCCAGTGGAACTCATCACTTCCTTCAGGGCAACACTCGAAGAACTCAAAGAAGCAGATTGTATTCTCCACGTGATAGATATCACCTCCTCTACCTTTGAAAGACAGATCACCGCTGTAGAGGCAACCCTTTCGGATATTGGGATTCCCGATATTCCGGTTATAAATATTTTCAACAAAATCGACCTGCTGCCGAACAAAGAGGAACTCTTAGGAAAAAACCAGTCCTCAGATGGCCGTTCCATCCATGTTTCTGCAAAAACAGGAGATGGGATTCCGGACCTCAAAGGCCATCTCAGGTCTGTTCTCTTTAGAGGCATGGAATTATTCTATCTGCGCATCCCCAAATCTCAAAAAGAACTGGTAGAATCCTTCTCGAGATGGACTGTGATCTTGAAAAAAAGAGAAAACGGGGATTATTCTGAATTGAAAATAATGGCCGATCCTCAGAAAATAATCAATTATCTTCCTTATATAAAAAGAGGAGAAGAAAATTGGTAAGAAAAACATTCCTCATTTTTTTTCTCATGATATCGCTTTGGTCCTGTGCAACGACTAAAGTGCCGATCTCATCTATCCACATCGGAAACCTCCCTCCTTCAATCGTATCTGAACTGTCGCTCGACCAGAGAATACTTGCCGAAGAGGCATGGGATGACTTGAAGCAGGGCCGGGGAAGCAAGGCCGAAAAAACGATCACAAGACTTGGGATGGAGAGCCCGATTTACTCCGTTGGCTTAGGCTACGTCAATTATCTGGTGAACAAACTGCAAACAGCTGAAAGATTCTTCCGAAAGGCTCTGGAGGACCAGCCAGAACTGGCGCTCGCTCATTCGGGTCTGGCCCAGATATATCAAAAAACAGGACAAGAAGACAAGGCTTTCGCTGCCCTCAGAGAGGTACTCAAAACAGAACCGGAAAATCTCTGGGCGAATCAACAGTACAAAACTTTAAAGAGTAGAAAATTGGAAGAAGTCCTGGCAGAAGCCAAAGCAGCCCTG
>Ga0209635_10004676_pt1 | contig 10772 bp, 10 predicted proteins | sample DeeMarSWOR230_32_FD_187463 | JGI IMG/M metagenome (GOLD analysis project Ga0209635, IMG submission 187463) | Marine sediment microbial communities from White Oak River estuary, North Carolina - WOR-2-30_32 (SPAdes) (version 2) | ecosystem: Environmental > Aquatic > Marine > Intertidal zone >...
ACCGATACTCTCAGCTGAAAGCCTTCTTCAATTTCATCATCTCCAATCATCAGCCGGATCTTAAAAACCCCCTGGATAGCCCCTTCATGAGGAAAATGTTTCCTCTGCCGAAGCCCAAACAAAGGTAAGTTATCTCCAAAGAACTTATCGATGAGGTGATCTTCAACAGTCAGAGTCTGAGGGACAGGCTGATATTGGAGCTACAATCCCAATGCGGAGCACGTATCGGGGAGGTTCTCAACATCCGAGTCAAGGATATCGATGGGAGGAAGGTCTTTGTTCAAAATCCAAAGAGCGGGAAGGACAGGGAGGCCATTTTCATGCCTGAACAAGTCGCTGAGAGGTTAAAAGCCTATATTCAAGAGAAGGGGTTGAGAGAGGAAGATCGGGTATTTAAGCTTTCGTACGGCACCGCTCGTAAGATGATAAACAAATTGGGCCAGAAGGTTGGCATCAAATTAAATCCCCACGACCTGAGAAGGCATTCGGCCACTTTCGTCAGCCGCAATGGGGTTCCCCTTGAGCTCATATCCAAGGTTCTGCTTCACCATCAGAATTTGAAGACGACCCGGCTTTATTTGGGGAGAGTGAGCGATTCAGAGGCAATCCGCTGGATGGATATCCTTCATGGTAAATGATTTAACCGCAATTCGATAGTTTTGGCTAGGGTGGTGACTATCGAATACAGTTAGGATTCGCTCCCCCCTCCAGGTCCCGGGTGCTCCCCGAATCACTATCAGGCGAATACAGCATCTAGGTGTCTGGTAAAGAGAAGCCAGCAAGGATAGAAATTCGTTCGAGGCAGCCAGAAGCCTCACTTTTAAGGAAGCCGCTATCTCGATTGACGACCGAAGGAGTAACCGATATGTAAAATCGAAAAGGAGCTTGACAACGAGCGGCCTCATAGAAGCAACCGATGGCACAAATTTTGAGCAGGAGCCCACACATGACTATCTAGGATTTTTATTCGGGATAGCTAATTCAGTGGCGCTCTGAATTCCTGAAGCGATTTCGGGAACAATCCCCATGCTTACATAAATCGGACGGACCATCTCTCTCAACGCTGGAAGTCTATTAGCAAAAAAAGCTGAACCCAACAAGCAAGTTATTCCACCGATAAGTAATGTAAACGGAGCACCTATTTTACTGGCCAAAAATCCCGCGAATAAACTGCCAAAGGGTGCCATCCCTATAAATGCCATCGTATAAAAACTCATTATCCTCGCACGCTTATCTTCGTCCACAATGGTTTGCAAAATGGTATTGCTTGATGCCATCTGCACCATCTGCCCAAAACCGGTCATCAACATCAATACCAAAGAAAACCACAGGACACGAGAGAAAGAAAAAACAATAAGTCCAATGCCAAAAATGCTCGCAGCCAGTGGAATCATTTTCCCAAGCCCGAGAACACTTCTTCTGGACGCAAGGTACAAGGCACCCACCAAAGCTCCCGCACCGGCTCCCCCCATAAGGAAACCTAGCGCATGGGGGCCACCATGCAGGACATCTTTGGCAAACACAGGCATGAGTCGTGTATATGGCATTCCCATCAAACTAACCAAGCCAAGCAGGAGCAAAATAGCTCGGATGGGAGCAAAACCAGATGCGTAGGTAAATCCCTCTTTTAAATCACGCCAGACCCGTGAACCGTGTGGTTTTAAATTTTTCGGTATAATTTTCATTGCCAGTAAAGCCGCAATTACCGCCAGATAGCTGATACCGTTTATGAAGAAACATGTCCCTTCACCCACGGCTGCAATAAGTATCCCTGCTATGGATGGTCCTAACAAACGGGCACCATTCACTATAGATGAATTCAGGGCAATAGCATTCCCTAAATCCCCTTTTTCTTCGACCATTTCAACCACGAAAGACTGACGGGTTGGCATGTCAAAAGCGTTAATAATCCCCAGAAATATACTCAATGAAATAATATGCCAAATCAGAACCGTTTCAGTTAGAACAAGGAGGGATAAAATAAAGGCTTGTATCATTGCAAGAGTTTGCGTCAGAATCAATATGCGCTGGCGATTCCACCGATCAGCCAGTACACCCGCAAAGGGTGCCAAAAGGAAAATAGGAATCTGATCCGTAAATCCGACAAATCCCAGCAGGAAAGGGGAATTTGTCAATCGATAGACCAACCAACCAATAGTGATTCGTTGCATCCAGGTGCCAATCAGCGAGATGCTTTGGCCTCCGAAAAATAACCGAAAATTTCGATGCCGCAAGGCCCGAATAATTGATTTTACCGCCGTTGCGGTTTCAGACTTTGTCTTCTCCGGTTCCATCTTTCAAACGCGTCATGTCCTTTTTTGAAGGATTTTATCCCAATATTTCACGTCCTGTAAAGTTAAGCCTTGCGCTCAAGCGGTCAATAGTTCAATTCTTTTCTTTGTTTATTAGAATGTCCACTATAATTGCCATAAACCTTGGGCAAGACGGCTGGCAGAGAAGAGCTGTTACGAGTTTGATACTATTCTAACCTTCTAAGCCTAGTGGGAGGCTTTTGGTCAGACCATCATTCGCTTGATGAATTGACCCCTTATCACGAATTCCTAGAGCCGAGGTGGGACTGGACCCAACGCCATAATACAAGATGTTATCGATCATAGGGAGAGAAGCCAAAATTATCGATATGCCAAAGAAATCTTGCATTTATGGGGGTCTGTGGAAATTCAAGGATACAGTTAGGAATCGCTCGGCCTCCTTTGCGTAACCAAGGGATCTTGGTATCTCTTGGAATTCGGCTAAGGTACATTTGGGAGGTTCATTCTAAATTTTCCCCCCTTGCGGTGTTACTTTTTTTAGGTTAGTGTTATATTAAGGGAGAAATTCATGGCCAAGGTTTTAACTTTTCGTCCGAAAGACTTTGAGAAATCCGTTGCCTTTCACGGACACTTGTGCCCCGGGCTCGCTACCGGTTTTCGGGCGGCCCGGGTTCTCGTTCTGATGGAGCGATTGGGCATCCGAAGGGCAGACGATGAGGAGTTGGTGGCCATTGTTGAGACTAACGCCTGTGGCGCTGATACAATTCAGGTGATGACGGGGTGCACCTTTGGCAGGGGAAACTTCATTTTCAAGAACTACGGAAAACACGCGTTTACCCTGGCGGCCAGAAAGCGGGGCAGAGCCGTCCGTGCGTGCCTCCGTCCTGGCGCCCTCGAAGTCGACTCGGAGCACCTCTCCCTCTTCGAAAAGGTCCAGAATGACGAAGCGTCGCCAGAAGAAATCGCCCGGTTTAGGGAACTCCAGAGAAAGCGGGCCCAAAAGGTTCTCCAGGTCGATATCAAGTCTCTCTTTAAAATTCGAGAAATCTCACCGGATATTCCCCCCCAAGAGCAGGGTTACAGAATCAGGGACGTGTGATCTTTGTGGAGAGCTAACCAAAATGGACTTACTCCGTGAGACTGATGGACAAAGGGCATGTATACCCTGTGCTTTAGACAAAAGTAAATCAGGAGCTGAACCATGAGGGGCCGATCGCATATTCATTCAGCTATTTCTTTGGCTATCCTTCTTTTCTTCTTTCTTCCACAGTCAATCGCCTGGGCGAAGCCTCTTACGTACACGATTGCCGACACAACGGGCGATTGGGGGTATCCTTCGCCGCACAGGCGATACCCTCGGGGGCCCGGGTATCTGCGAATGAGCTTCATTTTCGATACCCTTACCTGGAAAAATGAGGCGGGAGAAGTGATCCCGGCCCTGGCTGAGCGGTGGGAATACCTGGGCAATGAGAAGGCCTACGTTTTCCAGCTCAATGGAAACGCGAAATGGCATGATGGGACGCCCTTTACGGCGGAAGATGTGGCCTTCACGGTCCAATACATCAAGAAGTATCCCATGGCATGGATCGATCCGAAGATCATTGGAAAGGCAGTGACACTCGGGCCCCACACGGTCAAACTGGTTCTGAGCGAAAGGTATGCTCCCTTTTTAATCAATATTGCGGGGACGATGCCGATCCTTCCGCGCCATATCTGGAAGGGTGTGTCTGACCCGCGCCGCTTTGGTGGTGAAAAGGCCCTCGTTGGAACAGGTCCCTTCAGACTGCTCGACTATAACAAGGCACAGGGCAGCTACCTCTACGGGGCCAATTACGACTATTATGGCGGAAGGCCGAAGGCCGATCGAATCAGGTCCATAAAAGTCGCCGCGGAAATGTCGGCAGCCGCCCTCAAGCAAGGGCTTGTCGATGCCGGATCCATACCCCCAGATCTCGCGGAGGATATGAAACGAGCGGGCTTTCGGGTCATTCGGGCACCGTACGGATGGCACCTAAAGCTCGTCATGAACCACAGAGAGTCACCTCTTGACGAAAAAGCGTTCCGGCAAGCGCTGGCATATGCCATTGATCGAAAGGGGCTGGTGGAGATTACGCAGCGAGGGCATGCCATGGTTGGAAATCCCGGTTTTGTTCCCCCTGACAGCCGCTGGTACAATCCCCAGGCAAAGCCATATGAGCTCGACCTTGATCGGGCGAGAAGGCTGCTTCGGGAATTGGGCTATGCGATTCGGGATGGAAAGCTCTCTCGCGATGGAATCCCCCTGAAGCTTGAGATACTCTCCCAACCCGGGTTCAAAGAAGTTGGTCTCTTTCTAAAAGAACAACTCGAACGGCTCGGGGTTCGGATCGACCTTCGAAGCCTGGAGGCCAAAACGCTGGATTCCAAAGTCCTGCACTGGCAGTTTAAGCTCGCCATCAGTGGCCATGGGGGCTTGTATGAGCCATCCTTTCTCAAGAGGGCAATTCTCGACGAGGAGTTTAACAGCGCGCGGTATCGGACGAACCAGGAACTAACCCGGCTCGTGATGGAACAACAGCGGGAGATGGACACTGCGAGAAGAAAGGAGATCGTTTTTCGTATCCAGGAGCTCTACGCTGAGGATCTCCCAAACCTCCCGCTTTACTACCCGAACTGGTATTGGGCTCACAACGAGCGAATCGACATTTTCTACACGAGAAACGGCGTGGCCATTGGCATCCCCCTTCCACTGAACAAGCTCGTCTTTATCGGGAAGGAGAAATGAGAAGTATCATTGGGCGAAACCTTCCCACCTACTTTGCAGCCCTGCTCATCATCCTGTCTCTCAATTTCATCCTCCCCAGGATGATGCCAGGGGACCCGCTGATGGCCATCTATGGGGAAGAGGCACTGGTAGCCATGACCCCCGAATTGAAGGCGTTTCTCTTACGATCCTTTGCCCTTGACAAGCCTATTTGGGAGCAGTTTTTCGCGTACCTTTACCAGATGGGCCGTGGAAACCTCGGCTTTTCCTATTATCACAGTGCACCCACCCTGGAGGTTATCCTGGGGCGGGTTCCGTGGACCATCCTCCTTATAGGCTCAGCGTTGATCCTCTCGACAACCTTTGGCATTCTCCTGGGAATCGAATCCGGCTGGAGGAGGGGAAAACCCCTGGATCGGTCCCTGCTTTCTGGTTTTATGGCCCTCACTGGGTTTCCGGATTTTTTCCTCGGCATGGTGTTCCTCTTGGTATTCGGCGTATCTTTGGGGTTCTTTCCTCTGTCCGGGTCGCTAACCCCGTATTCTGGGCTTTCCGGTCTGCCTCTGCTGTTCGACATGGTCAGACACCTCATTCTTCCCGTCTCAGCCCTCACGTTGGGCCACATGGCGGGAACCTACCTTCTCACTCGAAGCGCCATGGTAACCGTGCTCAGGGAACCCTATATTCTCTCTGCCAGGGCCAAAGGACTGCCCGAAAGGGTCATTTGCTACCGCCACGCGGGAAGAAATTCCCTCCTCCCGGTTGTTACTCGAACTGGCATATGGCTGGGGCGGATTATAACGGGCACCCTTTTCATTGAGGTGATATTTGCCTATCCGGGCCTGGGAACCCTCACCTATGAGGCCCTCCTGGCCCGGGACTATGCAGTACTTCAGGGGGTCCTGCTTGTCGTGGCCATCGTGGTCTTGCTGGCGAATTTTTCTCTCGACCTGCTGTACGCCCGCATAGACCCGAGGATTCAACATGCACATTAGTATCAGAGGAGAGTTCCGGAAAGACACCTTTGGGCAGGCTGGGCTGATTCTCCTTATGGCGACAACGGCGCTTGCCCTTCTCGGGCCTATCGCTGTGCCTTATAACCCAAACCATCAGACCCACTGGGCCTTTAAGTCTCCTTCCACGTTTCACATTCTTGGGACCAACCATGTCGGGCAGGACAACTGGAGCCGTCTCGTCCACGGTGCCAGAACATCCCTTCTGGTCGGATTTTCGGTTGCGTGTATTGCCACGCTCATCAGCACCCTTGTGGGGAGCTCCTGTGCCCTAAAAGGGGGGCTCTATGAGAGAATCATGATGAGGTTTGTCGACGGGCTTCTCATCATACCAGCCATCGTCGTCCTGATCCTCGTTTCCGCTTATACGAAGCCAAGGCTTTACCTCCTTATCGTCCTCATCTCGCTCTTTAGCTGGGCCGGAGGAGCCCGGATTGTCCGGGCGCAGGCCCTAAGCCTCAAGGATCGAGCTCACATATGGGCAGCCAGGTCTTTCGGAGGGAGCAACTGGTACGTGATGCGTCGGCACATCGTCCCGGATCTCGGCCCGATCCTCGTGGTTGAGTTTATCCACAGTTTCAGAAGGGCCATTTTTATGGAAGCGGGCCTGGCCTTTTTGGGCATTTGTGATCCGGCGAGAGTCAGTTGGGGGATCATGATGAGAAACGCGATAGAGTATAGCTACATGAATGTCTGGGTGTGGTGGTTGGTTCCAGCCGGGTTGGCTCTATCGATCACCATCCTGTCGTTGGCCTTCATCGGCCACACCCTTGAACCCTTTATGGAGCCGAGGCTTAGGGAGCATGTCGATGCTTGAAATCAGAAATCTGACAGTTGCCTACGGGCACGACCAGGTTCTCAACGGAATTGATCTGGAGCTACGTGCGGGCGATTCCCTCGCGCTCGTGGGGGAATCAGGAACTGGGAAAACCACGCTGGGTCATACGATCATGGGACTGTGCGGGGGAACTGTGCGCGGGAGCATTCTTTTCAATGGAGGGAACCTTACGGCCCTCGATAGCGAGGCCATGAGAAAAATCCGATGGAACGAAATAGCCATGGTTTTTCAAAACGTTAACCATCTCCTCAACCCGGTTTACAGGATCATCGACCAGGTAGTGGAACCCATGGTTGAGCACGGTCTCAGGGGAAAGCGGGAAGCTAAGGACCGTGCAGGGACGATCCTGGGGGATGTGGGGCTTCCTGAGGATCGGTTTTCCCTCTATCCCCATCAGCTGAGCGGAGGGGAGCAGCAGCGGGTGCTCCTGGCCATAGCCCTGGCCAACGACCCGGAACTGCTCATTTTGGATGAACCCCTTGCGGGCATGGACGAGATAACCAAGATCCAGATGATTCGGTTCCTTCTAAAACTAAATCGAGCAAAGAAGCTCACCTTTCTCGTCTTCACCCATGACATCACAACAGCCGTCAAGCTGTCTAATCATTTGGCGACTCTCTATGGCGGCCGAATCTTAGAACTTGGCCCATCGGAGGTGGTTGTCCATCAGCCCAGGCATCCGTACACTAGGGCACTGATCCGTTCGTATCCCAACATGACCACCTCAAAGGACCTGCAGGGCATCAAGGGGAGGCTAACCCGCCCAGTCAGCGGATGTCCTTTTCACCCTCGCTGTACGCAGGCGATCGATATCTGCCGGAGCGAGGTTCCCCATCTGAGGAATAATGGAAGAAGGATGGTTGCATGCCATCGAGGAGGGGTCATCCCTCTTATGAGAGCCTCGGGCCTTACCAAAGATTTCAATGGCTACAGAGCTGTTGATTCCGTAACCTTCACCATACACGGGGGCGAAACCCTGGCCCTTGTGGGTCCGACTGGCTCCGGAAAGACCACCCTTGCGCGAATGCTCATGGGATTTCTCCAGGCCACCAGGGGAGAAATCTACCTGGAAAACCAAGAGGTAAAAGCTGACGGGTCATTCTGCAGCAGGGTTCAGATGATCTTCCAAAACCCAGGAGAGTCTCTGAGCCACCGGATGACGGTCCTGGATTTAGTGAGCGAACCCCTGGAGGTGGAGGGTATCCTATCGCAGGAGGAACGCCGTCAAAAAGCATTACAACTCATCGGGGAGGTTCAACTTCCCCAAGACAAGGCATTTATCGAGAAATATCCGCATGAACTCAGCGGTGGCGAACTCCAGAGGGTTGCCATTGCCCGGGCTCTGGCCCTTGATCCCGACCTCCTGATCGCCGATGAACCGACTTCGGCCCTTGACCCGAGCATTCAGGCAAAGGTACTGAAGCTCCTTCTCCATATTCAGGAAAATCGGGGACTTAGCATTCTCTTCATTTCTCACGATATCGCCGTCGCAAAGAAAATAAGCGATCGAATTGCGGTGATTTACCAGGGCAGGATAGTCGAGGAAGGGGGGATAGACGAGATCATTACGAGCGCAAAACATGGTTGTACCAAAGCGCTCATTGCGTCGGCCCCATCTCTGGAAAGGGTTCGGGCAAATGGGATCACACGCGAGATCCCGAACTGAAGAATGTCAAACCCAATCGAAATTTCCGCGGCGTCAAGGGAAATCCAGGCACACCGTAAAAAGGGCTCATTTAATATCCAAATGATTACCGTGGCATTGGAACTAGCGGTTCAGCACCTCCCTTGTTTACCCTGTCTGAGGTCTGACGAAAATGATCTATGCCGGATGATGGCCAAGATCGCCGCTTAGGTCCTCTCCTATGATAAAATGAGCTTCGAAATTGAGGCTTGTGCCGCGATATTGCCGCCTGGCCCCCGTTAGGATAGGTAAAGGTAATACCGAAGTCCTTGCCCTGTACGAAGTCATCTCCGCCGGGAACACCGGTTCAAATCTTATTGGGGACTTCAAAATGGGTTTCCTAATATGCTCGTTTTTATGTCAATAAGCATTCGCTGAGAATCGGTCTAAGAGGGTTTCGGAAATGATTTTCGTCTAGGATAGATTTGTTGAAATGGGAAATCGGTTTAAATGATTCCAAGGGGGCAGAAAATGAAGTCGGAGATTGGAAATCTCAGGCAAATTGGTGTGGTACATTCACCGTACGGTGAGCCAAAGGATGCCCCTTTCCAGGGAAAGCATACGAACGATGAGAGTACACTAGAGGTGTTTGAGAGCTGCGAACCCGCGCTCCTCGACATTGATCGATGCTCGCACCTCATAGTGCTCTACTGGCAAGACAGGGCTGACAGGAACGTCCTTCAATCACGTACACCGTGGGGACCCGAGGTACATGGTGTGTTCGCCACTCGTTCGCCTAACCGTCCCAACCCGATAGGCCTCTGTGTGGTCGAGCTTTTAAAGCGTGACGGGCCCTTTCTCAAGGTTAGGGGAATGGATGCGGTGGAAGGTTCGCCCTTGATAGACATCAAGTCTTACTCGTCTGAAGTAGACTGCGTTCAAGATGCCGTCATCGGCTGGTGCGAGAGACGAGACCTCAAGCCAGGCAAGTGAGAAGAGGATTTGGATAGGGGGAAAAAGGGATTTTTTGCGGTTAGTGATAAAGCTCAGATTTAGCCCGGGACCATCCTTTGTTTTAATCGTAAATCCTCAAGTTTAACCCAACTACCGGGGCATAGATTTCGTTAGGAATCTGTTCTTGACAGGTTCACGTTATGGCATTTACATGAATCTGTCGGCAGATCCGCAAAGCTTATCTGCCATGCTGAGGGCCAACCGTTAGCTGACAAGCGCTATATCCAAGAGCAATAGTACCAAATGGACACTATCTATCTTTCTCCTCCCATTTTTTTTCATCGCGTTCGTTTTTGCGATGATTGGATTGGGTAGATCGCAACTGTATATCCCGATCCTATTTTGGTTAGGGATGGATTTCAAGACACAGGCAATTCCTCTGGGCATACTCTTAAATGTGGTAAATAGTTCTTCAGCTGCCTGGACATACGCCAGAAAAAAGATGATTGAGTGGAAGGTGGCCATTCCATTTGGTATCTCTATGATTTTATTGGCGCCAGTTGGCACCCGGGTCAATGTAAAATTGCCCACAAAACCGATTATCTTGATCTTCGCATTGTTCACTGCTTCAGCGAGTCTATTGATGCTCAGCGGCTGGAGACCCAGCAGTGGCGGACTTTCATCTCGACAGCGGATTTTCTTGGGAGTCATAGCCGGTAGTATCCTCGGCTTTTTTGCGGGATTGATAGGCCGTGGGGGTGGTAGTTTTGTTGTCCCTTTGCTCCATATGGCTGGGCTGGAGGTAAAAGTAGCAGTGGCGACTTCAGCTATGGTTGTAACCTTTTCAGGAAGTTCGAGTTTCATCTCGCATATTGCCACAGCTGCCCGGCCTGTTTGGCGTGTTTGGGCACTTTGCGTAATTGCTGTATTTTTAGGAAGTCAGATAGGATCTCGATTGATGGCAGAGAAGTTGAAATCACAATCCGTGAAGCAAATTTTTGGGTGGGCCCTGTTGAGGATTGCCCTTCTGTTAATTACAAAGCACGTGCTGTAGAATGACAGCTAGACCGATACAGAAGATCTTTGATGCTTGAACAGTAATCGATAGATTCAAGATGGAATAGCTCACTGATCAACCTAGCCAATCTATCGATATGCGTTTGAAATATTGACTCTACCGAGAGTCGGCGAATCTCTCTACTTCAGTTAGAAACAAACGCCTGGTAGTCCGAGAGATTTCGCAATTGAGTGGAGCATCACCAAAACATAGTCTCAGAAATATGATTGTCTTTTTCATGTTATTTATCTTCCATCCTCCATATCCCGT